>Ga0209208_10001383_pt1 | contig 34010 bp, 32 predicted proteins | sample S1TSphfallax_3_FD_187694 | JGI IMG/M metagenome (GOLD analysis project Ga0209208, IMG submission 187694) | Host-associated microbial communities from peat moss isolated from Minnesota, USA - S1T2_Fd - Sphagnum fallax MG (SPAdes) (version 2) | ecosystem: Host-associated > Plants > Peat moss >...
TGCTGTCTCCACTTAATTTCCTTCACTTTTTGCAGATTTTGTGACAGTCCCAAGGCTTCTCTTTGAGGTTCAACACATGTCAAGAATTTGTGTCCTTTCCTCTGAGTGTTTTGTTCACACTGTTATCCTAAATTTGATACCTGGCCAAAACAGACCTGTTTACCTGTGGTTGGTGTGATGGCTATATATGCACACCAGCTCAAATATTTCCCTGTAGACTTATCAGGTGTTGTAGGTCAGGAGTAGGGCAAAGCCTAGTTTGACAAGTTGGACGTCTGTATCTGAATTTGGAAACTGTTTCATGCTTTTCTTGGTCATTGTTGCCATTATAATATGTTAGGAGTGAAGAAATGTGCAACAGATTGCATATTCATTGCTTGGAGAGCAGCAAGGCAAAGCATGGGTGCCAGATGATTACATATCTTTTGTCGATCTCTTGGCAGATGAGCGGTTCTGTGGTAAAATCTCTCCCAAGGCACTGACTTTATGCACATAGGCAAGCTTATATGATCATAATACTTTGGAGAATTTTTTTATTTTTAGCAGATGAATGACCAAACAATAGGTTAATAGTTAGTGCTCCTTTGTTGCATTTGAACCTCAAGAGTTCTTCTGATCGTATCTGCAGGGGTGGTATATGATGAGAAAGAGGAGGTTCGGGGCTTGCTAAAAAAGGTCAGCTCATGAAATATGCATATGTTATGGGCTCTCAGTCAGTCTGTTCTTTGCTCTAAACTTGTGTTTAGTTGCCATCTAAAGGTCTAGTAAGATTCTGACTAAGTGATGAGGTGTAGCCCTGCAGTCATCATTGGCAGTGACTAGAAAGTGATCAGATCCTCGAATCCCTTCTCCAGTCAAAGACTTGAATTGAGTATAAAAGACCAGAGATGAAGAGCATTTATCCTATTCAGAACATGTAGAGGACAACCTTGTACATGTCACAGGATGGGTGAAACAGCAGTTAATTGCTGTATGTGATATTCCCAAACGTCTGCTGCACACTAACAGGCTCATGAATGAAATCTGTCAAAAAATTTGTGAAAATGTGCATTGGTCTCTTCAGATAGCCAGAAATTTTCTCACAATTGTCGAGTTATTTGAAAACCCATCACATGGTAACCCTTGTTGTGGTGTCATGGATGGATTGACTTCAAGCTGTCTCTGAAGAATTTTCTTTTTGTCATAGGCCACTATAACCCAGGTCAGTTGAACATCTGTCACTGATTGAAGCAGGAGTACCTGTGCCAAAGATGCGGTATAATCAAGTATCATATATTGATGTTTGAGTGTGAATGTTTTGGTCCAGGATCCAGAATTTTGGACACACCGACCATGGACTGAAATGATGAAACGTGTAGCAGCTGATGATGTTCGCTTTCTTCTCCGCATACATCATTGCATGGTCAGATTGCTACCTGAGCTCTCCAAGTGGCGCCTTGGTGTCCGAAGTTCTCTGTACTGCCGCTGCTTTTGTGCTGGTGGCCATGGCTTCTCTGATTGGCCTCCCCTACCCAGCCTCCCAGGTCTATGCTCTGTCTGTTAAACAATGTCTTCTGTACTCTGTTTTCTGTAACATCAAATAATTGAGTTGAAGTGGGAGTGATCCACTGGTGCCTATTGGTCCCTGTAGGCTTATTTTGATGTAATCATGACTCCATTACAAGCAGGAATGTTGATGGTTAAATTCTTTGTTGTTTTTCCCTCACATGAGAAAATTGGAATGGATCAGCAACACTATGATTTATCTGTCTTGTACACAACTTACTCACATTTCTGGTGGGTTTTCATTCCTGCCAGAAAGTTTGGCAGTGGAAGAGGTGCCACAAGAGGAGGTGCTGGCAGTGGTTGATGTCCCATATGGAAAAATGGGTCGCATTATTGGCAAGAAGGGTTCTTCTATTCTGTACATCAAGCAGTCCTGCCGGTAACTTTCTGACATGAACCCCAAATTGATACAGATTTCCTCTTGGAAGGAGTTGAGAGAAGTATTTGCCCAAACTCATGATGTACAACACTGTGCAGCAGAATAGTAATGGTGACATTCAATATTGGTGGGATTCTGTGTCCTCAATTTCAGGGCAGACATTTTCATTGGTGGTGCCAGAGGCCCTCCTGACAAGGCAAGCTCTAGTCTACATCTAACTAGTGAAAGTCCATCTGTACAACAGGCTCCTCATCTTAGTCATGTCCTTCTTGGTCATTCATTTTGAAAACTGCAATTCCTTTTTGTATGTTTTACTGTCGATTTGGTTTGGTCATGGTTGTTGCCCGCATAAGTTTGATCAAATGTTAAGTTTGTACTCATTCCAGTGCTTTAGTCATGAAACTTTCTATTAATGGCTTGAGATTTCCTTGTGCAGATATTTGTGATTGGAGCAATGAAGGAAGTTCGGAAGGCAGAGGCAATACTGCGGGGACGATTTCTGTGACAAGGGAATCCAGTGAGACTGGGATTTCGTTTGTTAGAAAGAAAGCACTTCAATGTCTCACAAGCTTTCTCTGGCCTCCTTGTATCAGAATCACGTTCCTTTTGTGCATGTGGAAAAGAATAACTTTCAAGATATGTGTTCACAATGAGCTTCAGAGACACTGTTTTGTTCATGTCTTTTTGTCCACACCAATACAAAATTTCTGGTGGGAGTGAAAAAGCTTCATGAGGTTTCCTTGGTTGTTTTTTGGGGGTTATGCATTCCCACAAGTGAGGGACATGCGTGTATAGGCCTGTGTTTTAACCATAATCTATTGTGTATTGTAGACTACATGATTTTCATCTTATACTGATGTTTCAAAAATAAAACTGCAGCTGCCGCTCTTTAGGGTGCAAGGTTTTATGCTGCTATTTCTCTCAATTTGTGTTAATGAAGAAGTGTTAACTTTGATTTGCCTTTCTTAATCACAAGAATGGAGACTTCTTGATTCTTATGATATATATGCTATTTCTCTCAATCGGTTCTTTTTCATAGCACTTCTGGAATTCAGGTCTTTTTTTCATGAGTGTTCTAACAGGTTCACTCATCAGATGTGACTCCGATCACTAAACAACAGTGCTGTCTTATACTGTATGCCCAGTTTTTTTTAGAGATGTCACCATGGCATGAATGTTCTGTTGTCTGTGTGGTGTTATCTTGACCAAGAGTGGTTAAAACAAATATTTTTTGCAGGGTTTCTCAGCCATATGCAGGTACTAACAGAACTCTTATGCTTTGTGGATTGCAATGTTTCAGATTCTGCCAAACTTGGAGTGGCTGATAGTTATAAATAGAATCTCATGTCCTCATTTCCATGATCTGTGGGTTCTGTCTGATCACATGTTTTTAATATTTCATTCCTTGCAGTCTGTTATACCTGTTCTACAGATCTGGATCTCTGCTTTGGCTGGTAAGACCAAATGATATCCTAGTTTTCAAGGAAAACTTTCTGTTATTCAGCTATGATGTTGTGCTTTAGTTGATGCTTTCTTGTCCTTCACCAACTGTTTTTTTTCCATATACCCCCATTTGCAAACTAAATGCAGGGCATATGTGCAGGATTTCCTTACTGGGTGTTTTTATCCTGGTAGTAGTGACTGTTGACACACTGAATGATGAGAATATGCTCTTCTGACCATTTTTGAGAATCTCCTTGGGTTTACTCTCTGCAGGATATCATTGTTAGGATCATTTCTTCTTACAGTCTTGTCCAAGTAAGGTTGATGAGGGTGATGAAGAGGAGGGTGATGATGATGCGGAATTCAATTTTCCTGTAAACCAGGTATGGGTCTTTCCACATAACTAAATTTTACATTCAACAAGCTCTTAGTGCATATTGCGCACTGTTAAATGGAATAAAAATATCTCTACTAACCCTTGGTGCAAATCCAGCTTGTATTTGGAGAGCACCTTACATTGGGAAATAATCCTCCAGAAAAACAGATCCCATAGGTTTACACCTTACCCATTTTTCAAACATTAGAATGCGCGGGGTTTAGATAGCGTCCCTCCTAGGCCACGGGAGGAAATTTATGGTTTTGACAGGGAATTATGAATTATGCCCACCCTTGGATCTCAAATGGTTCCTAATCTTGTGAATGAGTAGTAAGGGGGTGACATATTGGCACCCTGGGCGCTAACCTCCCCTCTATCTCCATCTTTTGGTGATACCGACCTTGGGACTTCCACTTCTGTGCAGTTATTTTACTCTCATTAGAAGTCTATAGTTTGCCTGTATTGATGCCGCTTACTCTGCTGTCAGAGTACACACCCATCCAGGCATAATTGTCCAGCATAATACTTCACAAGTAAAGGGATGTCTCTGTACGGCAATAAAATGGTGTGTACACTATATTTTGGATGAAGTAGCAGGCAAATGATGTGGAATTCCCTTGGGTCCTGTATGCATGCATTGTGAATAGAGTGCCCTCCAAGAGGATGAGTGGAAGGAAATGACTTTTTTTAATTGGCCAACTACAAGGATTGGCTCAGATGCTGACATTTGGATAGTCTTTCACATTATATTATCCACTTTTTCATGTTCACAAGTGGGGATGGGGGAATAATTAATACTGTATCTCTATGTTGGATGTGGTTAACAATGATAGAAGTCCAAATATGGGGTAGAGATGCTGTGCTGGTTTTTGATAGCCTCGTGTGAGACCTTTGGCTAAGAAGTTTTATGGCCTCGCATTTAACAATGGGTACAACCCTCAGGTGAAGGACATACCCAAAGTGACGGATCAGACTTGACTGCCAGCCTTGTCGCAGGCCTCTTACTTTGGGAAAGCCTCTACCTTAGGGACAATTGCCTGGAGGACCTCAAGTTCCCAAAAGCCCTCTGCAATGGAGAGACTAAATGAAGGGGAAGGCAAATAGATTGTCTGGTATCATGCGGGCATTGACACAACTGGCGTTGACTGGTGGTACATTGCATGGGTATTTACACAAGGCCATCCAACAAACTTAGCCTGCTTCTTAGACTTTATGAGTGAGGTAGGTCCCAAAGCTATGAAGACAATGATGGAAGCAATTGCAGGAGCACCTACTTGTAGATTCCCTCCAATTGCTGGGTGTGCAACATTGTGTACAAACAGACTGCAATTCTACTAGATGGAAAGGTGAAGGTTGACAAGTTGAGATTCTTAGAAGCTTGTGAGGCAGGTGTAGCTGGTTCATTTGGGGATAATTACCTACTTTCAGATTGTGGACCAAATCATCTAGGAGGAACATCTGCGTAGTTGGTGGTTGTAGAATTTTTTACCGTTTTTGCAAGTAAGCTGTGCAGTAGTTCCTTTCTTTCTTGTGTTAGCAAGAAGCAAAATGGTGCTTCAACTTAATATCAGATATAATAACTGAAGAATCAAAGTTCCTAAACACTCTCATCCAAAAGAGTGAGAGAAACTTCCCCACAAATTAATTGGTTCACAAACAAATTCTGAAAGAACCATTGTTTTTGTTTCTATTTGAATAGAAACTGAGTGGTATAATCCCTTTGAACTACATACCTATTGCTGCCAAAATGTGCAAAATCCACTCCAACTTTGGTACCTACCTGAGGTTGGTTTTAGAGGTTGTACAGAAATGCAAGTTCTTGGAAATAATTACTACCCAAATTTTTGATTTAGAATCAAAGATCAATCCAAAATTCTATCTTGTGCCGTGGGGAGGATCAATAATTTGATCAAAGAAGTGGGGGAATCGAGACCTTAGTGTGCAATTGAGTTCCAGGGTGTGCTCGATGAAAGTGTTGTTGGAGGGAGGTGATGCTAAACCCTCCTGGTTTCCCACAGACAGGGCATTTCTGAACCACAGGCCTTCTTCGTGAGACACTCATGGATGCCTTCCCATGCAGCTTTTCGTCAAGCTCCACCAGTGCCTGCAGTGCAGTTGTAGAATGAAAACTGGCAGTCAAATTGCCTACAGTCTTGGGCCTCATCCTCCTCATGAGCTTTTAATCTAAAAACTACAAACAACTTGGATTCCTTGTACAGTGAATAGGTAATGCCTTGTATCTCCACTTAAAATCCATGACATATGCAAGGAATTCTGTCCAGACTTTTGCCTCTTGCAGATTTTGAGTATGTGGTATGAGAGGGGCATGGTCAAAAAGAAAATCCTGACCTTCATAAAGCTGTCATTAGGCTGGGATCGTTGATGTACTGTCCTCAGCATTGTCCATGCTTGAGCAAGCGTGTAACCCCTTCACAATTTCAGCATGCAAAACTTAATATCAGAGGTTCAAATCTCTCACACTGATCCATTTAGCTGCTACTTGAGCACTGAGGTGAGATGGATCCAATACTTCCAATACTTCAAATATCTTGCACTTTACATTGTGTTTCTTGAACTTTGTTCATGGACAATATTAAGCTACACTCTGAGATATTTCTCCAGTTGGGTGCTGATGGAGCCTTCAATGCCCCTCCTGCAGCCAACAGGTGCGCTTTATATGTCACCTTTCTGAGGTTCATGGGAACATTCCTATCATTGATACAGTGCAGGTGTACCTAAAAATTCTGCAGCATGAACATTTAGATCTTGAAGAATGTCAAGTTCTGCATAGCATGAAAACCTAATCCATTGCCATAGTTAGCAACTCCAGTATCAATTTACAGTACAAGTCATCTTTCAGTGAGACCCATATAAGATAGAGTGATAAGTTAACTAAGGGAAAGACTGAAAGACTTACTTGCAAAGCATCAGGTATGCCAATACTATAGTGGCACTGCGGCTTTTGCCTTCAAAGCAATGAACCAGTACTTTACCTCCTTCCTCATCGACCATATCCACAAACTTACAAGCTCCCTCAAAAAACAATGCTATATCCTCCTCGTCCACATCTTTTATCTATACCACCCACAAGATCAGCTCTTTAAAAACCTTAATGAATGACTATGTTACATTATGTGACAATTGTAATGCCACTTAACTTTCTCTCCATTTTTGGCACTATCCAACACAATAAAAGAAGACTTTCAGGAGGAATTATCATCAGTCTCATGGAAATGATGCTATACAGTACAGTAATGAGCACTGCAATATATTTCTGCAAGAATTTTTCCCTGTCAACTGCAACTTCCAAATTCTTTTCCTCAAGTTACAGGAACAGAAGAGCAGGAATGGCCCTGTTGAACCCCAAGCTTGCAGATCATTTGATTACAGGACAAGATTCAACAGGAATAGAAAGTTACTTACTGCATAATGCTGATACTTGAAGAGATCTGGAAAGTCACCAACATTTGTAGAGAACAGTTCAGAAGGGCAAAGGCACAATATGTGCGTGATTCCCAAATGCTGCAATGTGTGAACTGACCTGCCAATCAATGAGTTTCTTCCCAACCTTACTGATACACTGATGTGCTCACATTGTCACTATTTGCTGATTTTTTGATTCAGATCACAAGTTCTAGCATAACAAATCTCAACTTGTGAAGATGTTCAGAACTGCCAAGACAAATTCTGCCAAAAGGCTTACAGACAAAATGCTGCAGCACAAGTACATGGTTCTGCAGCCAGAAATCTCTTGACCTGTTTCAGAGTTGCTCTGATCACATCAAATGCCACAAGGACAGAGGCAATTTCTCCTCCAAATTCTCTCTGGCAAATATTCTGTGTACCACCTATGGAGAGAGAAAGAGTCTACAATCTTTGTTGACCAACACAGTAAAATGAAAGACAGTTGAAGGATCTTCTAAAATTAACTGTTAAAGTTCAGCATCCCCAGGTTGACAAGGAAAGAAGGAAAGAGAGAGCACCTGGCAGCCAAAGCACCTCCTATGAACAAATGGGGAAGCACACAGGATGGCTTCTCTGTATCAGCACCACTGGAAATCAACTTCATCCTTTCTAGCACATGCTCCAACCTCACCTTCCAATCCCAAACTCATTTCAATTGAGATAATTGTAGGTGCAACTGTAGTAATCCACCCAAACATTGACACTCCACCTAACACAAAAAACTTGAAATAAAGTAGTGGGGAGGCAAAGTTGCTGGTTACATTGTCTACTGGATAGAATTGTAAGGAACAATGCTGATTTGGTAATGGGTATGGTTTTTGAGGTGAGGGTATGTAAACATACCTTGAGCTCATAGCTATCAACAAGGCTATGAGCACCACCACCCTCTAGAAAACCTGTTGTAAACCCATGCTCCTTGCATATTCTGTGACCCTCCTCATGCAGCTTCTCATCCCACAACTTCAGCTCTCTGTTCACCTCATCATCCACCTGTTTCCCATACATTTCTGACAATAAGTCCATCAAACACATCATGCATCCACCCCAATACTTAGAAAGTTCAAAAAGGTGGAGGTGACAAAGGAATAGTAGTCCAGACATCCTACTAGAGAAATGACTACTGTAATTTTCTACAGAAAATGCAGGATGTTTAGAATGTAACCAGGCAATTCAAGTCTTGTAGTTCGATATACAAAAAACAGAAAAGGAAACCTCAAATAAAAATAAGATTGTAAGAGAATACCTTGGCTGTTTTGCTGACATTTTTTAACTTCAAAGTTAGACGTCCAGGACTGCCTTTCTTATGCCAGCTTTGACGTGAAGGAGAGCTCGTACTGGGAGACTCCATAATTGTAGAAGTGACAGGTGATACACTGATTGGTGCAGGTTTCTGGCTGCTGGACAACAACCTCTGTGATACAACCTGTGTATTCTCAGTACTAGGTGAACCTGACAATATTGTCCCAGCCATTGGTGTGCTTGATTGATTCTCTGCCTCTGTGCATGGTTCATTTTCTGAATCCTGCACATGATCTATCTCTGAAAGTGAAGGGCTAACAGATCCCAACTTAGAACTCAACTTATGAGTTTCACATGGAGAGCTTGATAGCTGGTCACTAAGGGAAGAAGTTTGCAAAGTGCTATCTCCCAAACCCTCAACTGAGACTCCTTGGGATTGAGGTTGTGGTGACCCTGGTTTTGATCCAAGTCTTTTATTTCCATCTTCATGAGACTTTGACTGTGCTGACATGTAGACTGCAAAATCCTTCAGCAAATGGTCCAATTGTCTGAAAAGCTTCAGGAGGAACATTTGAAGAATTTGCATATCTCTTATACCCGCAGTGAACCCACCTTGAAATGCCTTCACAACTTTAATATGGTCAATTTGTTTGGCAGAATGCAGCTGATCAAGTTTATCACTTTTGACAGTGCCTTGACCAGTTTTTGGAGACTCCACTCCTAAATTTTCCCAGCTAATCTCCTTGAGGAGCTCAGCAGCAATCTTCTCATCATTGATAAGGAGCTCCACCACCTTTGGGTAATCTCGCTGGTCATTTTGAGCCTTCAAAGCTGGGGGGCGACGAGGTATGCCTGAGTCAATTGCCACAATGACACACTGCTTCTTTTCAGTTTTTGTAACTTCATTGTCGATCTCCATATTTTCTGTCCCCACCTTTGCCAAAGGTGTATTAGCCTCCAAAAGCTGCCTTGGCAAGTAGCTCTGAAGTTAACAACAGGGGACAAGAGGCAATTTAGTACATAAACTCAATACTGTCCCTAGTGAGATCTATCATGATGATCTTCATACAACAGGGATTAACTTTCAATACCTACAGAGACAGGTTCATGCTAAAGATTTGCTTACATTAAATATCAAACCACATTCAGGATTTAAGTGTTTAGAGGGCAACTATGTGCAACTATATATTTGCAGTTTCTAAGGAAATTGGTTGTAAACCTACTTGAATTGAAAGAGATTTGGTGCTTTCAAGCAGGCCCAGCTCTGATGATGCCAGTTGTTGTAAGTCACTAGTTGACTGAGATGCCAGCTTACGAAAAGACTCTGATTTTTTGTGGCAATGCAATTCAGACCTCCTTTGAACAGAAGAGGTCTTTGATAGCATTTTTTGGGGACTCATTTTGTTAAAGCCAAGGGGACATCTGTCACTGACAAGCAGGTTTCCTGGGTTTCCTCGCCATCCAAGTTCCTGACAAACCAAGCGATCTTCATTTCTGATCACCAGGTCCAACACTAGGATTCTTCCTAGTGCGGAAGCAGTCTTCATTGCAACTTCTTGAGGAGTAAAAGCCTGCTGGCTTTCTGCAAGTGGATGTCCATGTATGTAGCTGCAAAGACAGGTAAATGAAAGATCTGAGTCTAAAAGAGCTTAAAATAAACCCAATGCTCTTGGCTGTCAAGCTTGCAAACAGATGAAACAGGAAGTGTGGGACATGAAAGACAGAACCCCATTATGAGCATGCAGTGGCTGAGGCGGAAAGTTTCGAGTAATTCCTCGCATGTTTGCATCCCCATTTCATTCTTCTCTGCCACTGCCACTGCCTTTACTCTCTCTATTGCTTCCTTCATCTGTTTCCACTCTTCCATGTTCCTGTGAATCACTCTTGCCTGCATCAGATAAACAGATGTTGACAACTTTAGTTTGTTCTCCAGCATGCAGTTCAGAACAATAAATCCACACTCCCATGTTCCTTGTAAAATAGCAGCTCACATCTGCCTGAGTACTGGGTTCAAAGTCAGAGTTTCATGTCTTGATTCTCCTAGGAAGAGCTTAAATGACAGGGAATGATTGTGGGTATATGCTCTCACCTGAGGGGTTCCCACACCCAAGTGCCGAGCTAGTTCAAATCCCAAGCACTCAGATTGTGTTGCAAGCCTTGAAGATGCAAACTTGAACACAGCAGCTGCCTCACTTGCATTTTCACTTTCTTCAGGCTTTTGCTTGGCGTCCCCCATATGGCTGTTCTGAAACAGGGCAAAATAGACCACTCCCCCGGAGTTCACTGTTACCTGCGGATCACCAACACTCTTGTTACATATTTTTTCATACCTTTCCTTATGATCCTCAAGTCTTGTCACTTTGTAACTTCCTCTATGCTACCAGCAACAAATCATGCATTATTTTCTTTGGCTCACTGTTTTTTCTCTCTGAAGAAAATCTGTACCTCAGTAATGCCAACAGCATTGATGTTGTCTTCAGAAGTTTCATCACTATCCATATGCTCTGTCCGGTGCACAGAGGCAAGGTTGCTCCAAGAAATCTTTGACATGACATCAAGTTCTGTTGCGTTTTTCAATCTCTCTTTCAAGCTTATTTCCTGGGGCAAAGGGTCATGAACCTGGTCTTGTTGATATCCTGAGCCTTGAAGGTCCTCTTCCAAAGCTTCTGTAAGCTCCTCTTGGGGTTGCTCCCCTACTGTCAGAGGTAAGGTATACTTGTGGTATTTGTTATGAATAGATGGCTGGTAGCTGCGACGACGAGCAAGAGAAAGCCAGCCAGCCAGCTCTCCCATCACTGGGCTGTCATTATCATCATCAAGAAGCCACCATGCCTTCCACACAAAACAGCAACAAAAACAGGCATCCACTTCAACAGTCTTCCTCTTCTATCAGTTTCACAGAACAATTAGCTTTAGAAGCCTGTAAAACACCCACAACTATCACTAGCTTTGCTCTCTCTGCAAAGTAGTACTTTAATTCATTAGGAATAAGTTTTTCACAACAAAAACCAGAGGCAGCAAAACATGAGGAATGACAATTCTAGTGCATTATTCTTTTCCTTCACAATATCATAACACAGACAGAATATGCAATTCTACCTCAGGATTGGAAAAGGGGAACTGACCATTGGAGAGATTGTAGAGGAGAGAGTGATGCCAGCATCAAGACAAGCCTCTTCAAAGGCGAGCCTCAGCTCCTGCTCTACCTCACTCTCCTGCACATAATTCTCAATCCATTCTGTTAATTTCTTTGTGCCTTTTGCCACAGGAGAAAAAAAATCATTCCACAAACATGCTGTATGTGCACCTCACATGACAATTGTAAAATGTAGTAGCTCGGCTTCCTCCAGAGAAATGCTCTATTTCCAAAGCATGCATCTTTACTTCTGGAGTTGGCATGGAGATTCAGGATACCAGCCTAATTGTGATGAGCTTCTTGGGATCCACAACTGAATGCAGGAAAATCTTGACGCATTCTGGAATTACTGACAGCTCAAAAGATGGTTCAAAACAGGCATATATCTAAACTTGCTGCACTCAACTGAGAATTGAATCCTGCAAGATCCATCCTGCAACAGGATGGCAGAGTTGCTAAACTCTTTTGAAGGCAAGGACTGGTACTATTTTGCTGCTTGCTGCACTCGCTTGCTGTAGAAGATAAAATTGTGTAAGGATACTTGCTGCAAGTGCTTACGCTGGAAGAAAAAGATGTGAAAGGATACTTGTTGTTGTTGCTGGAGGCAGGGATGGCTATGCAACAGCCAGCCAGCAAGCACATCTTTACACACGGAATTGTCATCCTGGTAATGTGATCACAATTCCTCCGTAAGGATGCAGCTTGCTCCTTGCTAGTTTTCAAGGGGAGTACCATGCTCTCAGCGTTGGACGCAAACTACTAATGGCAAGCATGAAGGTCTGATAGGCTCTCAGATAATGCTGAAGATTTGCTGACAAGCTGTGCAATCAGCAAAAAAACCTTCGAATCTGGATAACAATATCAGGTTGATGACAAAAGCAAAGTAGGTAGCGAAGAAATCCGGCGGAGGGGGAGGAGAGAGGACCTGGCGTCTCAAAATCGTCGTCATTTGAAGATAGGCAGCTTCCTTGAGGACGCAACCGCAATCCGACCTCTCGGAGCACCACTACGGATGATGAGATGAAGTCAAAAATCCACAGCTGCAGCCGCCGAAAAGAGAAATGCAGACAGAAGACAAGGAAATGCAATGAAGTCCGAATTGCTCCACGCTTTCACTGCAACAAGCTTCGTAAAAAGAAGAGGAAATGAACTGAAGTCCGAGTTGCTCCGCGCTTTCACGGCAAGAAGCTTCGCAAATCTCCAATTATCTCGGAGACGCAAAGCAGCTAGAGACAACAACAAAGAAAAAGAGCAAAGGAACTTCTCAGCTTGCTTGGACTGTTCACTTGAGAAAAAAGAGAGAGAATAAAGACCAAGAGGATGAAGATGGAGTCTGTCAGGTCGGTTGCAATCCACAAGTGCAAATCCTTCGCAATCTGACATCATCTCACAAGCGAAAAGAAGGTAGCTAATGAGCTTTGCGAAAGCTTTGCATCATCGCTACGACGGACTGCTTGATCTTGAGCAGTTCTCGAGCAACCGGTAGTGAGGAAACACTCGTTCTACGGATACGCAGAGCTGTTGTCAGGCTTGATTTGTTGTTGGTGCGGCGGCGGCTGCTGCTGCTTCTTCCTTCACAATCTCTAGCTCTCTTGAGGCTAAACTTGGAATTTTGTCTGCGCATTCATTCGGGAGGGAGGACTGATGGTTATAGTTGGACGTGCAGGTGGCAACTACAGCTTGAACAGCGGCGGAGGAGACAACAGGTGGACGGGAAAAACTTTTGTCAGAAAGTCTTGCTTTTCCACCGCGGCAGCACCAGCACAACGCTCGCTGTTGCGTCACCGATCTTCTCTCCATCGACAGGACGACGACAAGAAGTCGCTGTTGCTACACCGATCGTCTGTCCATCGAGGGAGCCACAGGAGGAGTTGTTGCTTGCTGCTTTCTGTGAATAATGAAGAGGATAATACCAAAGAATCGCAGGATTTTCACACGGAGCGCAAAGCACGATGGTTTTCGTACCTGATGAGCTTGCGCAGCAGAAAAAAAACAAATTATGAACCTACAAACATAATATTTGTTTCTCTCCCCGCTCTTGGATTTGCGGATTTCTCAGCAGAGTTTCTAGCAGGCAGTGGTATGCAAAAGCGAGAAATCCAGGAAAAGTCAGAAACCCAAGCTTTTATTGCTGCAATTTGCTGGAGCTTTCTGAAAATCATGATGCATGGAAAAAAAGTCAGATTTGTCCATTCTGAACCAGTTTCTGCAATTTTTGCACAATTTCAGAAGGAGAAAACTTTGGTAGCAGTTTCTCTTCAGATCCTGGAGGCAATGGTGGAGTATCATCACAGATTGAAGATTGACAGTTTCTCTTCAGATCCTAAAAGAAGTAGGATCACATGTTGAAGACGGCAAATGACAGGATTGTAGACACAACATCAATGAAGAGGATTGCATCATTGAGCTGCACAGAAGACCTTGTTTGATGCTTGCAATGGTGATTTGAAGATTGCAAAAATGGATTTGCAAACCAAGGTCTTGGAACCAGGGGTGGCAATTCTCTGCATCCTACAATCCAGAGATGATAGAAAAACTGGAGGACAAATAACTTGATTGAGCAATAAACAAACATGAGAAACAGATTGGACAATAAAGCCATGAGTGAATCTTGCCTGTTGCTTGCTAAGAAGATCCCCAATTGGAATACAAGATAGATTTTTGTAGCAGCAGCATCTGCTAAAAAGATCCTCAATTGGGTTCCAAGATTGTGTACCAGCATCTGCCAGTTCCTAAGAAGATCCTCAATTGGGTTCCAAGATTATGTGCCAGCAGCATCCACTAGTTGCTGAAAAGATCCTCAATTGGGTTATGAGACTGTACCAGTGGCATCCACCAGTTGCTGAAAAGATCCTCAGTTGGTTACAAGACTGTACCAGCAGGATCAACAGGTTACTGAAAAGATCCTGAATTGGGTTACAAGATTGTGTACCAGCAGCATCCAGCAGTTGCTCAAAAGATACTCAATTGAGTTCCAAGACTGTACTAAGAGGCACTGCTGATCTGATGGATGTAGCCAGGTACAGAGAAATTACTATTACTACTACTACTACTACTACTACTACATCTGACAAGAATACCCATTACCATTCTCCCAGCAGCTGCCTTCTCCTGCAAAAATGTATGTGTCAAAACACAGCAAAAAAACCGGCCTGTGCAATCCATCAAAGGTCTCTACACAAACCCACAGACTGTCAATAGTGTCAGGACAATGCATATGTGTGTATAAATATAGACAGATATAATATATGAGATTGCTACATTCTGCAATTTGTAATGCAATATGTGATGATGCTAGCAAAGTTTTCTTTTGAGCTTCTGACCTTGCAGCATTCGTCCAAGCCATGAGTGGTTCCCGCTCAGCACTCTGGTCAACAGACGTCATGATTTCTTTCAAGGCCCACCACAAAAATGGAGACATAAAACATGCATACACGGCAACAAACAGGATCCGCACAATGCCGTTGGTGTAGAAAGGCCAAGCCATGACTAAAAGAAGACTGGTGCACACAAGCCAAGGTGTCATCACACCTAGTGGTCTGAGCTGGAAACCACTGATTGTCACAATGAGAAGGGACATGCTCCCTAACAAGAAAACCCCCCATCCCATGAAAGGGTGCACAGTTGTGGGTATCAGGAAAAAGGGGATGGCAAAGCTGCCGGAAATGGCAAGAAGAACCACTGTCTTGCTAACCATCCGGTGCCAAAATGGGATACGATCTATGGGACAACTTCCTCTGCTGCCAATACACAATTTCATTGCTGGTGTCCTGTCTTGCAGTACGAGTTTCCTTTGCACAAACATTGCAACCATCATGGTGCCTATGTAGAACAAAGCTTCAGCCAGTATAATAGGGATCTCTGTGCCATACCTGCAGACCCAAGAGCTCAAAACTAAGTGCAAAGCAAGTTGCAGTTACTTTTGTGAAGACTGAGAACAAACCGCAAGGCATGGAGGAGCACTGTGTTTCTGCTACTCTGCAAGTGGGAAATGGGGAAGATATGGGCATGATGTTCCACATTGAGAGAAAGATGTACTCTCACTCAATGCTTCTTTCACTCACCCAATGCTCAATCGACGCTTCTCGTGCCAAGAGATTCCCAATGGGAGTGTTGGATATGACCACCAGTACCATGGCTTCAATGTTGGCACGCTAGGAAACGTAACCACACTATTTGGTCCACATGGGACCTTCCATTTCAACTTCAAATCTGCAGCATAAACACAACAAGCATCAATGGAAAAAGCACTTCATCAGAGAATTACTCCAAAACACTAAAAGGACCAACAAATTATTCGACTAAAACTGTGCATGTGATGGAATCCAAAGAGTTGTGTGAATCAGGTTAAACAAGCTGAAGTTGCTAGGCCAAAAGCTTTCAAGAGAAAGCTTCCATAAATACTGCTTGTAATGAGAGCCATATCATTCCACAGGTGTAGACTTTCATGGCAAGAGCTTCTTCAAGTACATACAAGGTTTTGAGAGCTTTCTCACAAAAGAAACACAACATGGAAAGAGAGAATGGGTGATACTTACAAAAATATGAGGCATCCATTTGATACCCCAATGGCAGGCGATAGAGTCCATCAAGCCTGGATCCATCAGTCGGGGGATGGAACAATGGTTTGTCAAGCAAGTCAGTGAAGTATGCTGTGAGCAAGCCTTGGTCAGCCCCATCTTGATTCGGCTTTCGTTCCTGAATCTCTTGCAACATGTTATTAAATGTTTCGTTGGATGGCTGCAGTCATTATTGCACCAGGATAATATATGTTACTGACAGAACAAGTAGTAAAAAGGACTGAAATCTTTGAAGTAGGAACAATCACATATATGAAATGCTCTGAAAGCAATCCCACAATTGTAGATTTCTCCAGTGTTTTACAATTGTCTTGATTCAAAGGAGTGGAGTGTGAAGATGCCTGGAGCACACAACATGGAGCACAACACCATATCTATGGAACTGCAGATAAATCTCCACAATAACAATTCAAAGGTAACATGACCAATGGGTACAGTCATAACCTCCTGAGAGTTGCTCATAAATTGTCAGACCATCACCTTCATCACTGAATAGCAGAGACGACCTGCCATGACTACTATCTGCTGACTTCATTGTCAGCTCCTGATAGTGGGTGTAAAAAAGTAATAGTCCACCCAACATCTGGGCAAACGACTTCTGCAAAATCTGTGTCCTGAGTTTCTGTTGTGTTTCCAGAAGCAATGGGAAGATTTGGTCATGATGTTGGAGAACGAGACATTATAGCTGGGGACAAAGTCCTCCAACTCTTGTGTGTATGTGAAAAAAGATATCTATTCTGGTGCAGGCACAAATAACTTTCTACCATGTTGTGGGCTTAGTCATACTTAAAAACCACTCTGACAGATTGTTTGTGCTGTAGCTAACTCAACAAGGCTTTTGCTTGGAAGTATCATTCCACAAGAACAGTCTGTTGGATGGAATTGCTTGCCTGCAATACAAAAAGGCCAGTGTGGAAAACGCAGGGATTGATGAAAGCAGCACAAAACTGGCCACATTGGAAAAGTTCATCTGGATTACGCAGAAACAAGTTGTCAGCATCGAGCATCACCACTCGGTCATACTCCATCATGCTCCAGACATAAAGCTTATTGAATGTGTACAAGAAGCGCTTATTGAACTTTGGTTGCGTCCAGTATGGGTTTGGAATATCCTCCACAATTTTCACTTTGACACCTTCATCATTTCTGTGCAAGCGAAACCCAAACAACAAACAACTGAGAGTCATTTTCAATCTCCACAACGCAATGGAATTTTTCCCGTCATCATCAGCGTATAAAGAAGATGTCAACAAACAACCCTAAAGGTTATCACCATCTTTACTCTTCAACACAGGTCTTTGTTCTTAAAACATCAGCTTTGCAACCATACCAGGAAACCGCTTCTGACCAATGTAGGGGGAATGGCCTTAAGGAGCATGTACACTCCAGAAGCAAGATGTGAGAAGATACTTACAAAGTTCTTCTCCATCTTACAGGAACAGCTTGTGATGCTATCACCACAAGATCTGCATCAACTTTGAAGCGAACCAGCGTTTGCAACATGACTCGGGCAGCAATATAAAACTCATAGTCACGCACTGTTCCCATATACAACATTGTTGCGTACGCATTTCTCTTTGCACTTGATCTGGTACGTAGATATGCTGCCTCTGTGGATACTGAATTCAATACTAATAAGGAGAGTAAACTGAAAACAAGGACTACTGTTCTTATCTGAACTCCCCATCGTTGCTGGTGATCTTCTGTCTCTCTTCTATTTGGAATGAATCTTGGTCGACTCTGAGTAGTCAAATCCACGGCATGGTCACAACCAGTGTTCTTCATCCTGTGCATTGTAGCCTAGTATTGTACACTGGCTGTGTGCAGTCCAATGATTGTCTTCTCACATAATAAGGGTTTAGAACTCTGCTTATGTTCTTTGTGCCCCTTCCACCTCAGAGATCAGGGAAGAGTGCACAAAGAGGCAAAAACTGAACAAACACTGCTGTCATGAAAGCTAGTCAATTGCAGAAGTCTTTAAACATCCTCCTGGATGCCTCCTCATGATCACATGAGCCCTCATGTGGTTCCATGCCTGTGCAGCAACAAAAGACCAGAACCTCAACTATTCTGAACTGCTGATAGAGTCACCACCCACAGAGGGAATCATATACCCATCATGATGGGTTCATCCACTGGGACTGTTCACAAATCTCTGCATGTGCCTGATTGGGAAAAAGTGAGTTCTTCATTGAAAATGGTGTTGGAATGTGGCACTCCATCAGCTACAAAATCAGGAAAAACAGAAGACAGGGGCAATAATTAGCTTGAGTGAGCAAAAAGAAGACTTATGACAGGAAAAGTAAGATTGATCAGAGCCCCATACCAACCCTAATCTAACACAATCTGGTTCAAGATCTAGATTGGTGAAACTCAATCTCTGCAACAGACATTCAAAGTGGGAATCCCCAACCCATGTATAGAGAAAAGAATTCATCTTCCTCCATCATGAAGAAAACAAAAAAAACCCACCACAAAATCTCCAAAATTTAAAACCAATCCAAAGAAGTTTCAACTCTAGTGTAAGAAGAAATGATCAGGTAACTGGCACATACTGAATGTCTAGAAAATAATTCTAGAACAGAAGAGTGAGACTTGAGATTGAATGTTATGACCTGTGAAGAATCCTTTAGAATGTTGTTTGTCTAGACAAAGCTCAGGGGCAATCTGTGCTTCCAAAACTAATGGAATTGAAGAGCCTATTTTTATCTATCCTTCAAGAGACCCAAATACAAAAAGTCCAGACAGAAGCAGCTTATGCTTTATTCCATTCAGAAAACAAATCAAAAGAAAGGAACACAAACAAAGATCTTCCTCCACATGAGGGCAGCAGCAGCAGCATAAGAAGCAGTTTTTAGCAATAAAACTTGCATGGCTTCCTCCCAGGATTGCAAAGCTTCAAAGCTCCTCTTAAAAATAACAATATCAAAACTCCGACCGCACCTGAGATAGGTTTTCATCTTGTGCAACAACAACAATCGAGCTCCAAAACCAGCTTCATTCAGCTCTTCAAAACACAGTACCAAAAACTTTTGTTTCTGGACGTCTTACATGATGCCGAACAAAATGAGACCCTGCAAATAAATTTGGTCAAAAAATCGAAGTAATAAATCAAAGAATACTCTTAGAATCCCTCAAACATTTTGATTCCTCAACAATCAAACACCTTAGAACTTCCCATTTCTCAAAACCCAATACATAAAATCTTCCTTACAAAACCTTCTCAACACCGTGTCTGCTCCGCTGCCAGATTAATATCCAATAACGAGAGATTTGAGCTTCAAACACACCTGAGCTTTCTACTCCCACCAATCCTCCCACACACACACACCATCCTGACCACTCCTCTGAAATGCACCTCAAAACCCACAACAACCCAAATCCTCCAAACTCAAATCCTGAAACTCTTCTCAAACAAACCTGCAATATCCAGAAATCAAATGCATCTTCTCAAAAAGAAACCTACATATCCAGAAATCACTCACATCATGATGATGAGGAGAACAACAACAACAGAAAGAGAAGATACCACAAAAACAACAACAATAGCAACAAAAACATCAACAACAAAGGGAAACAAACTTATGCATCAAATCAAAACCCATCCGGCAATTCCACAACTAGAAAAAAATCGAAAAATAAATTAAAAAAAAACTCTGAGTTTTTTGCGTGGGAAAAGAGAGAGAAAGTACTGAACAGATGTTGGTTTTTCTAATCATGGTATATACATAACTTGAGGGGAAAAAAAAAACCCCACCATTTACCTTTCCTGTCAGGGACCTGGAAAGTTGCAAATTTCTTCCAAATGAGAACAATGGGATATGGAATTGCAGAGCAACAGGGGAGGGAGTGATGATGAAGCGGACTGCTATTGATGATGATGGTGGTGGTGATGAGGATGAGATGAAGAGAGAAATGAATTTGAGGAAGAGAAGGACAAGAGAGAAGAGAGAAGAAGGAAAAACAATGTACCTAGTTTTTTGGGTTTGTACTTGAAGGTAGTGTACAGGATTTTTTTGTTGCTTGCCCGTGAACCCTGAACAGGAAGGAGCCCTAAACTGGTAGGAACCCTAACGAGCCCTTAAATCTTTAGGGACTGCACAACGCACCTGGAGCAGTTGAGCCCTGAGGATGAACTAGGTGGCAGAATGTGCTCTAAAGGGCGCATTCTCTTTTGTAATTAGAAAATCTCTTTGGCATTTGTTCTTTTCGGCGATTCTGAGGCAGAATTTTGCTTGGTTTTGAGCACTGCCCGTGGGGGGAGGGCTGGGAGGGGGTATTTACCCTTGTGTGACCCTTGTAGTGGGAGTATTGCTCCCTAAGGCCACTTAACAGCTGGATTTTACTACCCTAGTATCTTGGCCACTTCAACAATAATTGTTTTATTTTGTAGAAATGTTGTAACAGGACTAATTTTTTTTCAAAAACTTCAGCAAAATATTAATTTAATTTAATTTATGCCAAAGTTGCCCATGTACTATGATATTGTTTATGATCAAATTTGACTAAATCTTTTTGTGGATGGCCAATTTGGTTATGACCGACCTTGGGGAAAAAAAGCATTGCTCGACGATTCCAATCCACCTTATTCTTAGGCAACACGATTCCGTGGTCCCTACCTAGAAGTAGAAAAAAATTCTCTTCAGCTATAGCCTTTTGGATATGTCCATGGAAAAGTGGGTCAAAATATATATATTCCGACAAAAGTGGGTGTTGTTGTGTGGGCCAACTTGCATATCTGCCTCCCTCCTTCAAGAGCAAAACTTAATTGGCTAGACAGCAATAGACAAGCTGTTTGGGCAAGAAAAATAGCTGGCTGAGAGTGGTGTAGGAACAAAGACAACCTTGTGATGAGTTTTGCAGCTGGATGCAAGCTAATTTGTGTGCATTCTCAAGGACTTTTGAGGCCATTTTGAGGGGTTGGTTGTTAATTTACTAGTTTTGCATTCTCTTGTCCTTGTATTAATTCGTGAGGGGGGTTTTCCCATTTAATTTTTCATTTTTTTTTTAAAGGAGCTAATTTCGTTGGCCCATCACCAGTATTTTTGGAACATGGGGCCCTCCCTCAACATAGAAGTTTAACTATGCTTCCTTCCCCAAAATCAAAGCATGCTTTGTCATACTTCCCTTTGGCCCCCACCTTTACAAGCTATATTCATACATGGAAGTTGAACATGGCCAAACAATATGGGATGAAAAGGAGGTGCTATTGGGAACATTGGGAACATCTTAGGGCACACATCAAAAACTTGAGGAACACATTGAGAACCTGTTGGGAATAGCCTTGGGAACTTGATGGGAACACAGTGAGAACATATTGGGAATAGACTGAAATCAAAAAAATCTCACCCTGTCCTCCTCCCCCCCCCGCCCAAAACACAAAAGAAAAAAACTGAGCCTTCCTAAGCCTTCTCATTGGCTGCATGGAATTTGCATTTCCAAAATGGTTCATCACCATTTTCAACCTGGACAAATACCCTATAAACTGGGGGAACTTATTAGTTCAATAAGGGGTGAAACTTAATGGTACTTATCAACCCTAAAAAGATTTACTAGTTGGCATTTGGTAGGTATCCAGGCCCAAAAAAGAAACACAACAACCAACTCCAAAAATAATCATGAAAATAAAAATCACCGATTGGTGTGGTAATTCATGCAACAAGCTGAACACCAAAGCTGGAACAAAGTGCAAGTTGAGTGAAAGGCTGAACAACAACGACAATGAGCAACAAACCTTGAGCAAAACAGCCCACGTGCATTGTATGATCTATTTATGAAGGAAGGTAGTTTGTTTTGTAGTTATGAGATCCATCAAACCCAGATGCTTGTGTCTTTGGAAAGCTCTGGATGAGGAGGGATGCATGGGCTTGGTTCCGTGTCATTTGGACTTGCAGTGCAAAACTTCTTGAATATTGAATGATTTCTTCACTGAAAATTAAATTAAATCGTGGCTGAAATTTTCAGAGGAATTGGAATGTGCATTTGGTGTTGCTGGAAATATCTCGATGAGCAGGATTTAATGAAATATATTTGGTAAGATTTGGATTCAGAATGTGGGAGATATTGATTTTAAAATGATTTCTGCCACTGAAAATTCAAATAAATTCCAAAAAGCCAGGTTTTGGAAGGAAAAATCAGTTGAGGATGTGGTAACACTTGGGCCAACAATACAGGCCACACTAGTATTGATAAACAGATGTAAATGTGTAGAGTTAAGCCCCAGGGTGGGGACCATTCACAAAAGAAGGGTCCTAGAATGAGGCCATGGTCAAGTATGGTCCCATCTTTTGGCAATGTTCCCCACCGAGGGGCTTTACCCATCATAGAGTTTAAAGTGAACATTATCATGAACTAAAACATAGGTAGATTCAGAAACATAAGAGGGGAGTATTCTTAGGCCTAAGTCTCCTTAATATCTCATGCCTATAAGTTGAAGTAATTAAGATCCCTCCTCTTTTTAATCTTTTCCAGCAGAGAAATCCATAGATATAAGGTGCCCTCCCAATGCAATAGTGATTTCTCGGAGTCCTTTCCATAACAAGTTGTAGTTGTTACTTGTCTAGCTTTCACTTGTGATACTTGTGTATTTTGTGAGAAAGATTACACACACACACAAACATATATAATCTTCTCTTCTCAATCCACATTATCTCCCCTTCCATTCATCAAATGGCTGAAATATCCCATTCTCCAAATATTTCTTTACAACTATTGTCCCTATTTTCCTGTCTGCCATCTTTTGTCAGTTTGTTGATTTCAGGAACTCCCCATCCCTAGAGCATTACTCCACACATAAATTTTCATTAAAGTATTGCTAAACTGTTCTCTTATTTTTTTTGTTCTTTGCATTTTTTTCAATTTTAATCTTTGCCCTTAGCTTGTTGCGTGCATCTCCTTCGCCATACCATAAAGTACTTGGAGAAAATGTGTATATTTGCAGGTTGCTTATATCCATGAATATCCCTTCTCCAGAACAGAAGGGATATTATGCCTACTCCTGAAGAGTAAGAGGGATCGGGTAAAGCACAAAGGTGAGAACATTCCCAAAATGCAGGGTGAGGGATAAAATCCTTATCCTACCCCAGTGTGCACTCATTGTGTCACAATTTTCAGAAAAAAACAGAGCAAAAGTTATTGAATATAAAGTGATTTTGTGTTGGGTAAAGCCCTAGGGTGAGGGCATTCTCAAAATAAAGGGCCTAGGACGAGGTGATAGCCAAGTCCAGCCTCACATTTTGAGAATGTCCCCCAACCATGGGCTTTACCTACAATAAGGCACAAGGCAAAATCTATCCTCAACCAAACCTACATAGATCACCATGTGTAGGAGCGGGAGGTATTTTATGCCTACTTATAGGTGTAAGAACCCTATATTATACACCTATATTATAGGTGTATAATATACTTTAGCCATCAGCACAAGGGCCCACTAATTCCAAGGATGACCAATAAAATCAAACAATATTTTTCAAGTTTAAAAAAAAAAACTTTCTTTTACGGTTATTTATTCTTAATTTAGGTTTTCTATTTCAAATTATAAATCGAATTTCTGGCTGTAAGAAAAATTCCAGGTCCTGCCCGACCCGTGAACCCCGGAAGCGTTTCCCGCGATCTCGGGCAGCCACAGATGCGTGAAACTTCCGCGCGGCAAGGGAGCGATCGATCGGTGGATCACCGCACAAGATGGCTTTTTTCATTACGGGATTAACCTGGGTCGGCAAAGGAAACGATTCTACCTGCGCTTTTGCAGTGGGCAATGTCGCCATTTGGCATGCTGAGCGAGAGAGAGAGAGAGCGCGCGCGAGACAGTGACACTCAAGAGCAGGGTCTTTTGAGGTAGGTGGTCTCACGATCATCCACAAGAGGACTTAGCCAAATTTGGCTACAAGTAAGAGAGGAAAATAGAAAAATTTAAGGAATCCTACCGTATTCTGGGGATATGCTGCTCAAGTGAGATCTGAGATCTAGGAAAAAGCTTTTGAAGCTTGAAACAGTGGAAAAATCTCAACACTCACGCTTAATTGGAGATTCTCTTTCATACACATGGATCCGATCCCCGTAGTACCTATCTCATGATGGAACCGACTTCGGCAACCACTCCTGACTGCTGCCCTACAGCGCCATAATAAACTGCTGCTCCTGCTGCTGCAGACATGGAAAAATCCCTAGCAAATGCAAGCAAGCAACTCTGGGTCATGATGGATTTGGTACCCACTGTTTGAAACAATTTTGCAATAACAGTTATTCCCACGATTTTGCACTTGGGTGAAGAATAGTAGTAGTAGAGAGCATCGTCACACAGCTCTTGCTTGATTCCAAGACCAGAGGGGATATTCGTCATTTTAGTTTTGGAATTGGAAAATGGTGGAACTCTTGTGCTAAGACTCAAGATGTTTGCTGGGTTGTTTTTTGGAGGTTTGACAAGGGTGTAGCGTACCTCAATCTGTATATGAAAGAAATTGAATTGCACCTTCTCCATTCAAGAAACAAATCTCTCTTTCATCTTGGAAACCAATTGATCTAGATAGTCATCTTGAAGTAAATGCCTCATCATGCCACTATTTGTGTTGCACATTTTGTCTTAAGAGATTGGGTCTGTAATCAATTGCCTTATCACAAGCAACAATATGGTTCAGTACAATCAGCACCACCTCTTCTTCAAATCCCAAGACTTTGGATTGAATTGGATGATCCCATTGAGCTTGCCATTGTAGAAAAGAAATTTGAAGTTGACATTTCTTTCCTCATAACACATGTTAATTTGACATTCCTATACAAGCTTGCATTTTATAGTTGTAAGGCAATACTGTGTGCATTTGCTAATAACAAAAAAAATTCAGACAACAAAGTTCTGAGACTGCCTGGAAGTAGAATTGGCCGTGGATTTTGGCAGTTGGGCATGCCTTTAGTTTGCTACTCATCATCAGCTTTGCTGACAGCAAACTGTTGAATGATAAAGTGACGTACTTACCTTTTTGGTCCAATTCATGTGAAAATTTTCATGCTGTGTCCATCATCATGTGCACAAGCCTCCTGGTCGCAAAAGATGTATTGATAAAAAGTTCTGCATCCAACCAACAAACCACATCAATCAGATAGTTTGTGTTCCACAAGATTTATCTTCTTCCAACTGCAAATCACACAAGAGAGAGGGTCGTCACAATGGAACATACCTTGAACCTTTCATGATTGCAAAGCATTGAATGGGCTTGAGATGCTAGAAACAGAAGAGAACAGAATCCATAGAGGAGATGGACTGTTGGGATTGTGACAATAAGCAATGTCTGCAACAGTGGATACTATCAGTGCTAGTCACTCAATGACTAATACTCCAACACATGATCCAGAGTTGATCTGCAAGTTTTCCAAGAGGGTCCTTAATCACTCCATGCAGATGTAAGGATAAAGCTGAAAACAACTACCACTTGAGTTTTTTCTTCACCAGTCTCTCTCTTCTCTTGAAACATAATATCATCTCCATTCAATGTTTGGTAGCTGACTGTGAGAGCTCAAACAGTGCAGGTATACCTTGGCACTATCAGTATTTTCAACTTGCACTCAGAACTCCACTGTAAAGATCAATAGAAGTATCATGCATGTCAGTGATTACTTGCCCCACACTTGCTCACAGTGTTGGACCAAGTAGAGAGTTCCAAGAACAGTTTGATTGCTAGAATCCAGTCTACCTCAGTGACCCCACTGACCACATACCTGCAGCTTCAAAATTTCCTGAGGCAAAAACAGGTAACCACTAACCACATGCATGGTCTGCAATTACAGTCATCAGAACTTGTCTACCTGAGGAAAAGGAACCCACAATGAGTTGGCAGATCAACATGACATCATTCTATCTACCCAGGTCTGGCCTCTCTTGGCTGCCACCAGGTTTTGAATCTACACATCATCGTACCAAAAATTTTGCAACTTCATATTCTACTCATTTCTAATTTGAGCTTATTGTGTCACAAACATGCACATGTGATGTTTAGATACCCTTGGAATTATTGAAGAGGCAGTGGAGAATCTAAAGCTGCAGACCCTGATCAAACAAGTAGCTGTATGGAGAGCTTGATGTATACTCTCAGAAGAATGCACATGCATCTAACTTCCTGGACACTCTTCCAAGTGTCAAAAAGCTCCAAAGAGGATGTCTGGGCACAGCTGTTCAGTCCAAAAAGAGTGCCATTAATTGGTCATTAGTCCCACAATACAGCATTTCTAAGCTTGAATGATTTTCAGGGTCTCTACAATGTGCTTATCAGGTTCAAACTGGTTGTTGAAAATCAGCTGCACTTTCCCATCCTTATCTATGACATAGGTCTGACGTCCAGCTAGGGCTCCAAAAAAATCAGTTGGAATTCCCCAATCTTTCCTCAACTTGTTCCCCTCATCACTGAGCAGAGTGAATGGCAACCTGTATTTCTTCTTAAATGCCTGCCACATTAAAAGAAAAACTGGAAGTCAGATGAGCTATCCCAACTCCACAAATTGTCAGCATTGTCCAAACCAAACAAGCATGCAACTTCATTGTCCAGAAACCATGGGGTCATGATCACCAAGGTTCACAAATTCCACTCTCTTTGCCTATAGGCCTGTGACTCATGTCAGTGATTAGATGCATGGTTCAACATCAGACAGAAGGAGCCAATTTCATTACCTTATGAGATTCTGGAGAATCACCACTCACTCCCACAACTTCAGCACCTGACTTCTTGAACTTCTCATATGAGTCCCTAAATGCACATGCCTGCATTCCACCACATTACTTAATTGGCAAGGAGGCACTCCATCCAATGACACTTGAGGATAGTGAAAGATACTTCTGACACCAAGCAGGTTCATATGACATGGCCAATAATCCATGGAAGCAGAACCATCCATGTTGGACAAACTGTTTCCATCTCTAGCATGCTAAGAGGCTCATCAGCTCTTCAGGGCTAATAAAGTATGTAATGTCCAAATCTATTAGGCATGCTTGGAAATCTTGCAGAAAAGGGAACCATGACTCTGGGGGACATACCTCCTTTGTGCAAGAAGGACTCTCATCAGCAGGGTAGAAGTAGAGCACCAAAGGCTTGCCCTTGAACTTGTCTAGGTTCACAAGGCGGCCATCTTGATCCTTCAAACCAACAGGAGGAACTACATCGCCAACCGAAATCTACAATGTGTACAACCCTAACCATGAGTATCTCTGGTTGCAGCTCTTGTTTCTCCCAGTAACATATCTATGTCACCCGAAAACATTGGAAAGTCTGTCAAAAAAGACAGTAAACCATTCCCACCATGGAAAAGAAAGCTACTAGGAACAAGCACATCCAACAATCAGATCAAATTGAGAAGATGCAAACAGAAGACAAAAGCAAAAGATACAGAGCAAGGCGGTATTTGTTGCTTCCAATGAGAAATGTTAAGAAACTCTTAAATGGCAGCAATCAGAGGGTAAGACTGATCACTTCATCACTCTTATACACAACAGGACAAGAAATAAGTTTTGGCTAAAATAGCAAGAAGTCTGCTCCAAGAGATGGTTTAGTACGGAAAAAAAAAATAGTATAATGCTGAAGACAAAAGTACGAACATGACATTTCACATGGAAGAATCACAAATCAAAACATGTTAGGACTGACTTGCAATTTAATTGTAAGAATACCCCAATACAGAAGAACCCAGCAGGACTCCTTTCTTGATCATCTTCTGTAGACTCAAGAAAATAAAATAGAAGAAGAATACCTTCATTCTCAGCAGAAGAGTAGCTGCTGGGCGTTTGTGTTTCAACACAAACCTCAATGCAAAACCCTCTGTTTGCTAAAGGATTAATGACTGAACTGCAGTCTGTGTGACCAATAACTATTGGCTCTAAAAGCTGTCTGAAAAACACCAAACTTGGCTTGCTATGATTTAACCCTTCAGCAGAATGTGCAATCTCAAGACTTAGAAAGGTCAGGGGATCATTTTCAAAACATGTCAGAGTATACATGCCCAGAGAAGTTGGCTAGCTAAGAGACCAAGTCATAGGCTGAATCACAAGAGGTAATTGAGAAGTAAGTTGTGACCTATGGGAATCTGCAATCAAAGATGTCACATAATTCTCTTAGAAGCTACTTAGCTTAGAATTGAGAGGAGGTGATCCTAACAGTTAGCACCAGCATACACAACAGTAGAGAGCTATACAACAGCAACTTCCTCTCACTTTCGGAAAATCCAAAGGGAGGATGCCTCATTATTCTTGTGACATTTCATAAATCTCACTAATTGCGGTATTTCTGTAAATCCAAAATCCAAAATGTAAGAACTCTCCTTCCAGAGCCAAAAGTGTGCAAAGGATCATGCAGCCGTAACATATAAGGACATAATTTCTGTAAAATCCATAGCTGTACTAACTCCGCCATGAAGCATAAGAACCGGAGAAATAAGAGTTTGAAAGCAGCATTGGTAACCTGTTTCTGCCATTATTGCATTGTTTGAAACTTTCAAGCAAACAAGCAAACAAATTTGAACCACACCAATGGTATTATTATACCAATCCCGCATGAAAGAATCGCAGAAAACAAAAATGCAGGGAGCAGAGCGTGTAAGAGGGTAAGGAAGGTTAGGAGTTCTTCTTCTTATGCTTGGTTAATATGCCTATTGTTACTATCTGTATAGTGGAGCAACCTTGCAGCGAGGGGTGATGACAAGCTGCTGCTGATGTCGAGAATTGAGAGGACCCAGTTGCGTAGGATTAGAGGAAGAAGAAACAAGCCTGGTAGAAAACAGGTCCGACTGCGAAAAAGCTCCACATGATGATGAGGCACCTGTACTTCCGATGTTGAGTTTTACTGCAGCCGCATTGGAAGAAGAGGACGCTGCTGCACCATTACGGACGACGAGCGATGCACGCGGCGCCGTCGCGCACAGGAATTGCGAGCAAGCGGCCATGGCTGCTGATCAACAAAACTAACTAACGCAAGAAAACAACGCAGCAAAGCAGCGGCAACGAAGAAGAAGAAGAAGAAGAAGAAGCAGCTGCAGCAACAGGGGCGTAGCTAGCGAAGAACACATCAAAGACTTTTCGACGATTCTTGGATTTACAAATTCGAAGATTTGGAACAAGGATTTTAGGAAGATATTCAGGAATTCGAAGATTATGACTGGACAGCTGCACGAATAAGGAGATTTGGAGGAACGATTTTGTAAAGATATTCAGGAATTGAAGATTTTAACAGGACAGATCTAAAATTTGCGAAATCGAAGATTTTGAGGATATCCAGAAACCCCGGTGGCTTTACGAATACCACAAATTTTAGCCAACAAGACCGTACGCCCTACACCTAGTCTCTTATTATCATTATTATGATTTTAAAAAGATTTCCGTTATTTACATTTTTATTACTGTTGAATATTAATATCATATGTCATAATCAGCGATTTCTTCGGGTGCAAAGTTTCGCCAAAACGAGAAAAAATAAAAATAAAAATAAAAATTCTATCGCAAAATTCTCATTTGTTGGGAAAAAAATCGCCAAATTTCAAGAAAAAATTTGAAATTGTTTTGCCACATTTGGACTGTGCTTTTAGTTTGATAGCAATATTTTAGTTGGAAAAAAAATCACTGGTCATAATATAGTTAAATTATTGTTAGAAACTTACTATAAGTCTAGTATTAATACTAACAATGATATTAGTAAATCCAATTTCAATCGTCGTTTGGGTAAATAATTTGTGCAAATTGTTATGTCATGAAATTTTTTAATTCTGTGAAATTTTGCACAAATCTGAAAAATAAAAATGAGAAATGGTAGGGGAGGGGGGAATGGCAAATAAATAAATTTGAATTTTTTCCATCACATTTCCATTTTGTTTAGATAGGTAGCTTAATTTTGGTTCACATAGTCTTAATGATTACAGAGGTTCCTGAAACTTGTTGCCATTTAATGCCAGATCCCTCTTGGGATGCTTGCAACTAATATTATTCTTATTATCAATAATATTTCTGAAAAAGAAATGAAAGAAATGAAGGAATGAGAAATATGATTCTTATTGTATCTAATATCTATGCCCTGATACATTGAAAATATGATAAACTAATAAATTAGTGATATTAGTTTATCATATTTTTAGTAAGTTTTTTTGGGTTGTTATGTTACAATTTATGATTATTATCAATTCCAATGTTTATGTTGTAGACGATTTACAACATTATTATAGTTGACAATTAATCAAACAGTAATTATTATTAGAAATTTACAATAATTCTAGTACTATAATACTAATAGTGATATCAATAAATCAAATTTCAGGGGAAAAAGTTCAGTAGATTTTTGTGCAAATTGTATGTTATGATTATTATTATTATATAAGGCACAACAAAACAATGATTGGAACCTATTGTCTAAATTTGGAAAATTTAGAAAACTTTTCCTCAAAATCTAGCAATTTTGGTGGATTATTGATTTCTTTTTCTCATAGTGGTGTGAAAATTTGCCCCCAAAAAACACATTGTTTCCAATGTTGTAAAATTTCATTTGAATTGTGAATGTATTTCACATTTCAATAAATAATAATAATAATTGCTATAAGATATATAACTATTGTTACAAATGTTTATTTAGTTTTGACATTTTTTCGAATTTAAATTCATCCCATATTTTTATATATACAACTTCAATAAAGCATTCCAAATTTTAGTTGTGATATCCACTTTTTCTTTAGTTGTTGTGATCCAAATTCAATTCACTAATTTTTTGGTGAAAATATACAACTTATTTATGTGATTGATTTTTAAGTCATACAAAGCACATATGATTAAAGATTCCATAGTCATATCAAATGAATAAAAAAGGACATGAAGTTGTTTTAGATACATATGAAAAGTGTCATCCAATAGTCATAAAGGATGTAGGTCCAAATCAAAGTTTTGGTTTGCATATGCAACAAGAATCCTTGGGTTATTTGATTTCAACTATGCACAAAAAATATTACATCCCTAAGCTCAAATTTAAGGTTAAGTCATATATGGCACAACGAAAAAAATTGACTTTTGAATGGAAGAAAATTAGCAATGAAAAAGCGATTACTCTTTTATGTGTATTTGTTTGCAACTCAATTTGTGGTTGATATAATAAAGGGGATTCAAAACTTGCCAAGTTTGATCCAAAGCAAGGAATCAATAGACAAGGACAATTCATGAATGTAAAGTTTACAAGCATGTTCAAGTGTATTCTTAAGTGTTGCGATGATTTTTGACCCCATTATGGGGGAAAAGATGTTTGTAATTGGTGTTCATTGTGGAGGAGCTTCAACCTTATTATGCCTAGTAAGTAAAAACATGATTATGTTTAATTTTATCATGTTTTTGTAACACATGTGTGACAAGGTTATTGATCCAATCGTTCATCAATTGATTTTTGCAAGTTTTGAGCTACAAAATGTATGTTTGATGCTTTGTGTTGAAAGTGGACCCAAAGGTGAAGTGGTTGTGTCTATGTTTGAAAATGTTCATAATGGGTGTTTCCATGGTACAACATAGACATTTTGTGTCAAAAGCAAGGGTGTTAAAGATACACAAAATATACTCTTGAAAATATGGCCTTTTGGATATAAAAGCAACTTCATCCATTGTTGTTGCTCTATGGTTATGTGTGCTTGTAGGTTGGTTTTACTATCTTTTGGCCTTTCAAAAAAACTAATAAGGTAGGAGAATCATAATAATGCCAATAATATTGGATTCAAACTTGAAAGCCCACCAAATTCATAATGGGATTTGTCCTTAATGTTGACATGTTTTAAAATAAATTTATTGAGGATGATGATGATAACAAGATTGTGAAGCAAATAAATTTGTGATTTCTATGGTGGACATGTGTCATTTGATTATTAATGCACATGAAATGATAGCATTTCTAGGTGCCAATACACATTTAATTCAACTTGGGCTTCATTTCCTCTTAGATTGGCTAACACTACAAAGAATCTTGTCCATTCCAACCCATTTGTTTGCGACTTGTGTTTAAATCAATCATTTTTGTAACTACCAATGCAACTATCCTTTGTGACACATAGTAAAAATGACTCATAGTTGCATATGTAATAACAACTTATGATTAATATTGGTTTGGATGAAAATGAAGATGAAAACTACACTTATATATCACTCATTTTTAATGCTTGGACAAAAAAAGAATGAAAATGTAATTATCTTTACAACTCATGATGGGGTTAATAGGCCATTAGACACCATGTGACATCTAATTCAACTTGAATTGTGATTATAGATGTAATTAAATATGAATTAACAAATGAAATTATAAGATTTAGTGTTCCCATAGCCATGACCAAACATTTGGATAGTAATACCAAATGTTTCGAAATTTTGTTGTGTTATGATTTGATGGAAGGTGTCACAAAAAATAAAATAAAAATACTCTTTGCAGCATAACCATATTTGTTTACGGTTGGAACCATTACATTATTGGAACTAAACAATTTCAATGTTGTAGTTTTTGGTGCAAAAGTTGGTATTGAAAATCACACATTCAACTTCCCACACTTTGAAAGATAGATTTGGGTGGATAATATGCCAACACACATTAGAATTGAAGAATTGGATATTGCATGCTATACATTATCGGAGGATCTCTAGGTAGGATTCTTCACTTTGGGAACTACCAACAACTTTTAAACGGTTAAGCTAATTGTAACATTGGATGAACCGGTTGCTACTAGCATCAAAGCATTGCTCCAAGAGTATAAGGACATTTTTGCATGAAATTTACTAATCTCAAGGGAATTCCACCTTGTATTGTTCAACATTGCATCGAGTTTGACACAACCATTCCACCTAGGTAAAATCATAGTAAAAGGAGGCACCCAAGTGATTAGACATTTCTTAAAACTACATTTTCATATGTTTGAAAAATCACGAGGAAAGCAATAATAGTTTGGATTCCCACAATTGTTTTTGGAATATTTTTTGTTCATTGCAAAGTTTACATGCTTAAAATTTGACACAAATAAAAAATGGTTTTGCATGTTCAAAGCACTCAAATTTCAAGAGTGGACAATCCTTGTTTTTTTTTTTTAAATGTCTTTTTTTCTTACCAAATGTGCATTATTCCTTTTTGAAAATTAGAGAGGAATTTAACATTGATGATTAGGAGGGCAAAAGGACTTGAATTAATGAAAATTATTTTTATGACCCATTTGAATACATTTGCTTCAAAAGTGCTTTTGACTTTGAAAATTATGAATTTTGAAATTGTGGCTTCAACAAAAGTTGTTCATATATATATATGATAGAAAACATGAATGCATAATATACATAAGATACAATCAAATTGTAATCAAATTGTATTTATATTTAAAATGCAATGTTAAATGGGGTATCCAAAATACAAAATTTTAAGTTATAAACCAATGCAAAAATGACACATGTCATGTGTAGTCCTTGGAAAAAGGACTTTTACCTTAGCACCCTTAGTTCCTTTGACCATGATTTCACCCACTTTCTCATCAAACAAGATATTAATGAACCCAAATTATGTTGCAGTAGTTGGATAAACTTTGAAGTGTAGGTTTCATTGCACCAGTGGAGGAAGCTAGTTGGCTATCACGAATTGTCATTGTGTTGAAAACTAATAGCAAGCTTAGAATCTACTTGGATTCCTAATGGCTCGATGCTACAACCAAGAAATATTTGTATCCTCTACTTTTTATTAAAGAAGTTATTGGATAGCGAGTCACAAAGTCTATTCATTTTTTAATGCATTTTTTGAATATCATTAGCTCATGATTACCCCCAAAGATAGGTACAAGATTGCATTCATTAGTGATTAAGGGGCATTCGTTTGGGTAGTCATGCCATTTGGG
>Ga0209208_10001385_pt1 | contig 33990 bp, 21 predicted proteins | sample S1TSphfallax_3_FD_187694 | JGI IMG/M metagenome (GOLD analysis project Ga0209208, IMG submission 187694) | Host-associated microbial communities from peat moss isolated from Minnesota, USA - S1T2_Fd - Sphagnum fallax MG (SPAdes) (version 2) | ecosystem: Host-associated > Plants > Peat moss >...
CGGGAGTTCGACTCCCGGCCCTTCTTTTGGTCATAACTTGTGTTTCAGATGTCCAAATGAGCAATGCGAGCCCATTTTAGACATCTACGCTTCAAGAGCTTTCCATTGACATAAAGAGCGCAACAAGCCATTGAGATTTGACCCCTCAAATCGCTCTCTGAAGTTTTGGGAGTCCACCGGGACTCCCTCTCCCAACTTGGGAGTTGTCTTGGGAGTTGTCTTGGGAGTGTGAAGGCTCACTCCCTCACACTCTCCTACACTCCCGGGAGTCTCTGATGTGACTCCCGGGCTTCCTCTTGGCCCGCACCCTTACAACCCCTTTGCCTTGGTCGCGAACCCAAAGCTAAGGTTGCGACAGCCACAACAACTAGGATTCGTGCACATCTTCTAGGGTGGACTGGATCTGGTGTGCAAGCTTGTGACAAAGTCCCCCCGGTGGTTACACACCAGTTTGAGAAGCTGGAGAAGGAAAAGAAGGAAAAGGAGTTCAAGAAACGGAAGGTTGAGCAGCTTGACAAGCTGTCCAGTGGGGAGGCTATCAATCCTAAGAAACAAAGCACCTTGAAAGCTGCCTTCTCCAAGCAGGATTGCTCGAAGGTTGACCAGCTTTGGGGTCGAGCATTCTATGCCAATGGGCTCTCTTTCCGTTTAGCAAAGGATCCTCACTTCAAGGCAGTTGTGGCAGCAACAGCAAGTTTTGGGGACTCATATCCAGGGCCTCCTTCTATGGACAGGCTGCGAACAACCATTCTAGAACGTGAGAAGTAGCTCTGTCGGGATGGCTTGGCCTCCTTCCAAGAGTATTTTCAGCTGACATGGGCAACGATTACTAGTGACGGGTGGTCTGATGTGCGTAGGCGCCCTTTGTTAAATCTACTCGTTGTCTCTCTGAAGGGGGAAATGTTCTTCAAGGCGGTTGATACGGGGGGTGAGACAAAGGACGCTGCTTATATTGCTGAACAGCTGATTGATTGCATTTGGGAGGTTGGTGTAAACAACGTCATCCAAGTTGTTACAGACAGTGCAATAGTCTGCAAAGTTGCTGGCAGGCTGGTTAAGCAAGAGTTCTCTTGGATAACGTGGACGCCGTGCACCCCACATTGTCTGGACCTGCTCCTTGAAGATGTGGGGAACTTGCCATGGGCTGCAAAGGTGGTTGCAGAGGGAAAGGCGGTGGTGAAATTCATCACAAACCACCACCGGAGTCAGGCGTTGTTTTGCGGGAAGTCTACGCTGGATCTGCTGAAGCCGGGGGACACATGCTTTGCCACCAACTTCATTATGCTGGACCGCATGCTAAAGGTGAAAGAGGCGTTGCAAGAGCTGGTTGTTGGTTGAAAGTGGAAGGAGTGGAACAGGAAGTCCAATCATTCGGATGATGGGGACGAAGTGAGGGACTATGTCTTGCGGAGCGGATTCTGGAAGAACTTGGAAAAGGTGCTAGCATTGACAAAGGGGATAGTGGCTCTGCTGCGGGAGTGCGATCGGGGGGTGCCAATCGCAGGAAAGGTCTACGTGGCAATGTTCAATTACGGACAAGAACTGGAGGCCCTGAGGGACGACACCTCGAAGTACTGTCCGAGGATCAAGGTCTCTGCTCAAAAGTATGCACAGGTGCATGCAATCTGGGAGAAGCGCTTGGAGATGCTCCACAATGACATGCATGTCGTTGGGTATGTTATTGACCCAGAGTATCAGTCTCCAAATAACGGGCAGCATAGCAACGTAGAAGTGATGCGAGGGTTTCACAACATTGTTGAGAAGCTTCTGCCTGACATTGAGGATCAGGTCAAGGCAATCGAACAGCTAGCTAAGTATAGGAACTCGGAGGGAGAGTTTGGCCGCCCGTTCGTCAAGGCAAATGCTAAGAAGTTGCCAGGCTGGAAGTGGTGGGTGGAATTTGGCTCAGAGTGCCCCGAGCTGCAAAGCGTGGCGCAGAAGGTGCTAAGCCAGATCTCATGCGCGTCTGCGTGCGAGAGAAACTGGAGCACCTACGACTTTATCCACAACAAAAAGCGTAATTGTCTGCGATTAGATAAGGCAAACGATCTAGTGGAGTGTTCTCTAACCTGCGTCTGATTAACAAGGTGAACAACATCGAATATGAAGAGCAAATGGTGGCATGGGACAACGGAGAGGAGGAATTGGAGGAAGAGTGAAGCATGGATGAGCTTGGCAAAATATTGGATTGTGTCCTTTTTTTTATGAATCTAGTGTGTTGGAGTTCAAGAAAGTTTAAAAGCTATTAGATTTTGCAATCAGGTCAAAACTTTTTCTAGTTTGTGCAGTCCAATCAGATCTGGTATGCAGCTCAACTAGTTCTGATGCAAGGCTTGACTGCATGCATTTGTTTCTTGAATCTTTTTGGGTGGTATGATGCCGAATATGCTTGGTGGTAAAGTGAGGATAGGCTGATTTGTCCATCCAGGATAGAAGTCTGATAATGTTTTAAAGTTGATCAACAATATAAAAGCTTGAGGAAGATTCGTTCAACATTTGCTAGAAAGTGACTTCATTGGTATCTTCTGTCCTGCCGAATCTGCTTGATGGTAAAGTTAGGATAGGCCGATTTGTCCATCCAGGATATAAGCCTATTAATGTAAGCCTAACATGCCCGCGAATGTTTACCAAATGTTCACCGGTTGATTTATAAAATTCTTTAAAATTCTTGCTTCTGTGGGCTTCCATAACATTCCCGCACCAAGAATGTCATAACTATGATTAACTAACTAACCAATTATCTAAATTATATTCATTAATTCAGATAATCAATCTTGATAAATAATTATAAAATTAAGATTAATTACAAAATTTAAATCTATCACAAAACATGTGGGAAAATCTTTTTGTAGTTGTGACTCAATTGCAATTAGGGTGTAACTAAAAGATTTAACCCATATGCTTTGTATTCAAGATCTCATTTCAGAAACTATATAGAAAAGGTGTTTTCTTTTGCATTCTCACATTAAAATACATGTGTCATGTTGGGAAGTTCATAAAAGCTTAACTTTAAAAGCAAAACAACAAAAAAAAATTATAAAATTTATGTGATTATTCTTTAGTTCACCTACCCTTCTAGTATTCTACCTTCATACCTACCAACTTGCCTACTTAAATAAGTAGGTTCTATTGTTCTAATTAGGTAGGTACGTAGGTTTACATGGAAGAGTTGCCAACTTACCTACTTATGGCTATGTACCAACCTACCTAAGTACTTATATATATATATGTATGTATGTATGTATATTTCAAAATTCAATTAATATGCCCCATGGTAACTTTTGATTGTGCCATGTGTCATGATTGAAGACCATCTAAAATGAATAATCATAATGGACAATTGATATCAATATTTCTTTTTAAAATTCACCAAAAAATCCTCATAATGCCACTTGTTAAATTTTGATGAATGGATGAAAAATGACAATAACATGACATTATTGTTGACGTCATAAGGATATTTTTGTTTTACATTTTTTGTAGAGTATGTTTAGTTTCTTTTGTCACGTTTTTGAATCCCTTTTCATCTTTGACCTAGTGAACCATTCATTCCCCTTAGTTCTGACAACTTCAAGCAATCTGTATTTCTTCAAATGTTACAATCTTTTATCCTTTATTAATTATATGATGTTGCCACTCATTTTTACAACACAAACAGACACCATTTTCAATTCACATATCTCTAGCTACCTTACGTTTAAAATTTTGATATTGCCCACAACAAGAACACCTTCATTCCATGATTTTTTACAACATTATTTAGAGCCCATACTTGTTTTGTGAAGATTATTTATTTGTAAAACACAGTCCTACATTCACATATATGTCAAATTAACATGGACATATCATTGTAAGAAAGGTATAAAGAAGAAAAAAAACCTTTAACAAAAACTTTATCAACAATTTTACAAGGTCGTCATATCACAAAATAAAGCCTAGAAGGTCAAGACCCTGACTTTCCATGCTTAATTTTGTTAATTAAGGATGTTTCCTTTTGATGGCAAGAATATTTTAGATTTACTATATTGGAGTTTAATTAGTAGGTTTAAAGCATTTGAACTACTCATTCTTGGACTATAGACAAACACAAAAAAATGAGTTTAGCCATTAGCAACAAAAATAGCTTTTAGCTTTAAAAACAATGTTAGAACACCATTATACAAAGAGAGTTAAAATAAAGTAAACTTTGTTCATGGCAACTTAGGATTAAATTTAGATGATGCATCATAAGCTTTGGCAACCTCGTATAGCAAGAGATGTAACCTACTTAAAGTTGATAAAATACTCAAATCACCTATAACAAATCATCTTTTTCCCAAATAGAGTACATTGGCTTTTCCATCATATGCTTGTCTTAGATCTTTTATTCAATTTGAAGTTGCCTTCCATGTTTCTACATTTCCACAATAGCAATTACACTCCCATGACCTATTAAATATTATGGATTGTGGTATACATGTTAAAAGGTTTCATCCTACATAACATAATCATGTAAGTAGATACAAATATGTTTTTGATTCAAGAATAAAATACAAAAAAAAATGTACACCTCCAAGGACTACGTCATGGGCCAAGACTATCAAATCTAGGACTTATTGCAAAACAATTTGCACATTTCACATGCACATGCATATTAAAACACAACATGCAAAAGGTTGTAATATTGAGAAATTTGATGAGGATGGACCACAAAATAATTAATGGTTTCATTTTTATCCATTAGAAGAAATCAAGGTTTTTTCTATTGGTTTTTGCGACTAGTTTTTAGGCATAGACAACATTTGTGATTATATTTCATTTAGTTGCATTGGACAAGTTGTAAATGACATTAGTTGCAAACAACAAACATTCGTGGATGGAAAGAAAAGTCAACAAAATACGTGTTCATTTGTTGACTCATCATATATGTATGGTTGCGTGTGATTAGATTGCAACTAATTTGGTCAACGTTGTGCTTTTGTGATACGTTGTTAAACTTGGTCCTCACTTGATTATCTTACTTGTTGTGTTGTGTAGGTTATAAGAGGCAAATCTTTGTTGTGATTGTTGTGCATTATTAGTTACATGAACTTACTTTTCACCTAATCGTCATGCTTGAAAGTTGTAGGAGGATGATGCTTCTTGTGCTTAAATGGTTGTGACATGTTCATCATCTAAGCTCTTCCTTCTAGCTTTGATGTCAGCCCCCTTTCTATTTTGATCTTCATCATTTTTCTTACAAAAACTTAAACAACCCAGACTTCATTCTATTCATGTTCTTTGAAAGCCCACCCTTCATCCTATTCATTTTCTTTAAAAACCCAAATCCCACCTTGTTTTGTTCATCTTCTTTGAGACTCCACCCCTTGTTCTATTCATCTTTTTTAAAACCCAAACTCCACCTTATTTTGTTCATTTTTTTTGAACCCCCCTTCCGTTTTTAGTGGTTATTCCATGTTGGTATGTTGCAAGTTTACTACAACGTTTACTTTTGCTTACATTATTGCTTTTGCTTTTGTCTCTTTGTAACTTTTTGATGTAAAACCAAGGTTGACACATTTATAGAATAGAGGATAGGCTCACAACACTGAAGCAAAGTTTTGGCAAAACCTATCCTCTACTTTTTGAATTGGTGCAATTGCAAACCAAGTTAAATTTAAAGTTGCTCTTGCATGCTTCTCAACTAACCTTTGAACCACTTTGTTTAACTTGTTGCTTGACATAGATGTCTTTGGCAAGAATGTAATGCAAAAAGAATTATGAAATTTCCATGGTCTTTAGTTGTAAATGTGTTTTCATATGACATTCAAAGTTAATATTTTACACATTAAGGTTTAAGGCATGTTTGTGCATTCTAGATTTGGAACATCAACCCTAAATCCCTGAGGACTACATACATGAGATCACCCCATTATCAAACAATCTTTTATTTTAATGGGAGTGAATATTTTTCCTATTTGGACTAACTTACACTTTAAACCAAACACACATTATTTTTCATGATGTCCAATGGGTGCCCCAAATGACACAATTTTCTCTCCCCATCAACAAACACTTGTTATTCCAAGTGTGACCCAACAAGTGTTCAATTGACACAACATTCTCCTCATAACCAAACATTTTGTTCTTCCAAGTGGGTCCCAATGGGCGCATAAGAAGGTTAATTTTCTCCCATCACCAAACACAAAAGAGGACCATATATTGGTGGGTATCAAAATTCCCAAACACAATTTTTTTAGAGACTAACCGTTCAGTCATAAGGTACAACTTGAATGCTAATTGAGTTATACATCAAACCCTAACCGACCTGTCCTTGTTCTATGGCTCCATTCAGTTACCAGCCACTGTTCAGTGATGGGCATAGGGTTTAGGGTTTAGTTGTCACAACTTGGTCTCCTACTCCACTTACCCCCAGTTGGAGTACTTTGTTATGTTTTCTATATTTAAGAACCAGTGTTGTGTGGGTATATCTTTTGCCTGGATATATATATACCCATTGAGTACTCCTAGGCTAATATTTACCTCAATTTATTTATTTTTTAAAAAATATACTTGCACGAGGTGCATATGTAAATTTGAAAAATTGTTCCCTATTTGTACCCCTAGATATATAGGCAAGATATATACATACTTGGGAGAAAATATGTGCCAAAAATCTGAGTAAATAAGATTAGGTAAAGTAGGCCATGAAACTTATTATATACATCAAAAATCAATTTGTGGGTGTTTTCAATTCTGCCAATTTGTTGGGATGTGTTGGTGCCAATTTGGCAAATTTGTTACTTATTGTTCTCAAAAATTTGCCAATTTGTTGGAATGTGGGTTCAACAAACAAAATGAGTACAACCATCAATCCAAAACATTAGATCCACAAAAACCTTTCAAACTTCTTTAGTTGCAACATTCCATGTGTGTGTAGGTTACATTAGGCAATTCAACTCCATGTTTCATTGAGCAAATTTTTTAAGAGAGAAAAAAAGAAAAAAGTGTTTGTGAATATTTGTACTCAACCATGAATCAAACTCTTTTGATTCTTGCATTCTGAAAATTGGATTTTGTGCATAATACCATTGGGCTCCACCTTTGTAAATTGTCTAAATATTTCCAAACTGTGGACATTTCCATCATGTTCAATTAAATAAATTAAAACACAGTACCTATATTTTACCACCAAATAATGGTATATATGATAGGGATTGCCCACACCTAACCTATTTGCTACAAATCATAATCGTATCATAATATGTGGGTTCCCAATGGAAAGAATTTAGCAATATTATACCCTTATTCAATGGGTAAAGCAATTGAAAAAGAAAAAAACCCTTTACTTGAGGATATATATAAAAACAATAGGGTAGACTGGTCGATGATGATCGAACATTTAAGTGCTCAAGGTAAGGCTGGATAAAAAAAGTGTTTTGTAAGTTGGAAAGCTTATTTTTCTTCTTGTTATTTTTTCATAACTCCTTTTCCTTTGCACTTCAAAGATGATTTCTAAAGCTTGAGAAAGTGTTCTCATAACGTTTTAAATCACTCAAAATGAAGCACATATGATGAAGAAGATGTAAATAAGTGTTCAATCATAGGCAGGCGATCACTGAAGCACCAATCTACCCTAGACCCACAAAACACTGGTAAAACCTGTAGGAAGTTTGAAGCTTTCTCGCCTTTATTTGATTTTAATGTTAATGATCAATCCCAAGCTTTTCTCAAGGGCCTTGTAATTTCACCTTTTGTTGTTGTTGGGTGGTTGCTTTTTCATATTGTGACAAAAAATTGTGTCCTCTTCTTGCCTCCCATTGGGGTCTTTTGGCTCTCCAAGGATGTTTTGACGTCTGGAGATTAGGTATTGATTGATTGACAGACTCTCTCTACACTCCACATACATATTTGTTTTTTTTTTTTTTTCTTTTGGTGTGTAATTTGTCATTGGGTATGACAAAAAAAAAGTTTTTCATATGGTTAGGTTGAAGCCTATCTCTATGTTGGTTATTATTCTTTTTGTATGCAAAATATATCATTGGGCAGGGCAAGTATTACCAAAAGTTTTTCATATGGTAAGGATTCAAAGTTCAAAATTTCAGCCTAAGTGAGAGAAGCCTTCAAAAGCATGATGATCCTTGGAGATAAGGCCACTAGTAGGTAGGTAGGTACCTACCTATTATGTATTATCCATTGGGGATAAAAAGAAAAGGAAGGGAGGAAAGAGGAAGCAAGAAAGAAAGAAAGAAAACCATGAAAATTTTATCCACAAAGCAAGCATTGAAGAAGTGTTTTTCTTTTCAACAAATTTTGTCATTTTTATTTTGACGAAAACACTTGGGGAAAGTTTTGGAAAATAAAATTGGGAAATTTGGTCTTCTTAGTGTAAATTCGGCAACTTTGGCTGATGTTTTGGAAAAATTCGCCAAATTTCTTATGACATAAAATTGATTAAAATTTTTTAAAAAAAAACAAAAGCGATCATAAGGAGTCAGGAGTCAGTACCCCGCTTTTGAAATTTAAAAATGTTATTTTATCCTTTTAATCAAAATTTTCCAATAAATTTAATAAATTCTCATGGACACGCGGCGTCCATTCGGAGATCACAGCCTATTGGTGAGTCCTAACTCTAGTTAACCATGAGTCACAGGAATCACTAACCATGGTTCCTCCGTCGTCTTTCCCGCCGCAGGTACGATGTCTCTCAGTCCCGGCTGCGCTCCTCGCAAAGGTTTCTTGCGAGAAGTTTTTTGCACGCTGGAATTCTCTTTCTTCAATCATTTCGGGAGTTGCTCGACGTGTTGGAGTGCAAGCACCGGTGGGCAAACAGCTTGAAGATGCGCTTTTGGACCTGCTTTGTTCTCTCTCTTGCGCCCAGGAATGGCTGCTGGTGAGCTTTCCTTTTTCATTTCACAATTCAACATTCCAGCTTTTCTGTAAGATTACACTGTAGCTTGTGTTAATTATATCCTTCCCGTCGAGCTTGGATTGATTTAGATGGTTTGTTTTTTCCTGCGTTCAAAATATGAGTCGGAGTCCTAAGTTCTTCCATAGGAAGTTTGAGGTTGATCTCCTGCCAGCAAATCTCCTGCTCTCCTGTAATGCTCCATAAAATGTCCACTGGTGACTGGACATTAATATCTGCCGAGACAATTGATGTCAGCTCCTAGGAGCAAGTCTTTAGCTTAATCCAGGAAATCGGAACATAGAAGCTTTTCTTACTTAGATCTGTTTTTTCGAGCTTGATTGTAGATGGTTTTTTTTTTTGTGTTTTCGAAATGTCCTTCCTGAATCCCAAGTTCTTCCGTCGGAAATTTGAGAGGTTGATCTCCTGCCATCAAAACTCCTGCTCTCGCATAATGCTCCATACAATATCTTCTTTAGAGAAGAAAATGTCCACTGGTGACTGGATATTCAGATATTTTAAGGAGGTTGATGTCAGCTGCCAGGAGCAAGTCTTTAGCTCGATCCAGGAAATCGAAACATAGAAGCCTGTGTTGAAGCCTCTATGTTCTCGTCGGTTCTTCAATTTTTGAGGTTGTACTTGCCGCGCATTATCGCGGTTTCCGGTGCTTGAATCTGCGTCTGTTTTTCAGTATCAGTGAACTTTCCACGAATTTCGACTTCAAGATTGCAAAATTCCCGTGAACTAGAGACGGGTCGTGAACCAAAGAACACTCAGCAAAGAAACCTTTCCTCATCATGAGTATATGTACCCTTAAGAGAGGATTTGGGAAAAGATAACCTCTCCACAGATCTGAAGTATGAGATATCTCGACAATCTGTCCTTCTGAAAAGGCTCATGCTGATATTCACAGAACTCTTATCTTTTATATTCTCTTTGCAGGATGAACCATCTATTTTGAGCAAAGAATGCTGCGCAGAATTGTTGGTTGTCTGAAGCTTGAATTTCATGCAAGCTTTACACAAACACTGCAGAAGACTTCAGGGAGTGTTCTTCTATCAAAATGATACCAGGCCTCAAACAGAGGCTGCTGGGGGTGGCAGGCCAAGCAAATAGTGATGGTGTTCAACAAAACAGTGCTTCCTCAAGTTTACATCATCATACTGGAAATGATGGACACCACCAGCATCTGACCCAAGAGGTTTCACTCTCTGAGGATGAGATCTGTAAGTAAACCTGATTGACCTTTTCATGCAAACACAATGTCAACTACTGGGTCAAAGAACAAGAGGGTTGTTGGGACAAAGCTATCAAGATATCCTCACTTAGATTAAATAGTTTTTTAATCAGCTTAGGTTGTGCTCCCAGCTTGAGCTGCTCCAGCCTCCTGCATCAGCAAACTCCCAATTGCTATGAGCAAGGAAGCCCATAAGAGCAGCACCACTGGTGCTCAGTATGTGGCTCTGCAAAAGAAAATTGGACGAACAAAAGTCAAATGATGCCAGTTTGGCTTTGCAACACATGGTTCATGGCCCAGCATTTTTGCACAGGATGCTGAAGCTGGTAAAAGGCACATCAAAGCCTTACATTTGTTGTGATTTGCCATATAGTTTGATTCATCAAGGTGGGTTGCTATTAGTAGTCTCCCACCTATTTGCAGTCCCACTTAGTTTTATGGGTGGGGTTGGAAAAAAGTAAATAGTGATACTTGGATGTGAGAAATATGCCTGTGGGGTCACATACTGAGCACTGCTGGAGATGCTCTAAGCCTCTTAACACATGGCTAATACAAGTATGTGTGTGGCAGTGAGGCGGTTATCAGGAAAACATGCAGGAGGAAATCCTCGTCTTAAGCGGAGTTTTCTGCTGAAGCTTGCTGTCGCTCTCCACTCATATGGGAGCTCAGCGTCACGAACTGAGTATCTCATTGACAGAGCTGCTGACCGTCTGAATGTTGAGACCAGCATAGCTGTCTTCCCTTCTCTGATCCTTCTCTCATTCCCCATGAGTGATGATGATCATGACCCAACCAGGTACCAGATACTTCTTTAGAGTGGTTGTCAGTTTCTCTGCTGTTATTATACTGAGAGAAGACTGATAAGAAGCCTTCATGCAAAATGGATAGAGGCCTTCAATTATTCTCACTGTACATGTACCATCCAGCTAAATGATTTTGAGATGTAGAAGATGTGATTTCTCTTTGGACAATGTGGCAACAGGGACAGGAAAGACATTCATGTGCTGACAGTGGATAGCCAACTTGATGTAGATAAGTTGGGGCGGACTGATCAACTTGCAAATAGAGTGGGCAAAGAAGGAGCCCCTGTGCTATTGGCATACTGGCGCCTGAAGGCCATAGCTAAATCACCCCCTGCATTTGGGATATGGTGGCGACTTTTCTGCTTTTCATTATCTTCAGCCATGGCCTCTCTGCTCTTTTTTGATGGTACTCACACATGTTAAACAAGGATATACAGAATAAAATCACTAAAGTTTTTTTCTTACCCTGCAATATGGTTGTAACCTGCTGGCATTATATGTAAGTTTTTCTAGCAGCCAGATAAACAGGTAGCCCATGCAGGTAGCTTCTTGTTAAGCTACATAACTTGCCCAATGTTTTCTCTGCCAAGCTCAGAGGAGTGGCTGCACTTGGTCATCTGGGTTCATTGCTTTGGTGGCAGGGGGCCTGTGGGATGGTGCCTTCTCCTTCCTTCTTGGATGTGCTGTTGGGATTCTTGAACTGATTTCATCAAGGTCTCCCCTCTTTGCAACTGTTTTGGAGTTCAGCTCTGCATGTGTAGTCTCCTTTTTAGCAAGGGTACTTTCTGTGTATCTCAAAGACAAGTTCAACGTTTGTTACTTCTCGATGGCACTATCAGCAGTAGTGCAGCTTCTCCCAGGTTTGCTGATTCTGAGTTTCTCACCTAATTAAGCTTTTCCATGCTGCTTCACTTTACTGATCTACATTACTGAGTATCACTACTGCTTACAAATGTGTCAAGTAGATGTATCTTTTGCCAATTCAATGTCCCAAAACTTTTGGCTACCTCTCAGTCATGAACTCTCTTGTCACATGCAGCAAACTGTTACTACAGAGTCACCAACCCTAGAAGTATCAAAACTGTAGTCCAAATTGCTGATGATTAGAGAGATGTGTGATTGTGCAGGAATGCCGTTGACAGTGGGGGTGAGTGAGATGGTAGCAGAATCACATGTGACAGGGACTTCTCGTGTCATGTATGCCCTCTTCGCAGCACTGCAGCTGGGTTTTGGACTGGCAGTTGGAGAAGATATGATGTGGTGGGCCCCTAAGCCTAGCAAACAGGGATGTCCACCTCAGGATCTCCCCATTTGGACCAAAGGAATATGGTGAGCCTGAATGGAGCTAGATACCCAACCTGGTCATAGCCTGTCATTCAGGACAGATGTTCTCATGGGCTTCAGGATCCTGGAGCACATAGATAAACTTGTGGATATCCCTCTTGAAGTCCTGATTGCATAGCAAACACAGAGCAATGTTCAACTGTGTGCCCTTATAAAATGCCTGTATTCTTAAATCTCCTTCAGAACTGTCTGCATTAAAGTTTATGAATCTTGTCTGAGTGAGAAATATTGATCCAGTTTTTTACAACAGGTTTGCTGGATTCACTTTCTCATCGAATGTACTTTTGAATGCCCGGCTTGAACAGTGGCCAGGCATGGTGCTGTCATCATTTGTGGGGTATGTAGTATCTCAAGTGCTCTCTTCTCACATTGATCAAGGCACCGGTGACTGTATTGCTGCCTTTGCTGTGGGTCTCACAGGTCTGTTCTACTCCCCATAAACCATCACTACAGTTCAATTTTGTTACAGAGTCCCAAAAGTGGCAAGAAACCACATATGAAGTGTTGAAGTTGGTGTGCCTATAAATACATCCTTGAATTCCCGCAGTAATGAAGCAAGGTGAAGCGGGTGACAAATTTGTCTGATCTGGATGCAGGGACTGCATATTCAAATGTGACAGGGGATCTCCCACTAGTCATGGTTCTATCTGGCATTCTATTGCTAGTTCCTGGGGGAATCGGAGTGCGGGGGGTGGAAGCCATGCTCAAAGATGATGTTCTTTCAGGCATGGGGTTTGTTTTCAACATGTTGGTGGTTGGGCTGTCAATCACAATAGGTCTTTTGATGTCAAAACTCATACTGCCCTCAGGTTTATTTGGAGCTGGCAGATTGTCATGGTACAACAAGTTCAATCTTGCAACTCAGCTTGTGGAAGATGGGGATGATGCAGCTGCTGAAGAGGAAGCAGCGGAAATCCATCAGGAACATATGGCCATATAAACTCAACACATTGAAGGGTGCTTTCTTTCAACTACACAATGCATTCAACTGCATGACTTCTACAATGCTTTCAATTTCAACCTTCACTGGCTGTATGTAAGGACTATGAGTGTTAATGATCTTTGAAACCTGAGGTGTACCATAGAACAATTGACTCACAGGCTGTATGACTTCATTATCATATCATTGGGCTAGGTGGCTTCTATGATGTACCCAAGCTTACATTGTTTATTTGTAGAAGATACAGTAAATTTTATGATAAGACATGATATTTGATTGGTGCTGTTAGTCTGTAGACTGTAAGACATGATTGATTGAATCCTTATTCCTGGGTATCAAAGTGGGGGAAAATCACATCTGTCTGTCAATTTTTATTCAGCCAGAGAGAGAATGTGTCAAATTAATTCTGTTACTGCTGTAATCAAGGGTTCAATGCATGGTGCATATTCAGTTGTGAAGTCTATATTCATGAGGTGGGAACAGACTAGATGAAGATCAAATTTTCAGTTTGATGTTTTAGTCCTGAGTGCAGTATTCAGGTGCTACTAACCATATATTTACTCAAGTTGAGTCCTTTGCTAAGATTGGAATTCATCAATGAGTGAAACAGCAGTGAATCCATTGCAGTACTAGTAGATATCTCTTTGTGTTCTTGATGAAGGAGCAAAAACCATGGAGAATCTGACTTCACTCCATTCTGTTGAAACAGCTTTTTGGTTCTCACATCAATGTTCTGTGTTCAGTGTAGTGGATGTAACATCCAGGAGGTATCCAGGATGAGCCAAATTGTTGGAGAACAGGTGGATTGGAGCTGTGTTTGGCTGTCTGAGCTCTTTAGAATGGGAGTTGAAAGCTGTTTTTTCCTCCGTTTGTTTGAGAGTTGTTTGATGAACAGCTGCCATACACCCACAACAGGAGATGATGACGGTGAACAGACCTAAGCACTTGTACACAATGGTTGGTACTCAGCCACTTCAGCACATGAGACCTCTTGGCAATGGATAGAGATCAAACAGAACCCTACAACCTGAAGAGACACCACCAAGCAGCTTGCTCCATTACAGAATGGTGCTACAGATGGAGTGAGAAGAACCAACAGCTATGGCTATCGTGCTTGTCAGGATGATGGTAATAGGAGGAATGAGGAGGGATGAAGGGACAAGCAGGTCCACATGTCACTTTCATCCTTAGCTCCTGATTTTGAGGTTAGGGAAAAAGAGATGTTGATACTAGCAATCACATTTAGTAATCCTTGGAAGATGGCTGCAAGATGTCCACTGGTACCACCAACAACCCAAAACTGCTCATGTCTCCACCAATCTTCTAGTATAATGTTGGACCACATCACTTCCAGAATGGCAAGTATGCACAGTATGACAGTGATAGTCAAGAGGTAGATGAGAAATGCGAGCCTGAGTAATTGGACAATAAACTGGCCTGTGAAGAGTGGGAGCTCCAGCAAGAAGCAGTAGGCAAGGAGGGATTAGACCGAGGTGATGGGGTAGTTGCCCACAACATGACACACTGTAAGCACTTCATGCGTGTGCTTGCAAGTGGAGCATGGTTCTGTGAGAAGATCTTCACTGAGCCAGTTGCCCATCTCAGCACCTGTAAATGGAACCAGCACTTTCAGTGACATCCTGAAGCACAGGTTGGTTCGTTCTGCACTTGCCTAGCAGCAAATGAATCAACAATTGATGCTTGTTACTCATGTTAATATCATAAGATGTCAACCCTCATGGCCTATGTGACTGTGCTGGCATCCAGTGGTTCCTAGGGGATACTCAGTAAACCTGCCAGGTTCAGAGGAACTCTGAGAACCCACTGTGAAGTTAAAGGAACTTGATGCAAACCCCATGGAGACTTTTTAAGAACTTGGTGGGAACATCAAAATCCCAAAAAATGAAAACCGCTTAGAAATCAACTTTGGAATTATCCCCAGGAATAAGCTGGCACTGACCTTGGCCTAAACCCGAAACCAGAGGTTCTTGTGGACCTATCGGACCCTGAAACATTGGTCAAGAAAATTTCACCCTGCCCCGAAATCAGCATGTTTTAAGTTTTGAAAATATTCCCTAGACTTGAAACCCAAGGGTCTTCCATTCATTAAAAAGTCTAGACCCAAACCGATGACTCTTGTAAAAACCAAGAACTGGCCAACAGTGGTCCAAAGTCCAAACTTCAGTCGACTGAATTTTTGCAAGTTTTCTATTGTCTTAAATGGCAAAATCAGTTGTCATTGTGATCTGATGTATCTTACCTACCTGTTACATAATGATCAACTTGTGCTAGTTCACAACCTACCTATCAACCTTGACCTAAGTACTAGAGAGCAAGCCATCAAGGCCAGATTCTGATTCCCAGCAAGTCACTAGGCAAGCCACGGGGCACATTGGGAACTGGAATCCGCCCCGGGTGACCTGCTCTCTGGTTTTAAAGGCAGGTGAACCATATTGGGGAGCATGGGGAAGGTGGGAGGAGGGCATCAGAATTGGCCGCCTACACAACCCGCAAGGCATGGCAATTCAACCATCACATCCTCCCTCACATCATCCCTAGGGCTCAACCTACCAGCCTTACTCTGGTGTCTCACTAGGAGGCAGAATGCGCTCCCTCAGGCACCCTAAAGGTTGCATTCTCGCTTGGTTCAGCCCTGGGGCTCAGCCTACCAGCCTCACCCTAGTGTCTCACTTAGAGCCAGAATGTGCTCAGTAAGGCATGTTCTCTAATACAAACTTGGAAATAATCCGGCCAGTCAATCTGTGCAAAAGAACTAATTGGAAATCACTTGATTTAGCAAAAGCTCACTTTTATTTAGAGAAAACCAAAGGAAGATTTGGTTTTACTGCATGGCACAATAGCAGCAGCAGATGTCTGTATAGGTATATTATCTGTATTGCAGCTAAGTTAGTAGGAGAGTTGTCATCGTATCTCAGCAGCAAATCCCCCAAAACTGGTAAACCTGTCCAGTGTCAAAAGTATGATAAAGCATTTACGGTTTGTCACACACTGAGGATATTTCTTTTTTGGGTTTTTCACACAACCCAAAACTGGAAAGGTCAAAAACATAAACTCAGCAGCAGCAGCTTGCAAATGGAACTTTTAAGTTCCAATCTTGAGCTGCACCCACAACCAGCAGATGGAATTTTTTGGCTCCAAATCTTCAGATGCACCCACAAACAGCAGCTTGCAAATGGAAATTTTTGGGTTCCAATCTTCAGAGATCCATCCATAGTAGTAACAGCTTGCAGATGGAATTCTTGGGTTCCAATCTTCAGATGCACGCACAGTTGCAGCAACAGCTTTCAGATGGAATTCTTGGGTTCCAATCTTCAGATGCAGTAGTTCCACAGGAGCTACAGCTTGTAGAGCCTTTTCAATCTTCAGATGCATGGTTCCACAGCAGCAGCAGCAGCAGCAGATGTAGAAAGATTTCAATCTTCAGATGCAACCATGAATGACATCAATCAAACTATTAAGGAGCTTCTTTGCAATCTAAGTGTCAAACAATAGATCTTTTTACAGACTGAGATATCTACTATCTATTTGTGATCTTCATTTGCTGGGTTGTCCTCCTCAAACCTCGATGTTCTTGGTGAAGTTCTTGTGATCAGACAATCTCCAGCAAAACAGCCAAAGTAGTCATGGTACAAGAGTATTATTTCAGAGTAGGATTTTAAGGGTTTGTACAATGTGCACATGTCTACAGCTTCCCAGAATGACAATAAGCTTTGATGATGATTTAAGAACCATGTGCAGCAGCAGCTAGACGATGGGTTGATGTGAAGATGCCCCACTCTAGAAAGGCAACTCCTGTGGCTTAATGCTTATGAGTTTGAGACTCCAGATCATGTCATGGCAGTTATATGAACTCCAAATCTTAATTTTCTTGTGGGATTCCTGCAAAAAGAAGCTTTTGTGGTTAGATTTTTCAGAGAATCTCCAGCAGTGCTCATTTGTGACCTTGCAAAAGAAATTCTCTCATTCAAGTTTAGTTATTTACATTTTTCCTAACCCTGCCCATAAAACTAAAACTGGGACTGCAAATAGGTGGGAGACCACTAACAGCTAGCAACCCACCTAGACCAATCAAACTATCTAGCGAATCAAGAGCAGGTGTTAGGCCTTGCTGCGCCATTTACCAGCCTCTGTGCCAAAATGCTGGGCCAAAACCAGTTTGCTGATGCCAGGCAGCATGTTTTCACTTTTGCTCATCCAATTTTCTTTTGCAGGGTGGAGCTGCTCTTAGACATAAACTTGGGAACAATCTGTGCAGACCAGCTGAAGTGCACGTATGGTATGAACAAAGATCTCAGCGCAAGCAGCAGGAAAGGAAGTGGCTTGAAAATCTTACAAAGTCTTAGTTTTTACTATCCGCTATCTTTGGACTTGCCGGCATCATCCTCGGCAGCTGGGGCTTTGTCCGAAGTCTTCTTCTTGTCCGATGCATCATGATCAGGTTCCTGTCGTGCGCCGGTCCCACCTGCACTGAAATTGCTAGAGCCACCAATCGCGTTGCGCTCGCGAGTGTCCTTCAGGACCTTATACCGCACCGTTTCTTCAATGTCACCGTGGTAGCTCAAAGTGCGTGACGCCATGATCGCGAAGTAGTACTCGACAAGCAGCAGCTCCCAGATTACGGGATTGATCTAGGAACAGGGTATCAGAAAATCGAGTGGTCGCGCTCCTCGCTTTATTTGCTGCAGAATGCAGCCAACCTCTCTTCAAAACAAGCGCCCAATCTACAAAGTTCTTTCTCGGAAATATTTTGAGCATCTAGAAGACTGGCAGCCAGAGAGAAAAAACCTAGACTTTCTAATAGAATGCCCAGTCTAGCTGCTGCGCATAAACAATATTCTCGAATGATTCTCAAAGGAAAATATGCTCAAGATCAAATCTTGAGCACCAGAACTAGAACCACAAACTGTGTCCAGACACTGGCGGCGTCGTCGCTACTTGAAATCTTCAAATCGCAGCAGGGCAGAACCCGCAGTCGACAAAATCGCAGCTACTACCTCTAAAGTAGTTGGTTCCAACAAACGTTCAATCTCATTACTCGAAGGAAGCTCGAGTACTACAAGAAATTAAGCGACAACAAAACCCAGAAAAAAAACAACCATAACGAGAGAGAGAGAGAGAGAGAGAGAGAGAGAGAGAGCGTTCAATGTTACTACAAGGTGGAAGCTCGAGTGCTATAAGAAACTGTAAACGAAAAAAAACCCCAAAAAACAACAACAATCATAAAGAGAGAGAGAGAGAGAGAGAAACCTTGAATCTCATTACTACAAGGAAGCTCGAGTACTACAAGAAACTACAAACAACGACAAAACCCAAATAAACAACAATCATAACGAGAGAGAAACAACAATAACAACAACAACAACATAATGAAAGTCCATATGTATCAGGGGAATGAGAAAATGAAGAAGACATGTCCAAAGGCCAGCAAACGTCGACAACTTACCGAGCTGCCAACAACTCCAGGCGTTGAATCCCCTCCCTCCCTCGCAAGAATTGAAAGCTTTTTGGAGCTTTACAAAAGTGGATGGCGCTCAAAGCTCATCATGCATTCATATCCCGTAATTCGAGTAAAGCTTGCTATCCATTCCTGCAACCAAAAACAAACACACACACACACACACACACAGAGGGCCACTTGCGTGCTGCTGAGTTTCTGGAATGAGACCAGAAGCTCTTTGCTCGCCCTTTAACAGCAAAGCTCTCTTCCAAACTGTCCTCCACGCTCTGCTCCACTGCAAACTTTGTCCCTAGAAAGAGAGAGAAAGAGAGAAAGCACGTGTGCTACTCTCACAAGCTTTAGTTCTTCATTCTTTACATGTTTTAAAATTAGGGCCTAGGAGGGAGGCTATACTTTACCCATCCTCTTCTCATTTTCCCATGTACCATGGTTTTTTTTAATAGTTCATCATTATTTATGTGACTCTCCAAGTTTAATTTTATTCTAATTACTATGAATACCATTGACAATGAAAATGCACATGTCAATTTGATTTTTCATATCCATGTTGGTGAGTGAGTGAGTGAGGGAAAGGAATGAGATAGTTATTAAAAGAACAAGATCGTTATTAGGAAAAAGAGTGAAATAATTAGGGTTGAAATTGAGAGAGGTTTGAATTGTTTTTGAATTTTCAAAGATGCATACCATACATTCCAAAACATCGTCCATTTATCAGTTTTCCAAAATTTCTTGTCATCGGAATTAATTTTTTCATAAAAACAACCCATTTTGAAATATTTCAAGGTTTCAATTCAAGATTATAATTTTGCTAAATCGCCTTATGATTTGTTGATGTAGTGTGATATACTAATGTTTTGGATTACTACTTGTAATTAATAGATGTGCAAATTTTCTAAACATTCACTACTGAAGATTGTAAGTACAACATTCTAAACAAAGTACGCAAATGATGTGCAAAAACCTTATATGTACATAGTTATCATTACATTTTAAATTGTTAATTCAGTTAAAATAATATTTAAAAAATTCTGACTATGAAATCCAGCAATCCCATTCATTTGGCAAAAAAAAATCTTTAAGTTTAGACACAACCTTATTCAATTGAGAATTGAAAATAATGATCCATTTTTACCATTTCCATTGATTTCTAAAAATTCTCACTAGGTTTACTATAAACAAAAAAAATTATCTGAGGGTAACCATTTCACTAAAATGGTTTTTTAGGAAACTTTTGTGAGGTGTTGCTTGTCTAGGGTCTTATAGAATTGGGGAAAAGAGGTGAAGAAGGTAATATTTTGGTATTAGGTTGTGGTGAACTCAATAGAGTAATGACGATGGTGTACCAAACTATGGCAAAGTTAGGATTTGGTGTTAGCATAACACCTTACCTAGAGAACTTGGTTTGTTGCTTGGTTGCATCCAAGAAATCACCTTTTTCCTAGAAAACATTTATTTTTTAAATTCCACCTTTTTGTTTTTTCTATTATTTTGAAATTTGAACTATGTGGGTAGGCGATCTTCTAAAATTGGACTTGTTTTTTTATGATGGTATTTTATACTTTTCCTTTTGATTCATTTAGTTTTGTGTGGTTGGTTCTATATATTTAAAATTATCATTTAAAAATAGGAATTTATTTTTTAAATGGGGCATATTTGTAATTGTGTTCATGTATTTTATGCATTTGAGTTTCCTATATTTTACAGTCACCATAACCATGAAAACAATATCATAATTGTCCCATCCATCCTAGGAACCCATCAATATGGTCCCTTGGGAACAACATTATTTGCTTTAACTCACTTTAGGGCATTATGTTTTACAATTAACCATTTCCCTTCTTATCTATTCCATTTATTGCAAAAAACATTCACATCATACCCCACCCCCTTTAAAATTGTGTCATTTGCATATGTGAGCATTTTAAAACCAAATTCCATGTGATAGGTTTTTCTATTTAATTTTAGAAATGTGTAACATGGTCCCCCTTTGGCTTACCACTTGACCTCAACACCCCATCCCAGTTTAACACCCCCTTAGAAAGTTCAGAGTTTTTGGGGTTCCATTGGACACCTTATCATTCACATCATCCTTCATTATAGATGTTCTATTAGAGGATGTTTGGGATGTCAACCTTTTCCTTAAACTAAATGATGTTTGGGTAGCTTTTAGAATTCTAATTCATTGTTTCATGTAACAGTCATCCTGTCTATTATGTTACACACTTTTTTTTTCCACCTAAATATAAATTTTCACGTTTCTATATTGATTTTTTTTTCATTAAAAACAATTCAATTACATTGCAAAGGCTGAATCTTACATTGGGTGGTAGCAATAGCCCTAGCTACTTCCCCAACTTCCACCCCTTTAAGACATACCCCAATTGCCATAACCAACCTATTATAGCTAATTAGTCATTGATTTTTTTAATACTTTTGTACATTTATCTGAATCAGCGGTGTGTTCACAAATAAAGTTTTGGAGGTTTTTGATGACTATTACATTGTTAATTGTTAATTCGCTCAAGATAACTAAAAACCAAAAATTAAAAAGCCACCAAATCCAACACTTTCATTGGCCATAACATTTGTTCTTCACCTAGACACAAGCCTATAGTTCAGGGTTCAACGCCTCAGAGTACACTAAAAGGATAACCAAGTCTGTGTGGGTCCTGTATGCACACGGGGTTTACAAGAATGAGAAGAGATAAGACGGAGTGGGAACTAGTAACCCTACCAATTTGCAAGACAGAATTGGGCACGACTTCTTCTCTGAGTGGTGTCCTCTGGATATGTTTAGCTCTAGAAAGGGATTGTGTTTTCTCGGGAACATGTCCATTTTACCTGTACCAGCCTTTATCTGGTGCCAAATTTTATCACAAATTCAATATTTTAAAATTCACCAATAATCCAAAATATGTATTTTAAAATCCTCAAATTTTCAACATGCTTGAAGCAGGTTAGCCAAAATAAATAAATAAATAAAATTTAAAAAAAATTATATATATATATAAGGATGTTAAAGATTATTTTGTTAATAATCAAATTTGACCTAAATCAACTACTAAAGGATCACTGCCTCAGCTACAGCACAAAATGGCCCACTATTGATATCCCTAATTTTTTTTGAAGTGTAGGGTAATGCCCTAGGGCTGGGGCATTCCCGAAATAATAATGGAACCCCCAAGGCTGGAGACTGAGGGCCGGGTCCCTTTATTTATTTATTTCAGGGAGCACCCTGGCCCAGGGCATTGCATGGCATAAAAATCCGCAGCATTTGTACTTTTTAATTTGAAATAAATAAATAAATAAATAAACACTGCATACATAGCACATGTTTCACCTTTGGAAATGCTCGCCACATGGCTGACGCCTGCTTACATCAGGCAACATGCAGTCCCTATTAAACCCTAAACCCATTACCCTAAGAGAGTCCATAGATGAATGCCATTCCAGCAAACCAGCCAGTGCACCTCAAACCAATCACTAGCTGATTTGTGGCATAGGATGCCCTTTTAGCATTACATCTTCCACTTCATTACTATTGTTTTGATGGTCTTGATTTTCCTTTTGGTGTGTGTTTACATTTGCATCAACATGCCTTTTGAACATGCCTTGCACTTTTTGTGGATTGATTTCCATCCTTGTTCCTATGTATATACGGAGGTCTTCTCTTAAGCTCGACTAGATGGGGAAGCAAGGCTCCAAATGAGGGGGCCTGAAGAGGGGCGGTGTACAGTGACTGGGTCTGGCAGTTGGGGGCGGTAGAAGAATGCATGGGCCTGGCAACCCGGGCGGTTGCAGAGTGTATAGGTCGGTAGTTTTGAAACGTCAATATTTCAAAAGCCCATTGTCGGCTTTTTCTATGTCTTATTATATCCCTTACCTCCTGCTAGGAGTGAGATATATAAGGGCAACTTTAGACAAGGGTCCAAGGTGCAGGGATCAATGAAATTCAAGCAATCTTATTGGTTGATAGCTTTAAATTGGTCCAAAGGCCTTTAAATGAGGGTCCAAGACCAAAAAGTGACAAATTGAGGCTAAACCTACATGGCACCTGTTTTGGAGGGAAAATCAATTGGTTCAGACCGAGAAAAACTGTGTGCTAAAAGGAGAGCTGCTTATTTGGAGAACCAAGAATCAGTCTAAGGCTCAAGGTACTCTAGTCCAACTCTAGGATTCAATTTGCTTCAAATCAGTCGAAATGGGTTCCTAGGAAATTGGACCCTGGACCCTCGTCTAAAGTGGGCCTAAGAGTTGTCTGTAAAGTAAGGCAAACACAACACTAAAACCCTGAGTTTGAGTTTGAGTTTGGTAACACATGAAGTGAGGAGATTCAGAAAAAACCTGCAAACAAGTACATTAGCATTCAAGAAGGGGTGGGGGGGGTTGAAACTCAGAATAAAACCATCAATTTTGGTGATAAACTCAGTTTCATGCTGTATGTCCTTTTTTCCTTAGCGCCTCCATCCACTGCTGCTACATATATTTTTTCACTGCTTCTGCCTGCACAACTACAATAATTACTCTCGAACCTTGTGAGATTCATTACTTTGGTGGATACCACTAAAAGAGCGGATACGGGATGTAAGGAGGCCCAAAGAAAGACAAGGTGACTTTACAGATAACTCTATAATATATACCTCTTTAGGCTAGGTTTCATAGTACTTGTACCTCCAAAAAGTAGTAAAGAATAAAATAGAGTATTACAAATCTACTATTTGGTCATAATATCATAAGTGATATTGAAATGATCAATATCATATCAGTTGACTTGTTAAATCATTATTAAATTATAAAATTTCATCACCTAATAGATTACCTATTTTACTCTCTAAAATAATTACATAATTATTAAGTTATTTTACATCAAGTTATATGTTCATTGCTAATAGGTGATGTTCATTTTGGCCCAAATTTTATCTTCAAGTTAAGAACTTTTACTTCCCTTTAGAGTTTGACAATTTTCAACTAGTATGATATTGGTCATTTCAATCCATGTTGAGTGGTGCATTGTTTTGAACAGCTTTAAATTCAAGTTTTAGGGTAGGTTTCGGGGTTTTGAACTTGGAGTTCATAATTTTGTTAGATTTTGATTTCCATCGTGAAATCATCCTTCTTCACTGAAATTGAAACTCAAACTTGAATTGGGTTGTAATCTACTGTATTTGAAAACATCCAAACTTTTTCTCTTTCTTTTTCTAAAATATTTAGCTTGTGACAATTTAGTTTTGGGCAAACATTATGGAATAAATTGTGATGGTGTTGGGTGCATGTTACCCAAAAAAAAAAAGGGTTGTGTTATCAAAAAAAAAATTGTAATTTTAACTCAAGGAACTACCATTAATTAAATGAACTAATGCTACATGACTTGGAATCACTTGCTTCACCCTGAATGAATTGACTTCCCCTTCTACTGAAAAAAGACAAATAAAAATAATAATTCCTCCTTTCCCCAAGGGGGAAAACAAATGAACCTCTTTATTATTTGTTGCCTTGACTCATTGATTATCTGAATTTCTTTTTCATCACTATGTCCCTCCCCTATTTTCTCCTACACTACTATCCCACTTCTATGAACATGTGTACCTATTTAAGCAAGTTATCAATTGGGTGCAATGTACATAGATTGAATGGAGTCTTAAAATAAAAAAGGATTCTAAATAATTTGAAAAGTTTTCAAAATCAAAAGTTTTTATAAAAAATAGAAAAACAAAAAAATAGAGAGCAAATGTTCTTTTTCAAAACCAAGAACTAAATAACATTGGTCCCTAGCTAAACCCTAAACCCCATTGGTTTGACCCTTTTCTTTTTAGTGTTTTTTAATTTTCTTTTGGGTTAGTAGTTTTAACTCTATGAACCCTTATTGACATTGGGTCAATTTTGAATTAGTGTGCAAGTTATTTCTATGTTCACAAAAAAAATAAACATGAAATTTTGAACAATGTAAAGTGGAGATGAGTTACTTAGGCTACATACAAAGAGTGGTCCCTAAAAACAAAAATGTATGAACTCTGCCTCTTCATCTGTGAGTATCATCACCTGGCAAGGGTCTTGGTAGATGCATTGAACCCCATCTTAGATCTGGGCTTGTTTCTGGGTGCATTCACACAAAAACTTTTGTTTGCCTTGCCTACCAAGGCAATGATATTATGTTCAGATTCATTATAGAGTATAGTAGCTCAATGGATTTTGGCCCCAAGGTATAAATAGGTCTATTTTTATATTAGGATTTTTGATAGATGATAATTTTGGCTTGTGTTGAAACTTGAGATTAGTTATAATAGAGTTATAATAATATCTTGAAGGAGGATTTTGGTTTCCTTTTTATAGGATTTTTTGAAGATTTCTTTTTTTTTGCATGATGAAATATTTGAGTTTCCATAATTCTTCTTCTTTTGCCTTAAGATACTTTGTAATGTTAAATGGCAAGGCCACAGTGTGACACATCCCTTGTTTTGTTTTTTAGGTTAATCTCCACTCCCATGGGCCTTAGATGAACCCACACTCTAAAAACCCAAATTCTTTTTATGTTACCTACTTGAAGACGTTGTAGATATTCCATCTTTACACTTAAATCAGGGTCTATGAGTTGAAATTTATCATTTCATGAGTTAAATAAAAGCTGGGAAAATTCAATTGTGAAACACATACTTTGCCCCAGGGTCAGTTTCATCATTAAATAATCTTTAAAATAATGAAACAAATTTTCATGAAAATATGAAGCTGTGGAGTTCAAAATCATGATAACTATCACAAGCTACAATCTGAATAATTTCATTCCTCATATGAAGATATCATAGTAGATCATGAAATTAATAATAGTAATTTCAGATCCATAAATTTCGAATTAATTTTTGAAAAAAATAATCATTCATTTTGTGCATGTGGAAATTGGCCCTAGGCTATAGTACCTTTGTAGATGAACAAGGGGTTTGTCAGACGGTCACCTTGCCATTTACCTTTTAAAGTAATCTTAAGGCAAAAGAAGAATTATGGAAACTCAAATATTTCACCATACAAAAATATATAATCTTTCAAAAAATCCTATAAAAAGGAAACCAAAATCCATGAAGATATTATTATAACTCTATTATAACTAATCTCAAGTTTCAACACAAGCCAAAATTATCATCTTTCAAAAATCCTCATATAAAAATAGACCTAGGGGCCACAATCCCTTAAGGTACTATACTTCTATAAACAAATCTAAACACAATATCCTTGCCATAGTAGGCAAGGGAGCAAAGAGGTAAATTGAAACTAGTAAACCTCACTCAAGAAAGTGGAGGGTGTCAGCGGCCCACACCCTGGCCTTGGGGATGATGGCGTCCACAAGGCAAAGCAAAAACAGAAAAAGAAAGAGAGATGAGGTTCAAGTAAGTTAAAATGGAGTCTAGACAACTTGTGTGTGTGTTTCTCCCCTACACGCAACTTTGAGTACCTACGTACCCAACTCTTTGGACACACATTGTAAAATATGTTAATTTCAACCCTTGTTGAGAACAATGACAATGTCAACTTATTTAACAAATGTCGTACAATATTTTGTTGCCCCCTCAAGAATACAAAAACTCACAAGAAAGTGTCACATGCATACCCAACATCTCTTTTGGTAAGACATCTGGCAAGACATTGAGGTTTGGGATCGACATTATCGTTGCCTTCGATTGTCTTAAGTGAACAATGCAACCAACCCATTGTCTCACATTAAAGAAATCTTAGTGAAAGTGTGGGTCAAGTACAAATAGAAACATGAAGTGTTCCATGAGGTGATCAAATGTTGTCCCAAATGTTTCGCTACTTTTATAAAGGTTAAAGGTTCACGTGTATGTACTACTGACCTTGCATGGACAAATTGTTTGCAACCAAGTGTTTACAATGACCTTAACATGGCAGATCTATTCCATGAAGAGATAACATGAAGGGGATTTGCAACTCAAGAGGAATTCTTTTCTTTTTTAATCAGCATTTACAAATCCTTTTAGCATAATGAAACCAAAATAAACCAAATGGGCAATGAATCATAACAAGTATGTGTTTGCAATTATATAACATTAAAGTTTTTTTTTTTTTTTTTAATGTCATGATCCAAGGCAAAATCATTAGTCATTTTGTGTCACGTGTGTTTAATTGTTTTATGTCAATCAATGTTTTTGTTTCTAACTCAATTTGGGTGTTTGCATGCTATAATGTAAACCTAAAAATAATCATAATTTGATCATTTTCATTGCAACATCTTTTTTATATGGCCTTTTAAATATTTGGAAAAGATTTTGTGTGGAAAATGTGCAATTAAAATTGAATTACATTTTACACTTTCATTATGTTGTGAAATTAATAAACATATGAACAATTCAATTGTGAATTAAAATATTTTTTGAATAACAAAAGCTTATAACAACATTGTAATTCAATAAAAAGGACTAAAAATTTTAGTTTTAATGAAATTTTGCACATAGAAAGAAACAAACATAATGAACAATCTTCACTATCAAAACTTTCAATTTGTTTTTCAATCATGAAAATCATATTTAAATGATACATAGACATTTAATAGTACATTGTGTCATGATCATGCTAATTATTATGATCTTTTTAGGTTGCAAATTGAATTCCCATTGAAAATATAGTTGGACCAAATTTCTTTTTATCATTTTTCAAAAATAAAATGGAATTTAGAATGAAAGAATGGTAAACTACCATTAAACAACATGTTTTAAGTAACAATTATAGAATTATTGGTGTACATCTAAATAATAATGTAATTATGAATCACTTTGATATGAATGGTTTATATAATTTGTTTCATTTTTTAAGGCTGAAATCAATTATACATGATTTCTATAAAAATTCAAATTGAATGAAATTTTACATGTTACTACTTTTGATAGTGTATATACTTTCAATTTTCAAAAAATAATTCTGCATTATATCATGTATTTACCCATTTTGAAATGTTTTAATTTTAGCAAATAAATAAGAGCATTTTGTAAGAAGAAACAAAAGAAACAATGATTGTTGCCAAATCTTAAAGTAAACAAACTTTTGGGGAAGTTTTTTCTCACATTTCAAAAATAAATTTAAGTTTTAAGGAAATTTTCCACCACATTTTCACAAAAGTTTTGACAATCAATGCTAATATTGTGTGGGATACCAAATCACTTATAATGTTAGGCCACATTAAAAGATTAACCAAAAAATCATTGATGCCAATCCTTACTAATAAGATGTATAACCCATTTAATATCAAAATTAACTTTGGTGTGTAATGGACTTATTGTAAATAATGTGTGCTGGTTTTTTCTTTTTTTAGCTTTGTGATGTTGCCACATTGGTAATCAATTACAAGAAGATTTAACCATGGTTGGCTACATATTAGTTATGAAAGTAAATATTTATTAAAATCCTTTTATATCTTGCCTAGTTGCCTAAACAAATTGTAAAAGCAAGGCAATTTTTTGGATTTTTGGAAAATTTTGGAAAAAAAATTTAAACAAGGAAATGCTCAAAAATTAAAATAATAATAATAAAATTCCCCACAAAAAAAATGTTGTGTCACATACATATTTACTTTTTCCTCCACATAAATGTTAATTTGGCAAAAGTATTGATTTATGCAACATTGACTAAAAGCCCATCTTACATATTAATTTACATAATCTCACACATGAATTTTTTTGGATGAAGTTTGACATGTTTACCATGTATACACAAACACAAATTTTTTTCTCCTTTCAAAATTAAAAATAAAGATTAACAAATGGACAAAATGCCATGATATTACACATTGAACTTTGTAAACATTGCCGCAAATGTGGGGATTGCTCTAGAATAATTGACAAATTTGGGGGTGTGCTACCAATTAAAACCACAATGGCATCTATGTGTACATTGAAAATTAATTTTGTTTCTTATTGCAAGTGTGTCAAGCATTAATTTTAATCTATGTGTCACAACATAAGACATATGTTTGTGTTTGAAGGTGAAAGCATGGTAAAGTAAACTAGAGAATTACCTTGCAACATAAATGGAAAGTGGCCATCAAGTAGGCCTTGGTATATTGAATTTTTAAATATTATTTATTTTAATGTTTAATTATATTAAAAAAACTTTACTTTGTTACAACTATATTTTAAAATCACATGTTTAAAATAGGTTTGTATATATTCATTAAAATTCAAGCACAAGCAGATTAAATGTTGTATCTATTTTATTTTTAAATCAATGGCATACTAAATATACTAATGGAATTTTAAATTTCTCATAGTAGAATCAAAATATATTTAATGGACAAATTTAGAAGTAGGAATGAACACAATATTAACATGTTACTTTCATTCCTACTTATTACCTACTTTTATTGTATTAAAGTTTTTCAATGTTTGTATTCAACTCATCAAAATTCAATGGAAGCATGGAGGCTTCCATAATGAAAGTTTTTTTTTAATTTGAATCTATTTTCTTATGTTTATGTTGAAAATCTACCATAAAATATTGGATTTGAGTGGATGTATTTTTTGGTCCACTTTACCATGCTTGGACCTTTGACTACGTGATGCAAGATGACCATAATACTACCAATAACAAATTATAGTGTAGCAATTGCAACTATGAAAAGGAGGAAGATGGGGAATAGTGAGGGTTCAAATAAACACTTTTTCCATTTCCAACAAATTTATAACATGATTGAATAGATGTAGAAAGAATCTATTAAATTTAGTGTATAAATTGGAGAAAAGATGGAATGATACCACAATTTCTCATTGCATTTTTTCATTATTTTTAATAATGGTTATTATGTTCACAAAGAATGGATGGCTCACTAAATATTCATAAACACATTAGCATATCTTTAAATTCAATTTGTGAATGGTTAATTTTCCACCCTTCAACACAAGCCAGTAACTTTGATGTATTATGGTTGCCAACTTGAATGCAATGTCAAATTGCTTATTTTATTTTGAAATATAACTTTTTTTGCACATGTGCTATGTGTGATTACAACATGAATATTTTGTAACACTTGCAATGAGTTTTGAAGTTATTTTAAAATATTGATCGTTGTCTATTTGTGTCAATCATACCTAGCTCTTCCAACCCTAACTACCTAACTCTTTTGTCCTACCCAACTACATAGATATGAAAAATCAAATAAATATGTTCCTTTTCATGGCCATGTTATTTATATTAAAATAAAATTTGATATTAAAATAAATGATGTATATAGCATATGGCAACATAATGGTGGGGAAGGGGAGGGAAATGAAGGGACAAGGGGAGATTTTCCTCAAATTGGAACCTAACCAGGGCATTACACTCATCTAGATTTTTAAAATATGTTTTCATTTGGTATTATGTCTTGATTACCTTTGTTTCATAAACGAAGGGTTTTGTTTCATAGACTACCTATAATTTTGTTGACTAATGTTAATGAATTTAAAAACTTTGAATTAGATATTGGAATTTGAACATTAATCATGCCAATGTTCATAATATGGGTCAAGTTAATTTGCAATTTAACATGGGTGATGTTGCTAGCACTTTGTTACCATTTGAAAGTTAAAGATATCATACTAACTTGCTTGTGCCTAGAATGTATTGACCACACTTGAAAAATGGGCTATATATTACTAGAAAGATTACCTATTATTATAACTATTTCAAGATTGGTATACAAAAGGCTTATGGCAACATGCAACTTTTGCTTACCTATACAATGTTTTAAACCAATAGTGTTTGATAAATATGCCTACAAAAAACAAAATGTCCAATGCATTGTGGACCAATTTTAGGTAAAAATCCCACCCAAGGTCAAGGTTCTAGGAATTTGGGAAGTGGGACAATGTTCAAAATTTCAGATGCAAGTGTAAAAGGGGATGCAATGTAACATCTTTGCAATTTGGATTATAATACCATTTCCAAATGTAATGACATTGAAAACTTGTCATCCACAAGTTGGTGGTAGGTGTTAATAACACCCAATAATATGTGCCATTACTTGTAATATATTTTTCATGGTAATGAAATTATGGGTAACCTAAGGGAAAACTAGCTGACTTAAGGTACAAATTGTAAGTAGGTTAAATTGGATTTAGGTTTTGTGAATACACAACTTGTTTTTGGCCATTATTTACAACCTTTTTCTTGAGGGGATAAGTGCCTATATGTTGGTTCCATTTATATTTTTGGGTTGCTAATGTCAAATTTAATGTGAATCAACGACTAAGACCGCAATTGAAATGTCAATAGTGAATTCAAAAACATATGATCCCATGGAATAAACAACAAACCTTGCAAAATTTGTTATCATCTAATGGAAGGATGGCTCACCCTATCAAGATCACCACATTTTCAAGTGGAACAAGCCCTAATGTTCCATAATAAGTTAAATAGTTTATGATTCCATACCAAAATTTTGTGCCTTTTGCTAAGACATTATAATAGTAAATTTTCTTATGAAAAAGGTAGATTAAGGGTGGCAATTGTTTTTGCCAAAGGCTACTGGCCAAAAACATTCCTTTTATTTTAAATTCTTTAGCAAATTCCCAGAACAATTTTTTTCTAGAGCAAGTTATGAAAAACTATGGACCAAATTGTTGAAAATTTTGAAAAACGGTATGCAACCACAATAGAAAATGGCATGAAATTGTTATGAAATTTTCATTATTTGAAATTGAACCTAATCATATAAATGAAAATGGTTAATTGTGTCACACAATAAACACAAAGACCAATTGCATATTTGCAAGGCAAGCTAGTCTTTGATTAGTAATACTTTATATGCCAAAACTCTTAGAATTGTAAAATCAAAATGCCAAATCAAAAAATAAATTAAATTAAATGTTTGGCTAAAATTGTTGAACTTGCCCTTGTACTACAACACTTTTTATTGTTTTACTTATTTATATTTAGTTTTGTGCAACAACATTTCACTACTTTTCTTCCACTTGCTTTTTCTTAGTAACCTCCTTCCTCCCCCTACCACCAACTAAAAGGTCAATTGTTTTATTTACATAGTGACATGATTACATACTTACCTACCTACCACCTACTTAAAGTGACCTACTAACCAAATAAATGCCAAAAGATGAGAGTTGGTACTGCATAAAAAACAACTTGTATGTATATATTCCCCCACCTACCTACCTACTATATCCACCAATGTGGCCATATGTACATGGGCCCACTTACTTACCTACTATTGCCTCTTATTGACTACCTAATCATGAACTAAACCTATTAACCTTGGAGAATAAACCCAACATTGGTGTCCCAAGATGTGGGTATTACAAACACCTTGTTGTTTTGACATAAACTAATTTTATAACCTACAAATATAACAAAAGCTTAACCCCAAATGCAAGTATTTCTGCTAGTTTATCTTTTTGGTTTCATGTGGTATATTTGGTTTTATATGTGTATGTGGTTTTGGTTTTTGATTTTTGTATTTAATTTGGTTTCATGTAATTTTGACTTTTGTTTTTCTATTTGGTTTGGTATTTTGTTTTTTTTGTTGTTGTTTTTTGTGTGATGGTGAGTTCCTTTCTTATGTGTTTGATGGTGCAATGATCATTCAAACTCATGTTTTTTGGCTTTTGTTTGTTGTGGTGCAAACAACAACAAACAATTACAACACATTGCTCATGCCTAACAAGTAATTGAACTAGTTCCTCACAATACATGAGCAATGTTTTTTGTTGTAAAAACAATAACAATGTGGTTGTGTTGCAAGGAACCAAGTTCAACCCCTTGCAAAAACTAATAAAACAACCCAAAAAATAACAAAATGTAACAGATATGCACAAAATACAACATTCAAATGTTATAAAAAAAAATTCTACAAAAGTTTTTAAAAGTAATGCAACATGCAAAAGAATACTACAATCATAAAGGTTGCCACTATGAAGGAGAAAAAATATATATATAAGGAAGAAGAAAGGTGGAGGGAAGGGTGCAATGAACTCAATTTTCCGCAATAGGAACCAAAAAAAGATGATGACCACAAAAGTTGACACCACGAGGGAGAGAGGAAATAGAAGGGAAAAACAAGGGAGGGGAAAAAAACAAAATTATTCAAGGAATTGATAGTTCTTTATAATAGCAACATAATAAAACAACAAGATACATGAAGAGAATTGTGAGGAGCTTGACTCTTGAAGGTGATAAAACAAATCAAATTTGAAAATAAAAGTCATGAAGAGTTCAACTTTAGTTTTAAATTTTTTTAAGGTGTACAAAAATGTTGTCAAATCATGACCTTTTATTTTATTTTATTTTATGTACTTTATACAAGAGATGTTTCATCATCATGGACACAAAATGCATGATATGGGTGTTTCTAAATATATGATGGTCTAAATTAACATACTTCAAAATATGTTTGAGTCATTAATGTTTAAGGGAATCAAGATAAAGTATAAAATTAAAGATTGTATTATTGATTGCCTTTATTTTTTCTTGGGTGGTACACCTTTAAAAAGTTGAACCCCTCTGTATAGCATCAACAAGGGGAAAAAAATGATGACCATGAATATTACCATGATGAACTCACACCACCCCCTTTCCCCCATGCTGACAAGACACAAAAAAGGAATATAAAAAAGCAAGCAAGGAAGGAAAAGAATATAACTTTTTACCTCTTCACATAGCTTGAATTCTATTTGCAAACTCTTTCCATGAATAACTTAAGTTCCATACTTGAACTTTAGTGAAGAAAATGAAAGAATGGGGAAAGGGAAGCACATGGTTGGGAAAAGGAGAGGATGAGACAATAAGTGGGGAGATAGGAAAGTATGGAAGTAGGTAGGATGAGTGAACATAGGGGGAACGGGTTGGGGTTGGCTTCCCAAGGTTCATGCATCCAATGAAACCCAAAATGGGTTGAAAATGGGATGGTGTATTTGTGGATGTTGGGTCACATGAACCTCATTTAATAACCAAAACAAGATTATAATTCTCTTTATTATTGTATATTCAATTTGCTATTAAATAAACATGAAAACCGCCATCCAAGGAGTTCACATATGTGTACATGTGAATATTGTACAACACCTACGAACTAAATTAGGTTAATCGCATTATTAAAACTAGGCTAATCACAACTATTATGTAATGTTTCAACCATGATGTTTTTCATGCAAATATATGCATTAAAATTTAAACATGAAGGCAAAGCCTTTTGATGTTCATGATAGTTAATTTCAATTTGGCTACCATCAAGCATAACCATCTAAAACTAATCCAACCTATTTATCAATAAATGCAAAGCTACCAAATGTGAGTTAATTACATCACACACCCCCCCCCCCCCCCCCCCCCCCC
>Ga0209208_10001386_pt1 | contig 33980 bp, 33 predicted proteins | sample S1TSphfallax_3_FD_187694 | JGI IMG/M metagenome (GOLD analysis project Ga0209208, IMG submission 187694) | Host-associated microbial communities from peat moss isolated from Minnesota, USA - S1T2_Fd - Sphagnum fallax MG (SPAdes) (version 2) | ecosystem: Host-associated > Plants > Peat moss >...
ATTACGCCTCACTCCTGTGCGAGACTCCGCCACCGCCGCCCAAGTTCGGCACGGCAGATTTAAACACCAAAAGGGAAACCTCGTGAAAGCAAAGTCCCCGTTTTTATTGCTCGCCCGCGCCGCCCTACTCGTCGCCACGGCCGTGGCGGCAGCCGACGCGGCAGCCGACGCTGCCGATGCCGCTCCTGTCGGCCGCACGCTGTTACGCGCCGGCCATGTCCTCGACGTGCGCACGGGCAGCGAAAAAGCCGATCAGACCATCATCGTCACGGGCGAACTGATCACGGGCTTGGCAGCGACCAGCGCGACGCCCGCCGGACCCGATGATCGCGAGATCGACCTGCGCGGCCTCACCGTGCTGCCCGGCCTGATCGACGTCCATACGCATCTGACCATGGACACGAACTTCGACCCCTACCACGAACTCGACACTTCGATCGCGAAGAGCGCCTTGATCGGCGCGCACAACGCGAAGATCACGCTCGAAGCCGGCTTTACCTCGGTGCGCAACGTCGGCGCCACGGGCTTCGCCGACGTCGATCTGCGCGATGCGATCAACGAGGGTCTGATCACGGGCCCGCACATGGAAGTGAGCGGCCCGGCGATCGGCATCACCGGCGGACATTGCGACGAGAACCTGCTGCCCAGCGAGTACCACGTGCAGAGCGACGGGGTCGCCGACGGAGTCGAAGGCGTGCAGCACAAAGTCCGCGAGGTGATCAAGTACGGCGCCGACGTCGTCAAGATCTGCGCGACCGGCGGCGTGCTCTCGAAAGGCGACGATCCGCAGGCATCGCAGTACACGCGGGAGGAACTCGCGGCGATCGTCGCCGATGCCCATCGCCTCGGTCGCAAGGTCGCGGCGCATGCGCACGGCGCCCAGGGCATTCTCTGGGCGACCGAGGCGGGAGTGGACTCGATCGAACACGGCTCTTACATGAATGATGCCGATATCGCCGCGATGAAGGAGCACGGGACGTACTTCGTGCCGACGGCCTATCTTATCGATTGGGTGCCGACCTACGGTCACCTGCCGCCGCTGTACGTGAAGAAGATGCAAGATGTGGCCGCGGTCGAGAAGGCCAATGCGAAACGCGCGATCGCCGCCCACTTGAAGATCGCGCTCGGCACCGACGCGGCGGTCTATCCGCACGGCCTGAACGCCCACGAGCTCGACGTCTACGTCAATCAGTTCGGGATGTCGCCGCTCGCCGCGCTACAAACGGGCACGCTCAATGCCGCCGACCTCATGGGCTGGTCCGATAAGACCGGCGTGATCGAACCCGGCAAATGGGCCGATCTCATCGCCGTGCAGGGCGATCCCTTGCAGGACGTCCGCCTTCTGCAACACGTCGCGTTCGTCATGAAAGCGGGCGTCGTTTACAAGGGAGCGCCGAGATAGCGCTCGAAATAATCGTATAGCTTGCGATAGGCATAGCGGGTTTGCGCGAGCCCGAGCGTATCCCAGCCGTGGGGAGCGTTCGGCAGAGGCACGAACTCGACGTCCTTGCCCTGCAGGATCAGCCGTTCCTCGAGCGTGACGGAATCCTTGAACAGCACGGTGTCGTCGCGCATGCCGTGAATGAGCATGAGGTGATCGCGCAATCCACCGGACCGCAGGAAAGCCGAAGCCCGGGCGTATTGCGCCTGATGATCCTGGGGCGCCATCATCGTCTGCATCTCGCCGGTCAGCGCATGGAAGAGACTCGTCGCGGGTGCACCGGCGACGCCGGCCCGATAGAGGCCCGGATTGCGGAACAGCGACATGGCCGTGAGTAGTCCGCCGTAGCTGCTGCCCCAGATCCCGACGCGCGCGGGATCGACGTAGCCCTCGGCTACGAGATAACGCACGCCGGCCGCCAAATCATCGACGTCGACACCCCCGTAGTCCTCGCGAATCCGTTGCCGGAACAGCTTGCCGTAACCCGAACTCCCGCTGATGTCGACGTTCATGATCACGAAACCCTGCTGGGCGAGGAACTGATCCAAACCCCAGGTAGGGTGATAAATGCGGCCGCCCCACTCGTTGTGGACCGTGTTGCTGTAGACCGAACCCAAGATCGCCGGATACTTTTTTCCCGGATCGAAGTCCGGCGGCAAGGTGAGTCGTGCGTGCAGCGTCGTGCCGTCGGCCCCATTCGGAAAGCTCACGTACTTCGCCGCGACCCAGCGATATCGCGCGAATTCGGGCAAGGGCGAATGCGTGACCTGGCGCGAGGGCCCGCGACCCGATGCATCCTGCAGATACAGATCCGGGGGCGTGACGTCGTTCGAATAGACGTCCGCGAGAAACTTGCCGTCGGGCGAAACAACCGCTTTGTGCGCCCCCTCGGCGGGGGTCACGAGCCGCGCCGTACCGCCCGCGAACGAAACGCGCGAGACGCGCCGGACCTCCGGTTTGCCGGCATTCGTAACGACGAACAAGGCATGCGCGGCAGGCGAAAGCGTCGCCGAAAACACGGCCCAATCGCCGACGGCGATCGCGCGCGGCGCCCCGCCCGCGAGCGCCTGACGGTAGACGTGATAATCGTCGTCGCGATCCGAAGTGAAGTAGACGGCGCGGCCATCCGGCGCCCAATCCGCCCACCATTCGGCAGTGACGTTCTTGGGATCCGCCTCCTCGAGCAGTACGCGCGCGCGGCCATCATTGGGATCGACGAGCAGCAAGTGCCGATCCTTGATATAGAGATCGCTCTTGTCGACGAGCAAGGTTTCGTCGTCCGGCGACCAGCCGAAGCTGAAAATCTGGTCCATCGGATCGCCACCGAGCGCGGCCCAGCGCACCTCGCCTCCGCTCGCGGCGATGACGCCGAGCCGGCGCGCCTCCGACGGCTCGCCGGGGAACGGTCTCTTGACGGACACTAGCCGCGTCTCCTCCCCGAGATAATCGGGGATGCCCCGCTTCGGCACACGCGTCGCGTCCGCCTCGACGAAGGCGAGGCGCTCGCCGTTCCGAGACCATTGAAACGACTCGACATAGACGTCCGCGCGCCCCGGCGAATAAATGCGACGCGGTGATCCCGGCCGACCATCGACGAGATCGACGACCCACAAGTCGCCTGCCGAGAGATACGCAAGGCTGGCCGTCGCGGCCGCCGCGCTCCTCGCAGCCATGACGGCCGCGTCCGAGACGGAAGTGTCGGTGGGAGTCAAGGGCACGGGCGATTGTCCGGGCAACACACTGAAAAGCCTGCCATGCAGGGCGAAGATCAGATACCGGCCATCGGGCGACCAGAGAAGTTCCGACACCCCATGATCCGATTCGGCGCGCTCGACTTGTTGCAGCTTGGCGACGTCGGTCCCGGCATCCGCGGGCAATTCCGGCTGAGGCAAGGTCGTGACCCGCCGCGGCTGCGCAGTCGCAACGTCCGTGATCCAGACATCGTCGAAGTTGCCGCCCGCGTCGTTCCAGAGAAACGCGAGCCGGCGGCTGTCGGGCGACCATACCGGCGTTTCCGGGCGCGTGCCGGTGACCCAGGGCAGGCTATAAAGCCGTTCTAGGGTGAGCTTGGCTTGAGGCGACGGTAGCGCGCTCTCGGCGATCAACAGAAGCAGACAGCAAAGGATCGACCGATAGCGGATGGGCATGACTGGAACGACTCCACGCGAGTGAAAATTCAAATCGGATCGGTTCATTATCGCCTGGGTGCGTCCTCAGGGAGGCAGCCCAGGCAGCGCTCAGCACCAGCGCGACGCACCCCCAGCCTGCGCTCAAGCGTCGACCTCGGCCTCAGCCTCGATTTCGACGAGATAGTCGCCGACCAGCCGCGCGATCCCGAGCAGCGTGTTCGCCGGCCGGATCTTGCCGAAGTAATGGCCGTGGACGCGCGAGACGGGCTCCCACTGCCCTGCATCGCGCAAGTACACCCGCGTGCGCACCACGTCCTCGAGCGTCGCGCCGACGGCGGCGAGGCTGGCCGCGATTTTGTCGAGTATGAACACCGTCTGTCCGGCGGGATCGCCCGGACAGACGACCTGCCCCACCCCGTTGGTCGCGGTCGTGCCGCTCACCAACACGCGATTGCCATGGCGCACGGCACGACTGTAACCACAGACCTCCTCCCAGACGCTACCCGTAGAAACCGTAAGACGGCCGGGTCTGCCCGGCATCGCGACGGCTTGATAGGCCTTCGGCATGGCGTCCAGGTGATGACTGAGATCACCCGAGGCCGTGAGAAACGGCGGCCGGCGATACTCATCGCCGCAGTCCCCCGCGAGCATCGTCGCGGCGCCCAGCGCGGCGTCGAGGACCGCCCGATCGTCCGCATCGAGCCGGAACGAGAACAAGGCGGCGTTGTCGGCACGATGCTCGCGTTCGCCGAGCCGCGCGCCGACGATTACGGCGGCAACTGCCGCGTGTTCGAGCACCCAGCGCGTGGCGACGTTCGACACGGAAACCCGGTGACGCTCCGCGACGCGAGTGAGCGCCGCCAAGATAGTTTGCAAAACACCCCAGCCGCCGATCGCGGCGACGAAGCGCTGGTACTTCATCTTGCTCCAGTCACCGATCTCGTCGGTGCGCGGCTCGGGGGCGCCGAGCCACCGCGACGAGATCAAGCCGCCACCCAGCGTGCCGTAGGCGAGCAGGCGTATGCCATGCTCGAGGCAAAACGCGCTCATCTCGCCCGCGGCGCGCCGATCGAGCACCGAGAAGCAAACCTGATTCGTCGCGATCGGCAGGCCATGCCCCACGAGCACACGCAGATGATCGGTGTCGAAGTTCGTCAGGCCGATATGACGGATCAAGCCCTCGCGGCGCAAGGCAGCGAGTTCGATCACGGCATCGAGATAGCTCGGATGATCGAAGCTCCACCAATGAAACTGCAAGAGATCGATCGCTTCGACGCCGAGGCGCCTACGACAGGTCTCGACGCCGGCGCGCACGACCTCGGCGGTCATGGGGCCCGGCGTCGGACACCATTTCGTAAAAGCTCGCGGCGGGCGGCTCGGCGGCAGTTCGCCGGCGCGCGCGCGCTCCAGCATCCTGCCCGTGATGAGCTCGGCGCTGCCGTAGTGGTCGGCCATGTCGAACGTATCGAAACCGGCGCGCGCGTACTCGAGCATCGCCGCCGAGGCGCGTTCGGGGTCGAGCGGCGTTCCGCCGCGCTCCATGTCAGCGACCTGCCACAGCCCGGTCACGATCCGGCTGATGTCGAGATCCTCGGCGAGCCGGTAGCGCTCCGGCGCCTGCGGCAAGTTCAGAGCGCTCATCGCTTGCCGTTGCTCATCGCTTGCCCAGCCGTGCTTCGAGGGCGGCGACCGCGTCGATGCTCATCGATCCCACGGTCGTTACCACGCCGTCGTTGATCTTCCAGAGGCGAAAGGGTCCCGTGATGTCGCCGTTGGGATCGAAGCTCACCGCGCCGATCACGCCCTCGTAGCGGATCGTCTTACCCTGCGCCAGCAGCGCGAAGGCACGCGCGAACTCGTTCCTGCCGGCATGGATCACTGCGCCTTTGGGATCCGTGACCCTGGAGACCGCCGCCCGTATCGCCGCGGGCTCGGGACGTGCAGCCGCGGCGAGCGCGAGGCCGACGATGGCGGCAGCGTCGTAGGCGCGGTCGGCGGCGGGGCTGCCGGGGTCGAGACCGGCATAGCGACGATATTCGGCGTCGAAATATTCGCTCGACGGACCCGTTACCGTACCCGACGAGGTGCCGTAGGCCTCATCCAGGTATTTCGCGCCGACACTGCGGATGAAATCGGCGCTGTTCATCCCGTCGTTGAGCAAGAACCTGCGCGTACCGCCGGCCGAGATCCACGCGCGCGCGATCGTCGCGCCGTCGACCGGCGTGGAGATGAGATAAAGACCGTCCGACGGCGCGTCGACCGTGGCGGAAACTTCCGAGGCGTAGCTGGATTGCTTCTCGTTGTAGGGCGTCGCCGCTGCGACCACCCCGCCCAAAACCTTGTAGGCGCGCGCGAATTCCTGGTAGAGATCGACGCCGAAGTCGTTGTTCACGTAGATCACCGTCAGCCGCCGCATGCCATGATCCAAGGCGAACTTCGCCGCGACACCGCCCTGCAGCGAGTCGGAGGTGATCGTGCGCAGGAACAATCCGCCGCTCTTGCCCTCGCGGGCCAGCGCCGTGAGCTTCGGCGAGGACGCGGCCGGCGATACCTGCAACACGTGCGCGGGGCCGGTAACCGCCGTCAGGATCTCGATCGTCGTTGCCGAGATGATGCTGCCGATCAGCACGGGGACCTTGCCGAGCTGCACCAACTGATTCGCCGCGTCGATCGCGACCGTCCCCTGGCTCTGCGTGTCCTTGATGTTCGCGACGAGTCGGCAAGCGCGCGGTCCACCCGCATCGTTCAAGTCGCGGAAGGCCATCTCGACGGATTTGGCGGCCGCCTGACCGTACGCGCCGGCGGTGCCCGTCAACTCCATGACGACACCGACGTTCAGTGAACAAGCGGCAGCCGGGGCAGCGGGCGGCTCACCGAGAATCAAAACGAGGCAGGTGATCAGCGCGAGGCCGCGCGGCATGAGCTTCATCGGTCGCATTCTCTCTATCATGGCTTACGCGGACGATCAGGGCGCGACCACCCTTGCGCTCGCTCCGCACGGTCGATACGGTAAGCTTACGAAGGTTTAACTCTAGATGAAAGATCCCACTCCGATCCTCGAAGCCGTGGCCTTGGTGAAGCGATTCGGCGGCGCCGTCGCGGTCGACGACGTCTCGCTCGCCGTGCCGCCCGGCTGCATCGCGGGGCTCATCGGGCCGAACGGCGCGGGCAAGTCGACGCTGTTCGATCTCTTGGCGGGCGGTCAGCGCCCGACGAGCGGCCGCATTCTGCTCAAGGGCAGCGCCGTGGAGGCGCGCGGCGCGCACGCGCGACTCGGCGCCGGCTTGGCACGCACTTTTCAGATCCCTCGGCCCTTCGCGGCGATGAGCGTGCTCGAGAACGTCATGCTGGGCGATCAGCGCCATCCCGGAGAACGCGTCTGGCCTAATTGGCTGCGCGCGGCGCGGGTCGCGCGAGCCGAAGCCGCGAACTTCGCGCGCGCGATGGAGCTGCTCGATTTTCTGAGTTTGGGCAAGCTCGCCTACGCGCCCGCCGCCGTACTCTCGGGCGGCCAACGCAAGCTGCTCGAACTCGCGCGGGTACTGATGGCCGAGCCCGCGATCGTCCTGCTCGACGAGCCGGCCGCAGGCGTTGCGCCCGCCCTGCTCGAGATCATCATGGACCGCATCGCCACGTTGAACGCCCGCGGCATGAGTTTCCTGATCGTCGAACACAACATGGAGCTCGTCGCGCGGCTCTGTCGGCACGTGTTCGTCATGGCGGGCGGTAAATTATTGACCCAAGGGACGCCCGCCGCGGTCGTCGCCGATCCACGCGTCATCGATGCCTATCTCGGCGGCATTGCGGCGTGAGCGCACCGTCCCTCGGCCTTCGCGTCGCGAACCTACAGGCCGGCTACGAGCCCGGCGCCCCGATCGTGCGCGGCGTCTCGATCGAGGCGGGACGCGGCGAGATCGTCACGATCCTCGGTCCGAACGGCGCCGGCAAGTCGACCTTGGTCAAGGCGATCGCGGGCACGGTGCCGATCGAGTCGGGCACGGTGACCCTGGATGGCGAGGACATCACGGCGCGACCGGCGCACCGCATGGCCGGCGGCGGTTTGGCCTTCGTCCCGCAGACCGACAACGTGTTCACGACGCTGTCCGTGGCCGACAACCTGAAGATAGCCGCTCATGGACTGTCTGCGGCGCAGCGCCGGGCGCGCTTCACCGCGATGAATGAATTGTTTCCCGATCTTGCCCGCCAACGCGGCCTCGCCGCCGGCCGGCTCTCGGGTGGCCAACGCCAAATGCTCGCGGTGGCGCGCGCACTGATCGTCGTACCGAAGGCCTTGCTGCTCGACGAACCCTCGGCGGGTTTGTCCCCGAAAGTCGTCGCCGAATTATTCGACAAACTGCTGGAAATCCGCGCGGCGGGCGTATGCATCGTGCTCGTCGAACAAAACGTCCGCGCGGCGCTCACGATCGCCGACCGGCTGTACGTGCTGGTCGAGGGTCGAAACCGGCTCGAAGGACCGAAGCGCGATCTGCTCGCCGATCCGGAAGTTGCCGCCCTCTATCTCGGTGGTGCGCGAACGAGCACGGCGGCGACGCTTCTCGGGACCGGCCCGTGAGCCTGCAATTTCTTGCCGACGGACTCGTCGCCGGCGCAACGATCGGGCTCGGCGCGGTCGGCGTGACCCTGACGTATTCGATCCTGCGCTTTGCGAACTTCGCCCACGGGGAGTTCATCTCCTGGGGCTGCTATCTCACGCTGCTGCTCGCCGGTGCGATCGGCGCCTGGGCAAGCGCGTCGCTGGCGCCGCTAGGCGCCTTGTCGATCGGTCCGAACGTGCTTGCGGCAGCTTGCGCGGCGATGGCCCTGACCGGACTGCTCGCGATTGCCTTGGACGCCCTGTTGTTTCGTCGCCTGCGTCGTCACGGTAATTCGATCACGGCGGTGATCGCGAGTTTCGGCGCCGCGATGGCCTTGCGTGCCGCGCTCGAGGCGATCTTCTCGTCGCGTCCGGTGTATTTGTCGCAAGAACTGCAGATCGCGATTCGCGTCGGCGGCTTACGCGTGACGCCCGATCAACTGGCGCTGCTCGGACTCGCGGTAGTGCTGGTCGGCGCTTTACAGCTGCTGCTCACCGGTAGCAACGCCGGTCGGTCGATGCGCGCGGTCAGCGAGAATCCCGCGCTGGCGCGCATCGTCGGCATCGACGTCGCGAACGTGATCCGGCTCACCTGGTTCATCGGTGGCGCGCTCGCTTGCGCCGCCGGCGTCATGCTCGGGCTGGTCGTGCAAATCCGCCCGACGATGGGCGCGGAACTGCTCCTGCCGCTGTTCGCCGCGGCGATCCTCGGGGGCATCGGCAGCGTGCCCGGCGCCTTGCTCGGCGGTCTGATCGTCGGCCTCGCCGAGGCGGGGACCGTGCAACTGATCGGCGCCGAATGGCGCGCCGCGGTGGCATTCATCATTTTGATCGCGGTGCTGCTGCTCCGGCCCGCGGGGCTGCTGGGACGGCCGACCTGATGCACGACTTCGGCGGCATCGTTGCCTATGGCAGCGTCTTCTTGACCCTGGTGCTGATCAACGGCATCACCTGTCTCGGGCTGAATCTGCAATGGGGCCAGACCGGCCTGTTCAACGTCGGCATTGCCGGCTTCGTCGCGATCGGCGCGTACACGTCCGCGCTGCTCACGAGCGCATCGACCGACGGCCGCTTCGGTGGCTACGGATGGCCGATCGTGCTCGGCTGCACCGCCGCGATGCTGACCTCGGGCCTTGCCTCCGCACTCGTCGGCGCGGCGAGCTTGCGGCTGCGCGCGGATTATCTCGCGATCACGACGTTCGGCGTCGCGGTTACCGTGCAACTGGTGCTGCGCAATGCCGAGCATCTGACGGGCGGGAACTTCGGCGTGAGCTTCATTCCGCGTCCGTTCGCGTCACTGGCGGAGCGCCCCGCGCTGTTCGGCACGCTGAATCTGTTGCTGGTCGCGTCGATCGTCACGGTGCTGTACGTCGCGCTCGATCGCCTGGTGCGCAGCCCCTGGGGTCGCGTGCTGCGCGCGGTGCGCGAGGACGAGCGCGCAGCCGCGGCACTCGGCAAGAGTCCGGCACGGTTTCGGTTGCAGGCCTTCGCCCTCGGCGGCGCGATCATGGGGCTCGCCGGGGCCCTGGAAGGCCACCTGATCGGCTTCATCGCGCCGGATAATTTCGATTCAGCCCTGACTTTTCAGATCTGGACGATGCTGATCATCGGCGGCTCGGGCAACAATCTCGGTGCGCTGCTCGGCGCGTTTCTCGTCTCGACGATCTGGAGCGTGACGGGACTCGCGACCGGGGCTTGGTTTCCGCCCGAGGATCAGGCCCGCGGCGCCGCGCTGCGCATCGTTGCGATCGGCGTGCTGCTCGCCGTGACGGTCGTGCTACGCCCTCGCGGCCTGCTGGGGGAGCGCTTGAGTGTGTCACGGTACGTCGGACGGTCTAATTAGCGCGGCATCACGCCCGGGGCAACCAGGGAAAGAACGCGTTCGTGCGCCGTACGTAGTCGGCGTACTTCGGCCGGCGCTCTCCGATGTCCTTCTCCAACAGCGTGACGCCGGACACGCGCATCAGCAGGACCGACATCAAGATCGGACCGACGATACTCCACCAGGCGCCGGCCGCGAGCGCGAGCAAATAAAGTGCCCACCAGACACAGAAGTCACCGAAATAGTTCGGGTGGCGCGTCAGGCGCCAGAGGCCGCGATCCATGACTTTGTCGCGGTTGGCTGGATCGGCCTTGAATCGCACGAGCTGCCAGTCGCCGCCCGCCTCGAATACGAAGCCGACGAGCCAGAGAGCCGCGCCGGCGTAGTCGAGCCAACCCAGCCCGCTCCGCAGACCCGAATGAGCGGCGCCTGCCGGCGCGAGCGCGCCTAGCAGGGGCAGGGAAATGATCCAGGCTAGGACGGCCTGCAGCACGAACACGAGATAGAGACTCTTGTAGGCAAAGTTCGGCTCGTTGCGGGCGCGAATCGCCTGGTAGCGGCGATCCTCGCCGTGGCCCCAGTTACGCCAGGTGATATGGAGCGCAAGGCGCAGCCCCCAGACGCTCACCAGGACGAGCGTCAAGAGGCCACGCGGATCCGATGCGGGCGCCAAACTCGCGTAGGTATAGGCCAGCATGAGGAACATCAGCGACCACAGACTGTCGACGATCGCGACGTTGCGCTTGAATAAACTGACCACCCAGGTCGCGCCGGCCGCCAGCACGACGACGGGCAGGCCCCACAGAAAAACAGAGAGCGGATCCATGGCAACAGTCTAAACGATCCGGGGACGCCGACTAATGGCAGGCCGCGAGCGGCGCCAGCAGCGCCTGCTGCAGAGCCTCCGCGGTCGCCGGATGTCGATCCTTGGGCGCGAACTCGATCATCACCTTGAGATTATTCCCGCCGCTGTCGCGTAAATCCGAAATACCGTCATAGCCGAGCAGCACGTGATCCGCATCGCTGTACGTAACGTCGATACCGGGCAATATCCATCCCCAAAAACCCGACAGACGCAGTCGAAACACTTCGGCAGAAACGCCGCGCACCGTTTCGCTGCGCAGGCGCTCTACTTGAAAACCGTAATCCGACAGCCGGCTCGGCACGAGAAAACGCATTTGCAGGGCATTCCCGGCCATGAGCTGCGGCCAATGCAGTTGGACGAACTCGTCGAAGCCGGCATCGGCCACGAGCTCCGGCACCCGCGGCAAAGGTCCGGTCGCCTCGCGGGATCGGGCGTTTTCCCGAAAAAATACCGTCCGCTCGGATCCGCCGCCCGGTAGGCCGGCCGCTGCGGCCGTGCGTATGCCTTCGCGCATGCCGTTGCTCGCATCCTCGACGATGAAATCCGGCGCGAGCGGGTCGAGATAGGCCACTTTCTTGCGCGCGAACGCCGAGCCGTCACGGCAGGTGTAGAGCACGACGCGCTGATCCAAGCGGCCGTCGCGGAACGATAGAAAATGGCGTTCGCCATAGAGAAAGTCGTTGGTGCGGCGAGACGTCGCGACGCCGCTGTAGGTGAGATAGCCATCGGCCGGTGCCGAGCGCGCGCCATCGACGAGAGCGAAAATCAGGGCGACCAGAGCGGCGACCCGAGAGATGAACCGGCGTGACATGAATACTCCTCGGCTTGAGGTGGGGTATTCGCAGCGGCGCCGCCGGCGGATGCAGCAAGTCGATGCCGGTTCGCGCGAATGGACGCCGCCTTGGGTGGATGTCATGCTAGCTCCCCATGAACTCCGCCCCGCAAGCCACCTCTGAGTCCGCCGGCGAAGCGATTCGCATCGTCTCGCTGCAGTCGCACATTCTCGCCGAACAGGTCAACCACCCGAACGCCACCGGCACGTTTTCGTGGATCCTCTCCGCCCTGTCGATCTCTGCGAAAATCATCGCCGACAAGGTTCGACGCGCGCGCCTCGAGAACGTACTCGGCAGCGTCGGCCAGGAAAACGTTCAGGGCGAGGTGCAGCAGAAACTCGACGTGATAGCGAACGACGTGCTGCTCGGGACACTCGGCGGTCGCGAAGGCGTTGCGATCGTGGCTTCCGAAGAGAATGAGGAACCCGTGATCCTTCGCGAACAGCAAGAAGGTGTGCCGCGCTACTGCGTCCTGTTCGATCCACTCGATGGTTCCTCGAACCTCGACATCTGCGGCGGCGTCGGCACGATCTTCAGCATTTTGGCCCACGATGCGCGCATTCAACCGGCGCGCGACTCGCTGCTGCAGCCGGGAGTGAAGCAGGTGGCCGCGGGTTACGTGCTGTACGGCTCCTCGACCGTGTTCGTGTTGACGCTCGGCAAGGGCGTGGACATGTTCGTGCTCGATCCGGGCATCGGCTCGTTCATGCGAGTCGAGCGGCATTTGCGGATACCGAGCGGCAACAAGACCTACTCGGTCAACGAGGGCAACCGCAAAAGCTTTCCGGCGGGCTATCAGCAATATCTGGACTGGGCGCAGAGCAACGGCTACTCGAGCCGTTATGCCGGCGCGATGGTCGGCGACGTGCACCGGATTCTCCTGAAAGGCGGCGTGTTCCTTTATCCACCGACGGCGAAAGCGCCCCAGGGCAAGCTGCGGCTCATGTACGAAGCGAACCCCATGGCCATGATCATCGAACAGGCGGGCGGTAAGACTCTCGCCGCGCCCGACGAACGCATACTCGATATCCAACCGACGGCGATCCACCAACGCACGCCCGTGATCTTGGGCTCGGCCGACCAAGTCGACCACGTCGTCGCGCACTTGCGCTAGCCGGCTGCGGGCCCCGGCACGAAAAATTCCGGTAACGGCACGGCGCGAAACGCCGGTGACTGCTCGCAACGGATCGCAAATGCCGCCAGGCCCGGAAACTCGCGGCGCTCGGGGTCCACGCCGACGCTGCCATGGAGAAAGCCCAACACACAGCCCAGCGTCACGTCCGCTTGCGTGAACTCATCGCCCAACAACCAGCGGGGCCCGCTCACTATAGTCTTGCGCTCGAGCGCCGCGAGCGCCGATCGGACCTGCAGCCGACAGCGGTCCAACCAGGGTTCATGGCGTTTCTCGGCGGGGCGAAATGCCGACTCGTAGATCTGCAGCACCGCCTTGTCGGCAGCACCGGTCGCGAGCGCCATGATTTGTAGAGCGTCCCGCCGGCGCGGGCCCGTCGTGGGCAGCAAAGCCCGCGCGGGCCCGACACGCTCATCGAGATAGTCGAGGATTGCCGCCGAGTCGGCGAGCACCGCGCCGTCGTCGAGAACGAGGGTCGGGACCCGACCCAGCGGATTGAATTCCCGAATGCGATCGAAGTCCTTGCCGACCGACCAATTACGATGCTCGAACGGGATGCCCAGCCACTGCATGCTGACCGCAACGCGCCGAACGTAAGGCGAATCGAACATGCCGATCAGTATCATAAAATTCAGTGTCCTCCTTGGACCACAAACCCGGCGGCGCGGAGCACCTCGGCGAACCGCTCCTCGATGATCGCGGCGTCGCTGCGCCGCAAACATTGCAAATGCAGGGTGGGACCGACCAGCACTTCGAGGCCACGACGCAGCACGCTGCCGGCGGCGCGAATACCGGCCTTGTGCTGGTCGAAGCGCTGCGCTGGGGTATAGCGGGTCATACCCACGTAGAGACCATGGGGACCGGCGCGGCTATCGGCATAGTCGAGCAAGACGAGGTAAATGTTCGAGCGGCCCTTGGCGACGCGGCCGAAGCGCAGCGCGATGTCGTAGATTTCGGGTAGGCGCTCGACGTGTCGCATCGGCAGCCAGTCGGGAATCGAGTCGGCGGCGACCGTCCAGAGAGCGCCAAGCGCGCGCTCGATATTGGCCGACATCTCGCCGCGCATCCACAACTCGTGGATCGCATGCGCGCCGGCGGGCCCATCGGCACGCGCGAGCGCCCGGTCGAGGGCCGCGTGCAGCGCCTTCGCATTGAGCCCGGAGAGCGGCCGTTCCGCCGGTGCACGTCGCTCGGGTCGGGTCTCGACTGCGATTTTCACCATCCCATGGTGGCAGCAAAGCGGTAGCTTGCAAAGCTCGACGCGAGCCACAAGGCCGCGACCGTGCCGCGCGGCACTCGCCGCGACGCTCAAGGACAGCGATGCGCGTCGCCACGCCGCCAGCGGATCTCGCCGATGCAGGGGTCGATCAGACGCGTGACCTCGGGTACCAGACCCATCGTGCGCAGCAGCGCGAACGCGGCGATTTGCGCGCGAGGGTAGGCGTCCTGCAGGCGGCTCGCCGCAGCCATGAGCGTGCGGCCCTTGGTAACGACATCGTCGACCAACAGCAGTTTGGGCCTCGGGTCCGAACACCGCTCCACGGCGAAGGACTCATAGTGCGAGTGCACGGTCGGCCGACGCCCGCCGGTCGCCGTCGCGGACTTGCGCACGGCAACGTTTCTGCGCAGACCCTGCCAGAGGCTACCGCCGAGACCCAGAGCCAACATGGCGCTCGCGAGCACCGCGGCGGTCGACGCCGTCCCCGGCGCTTGTGGAGCACTGCCGGGTACGGGAACCAAGATCGTCTCTGAGTCGAACCATGCATCGAAGCGGCGCGCGTCGGCAAGTTCGCGGCGCACGCGCTCGGCATACCGGTCCATGAAGCGCGGGTCGCGGTGCTTCAGGCGTGCGCAGAGCATGCGAGAGCGAACCGAAATCGCGCAAGTTCCCAGCGGTGAATATACGTAGCACGAGCCAAATCGGACGGACGCGAGCATGCGCTATAGGGCCAGATCATCATCGCGCGAGCGCCCGGCTTCGCGCCCGGCGTCCGCGCCGGCGTCCGCGCCGGCTTTGCGCTCGTCCGCGCGATCGACCACGCGATCGAGCGGTCCGGCGCCCGCGATTTGCGCACGCATCCGCAGCCAATTCTCGCGCGCCTGGCGACGCACGTCCTCTAGTGACTGCGGTCGACCTACCTCATGCCGGGCCTCTGCGGCCGCACGCTGCACGCGCTCCGCGATACGGGCCTGGTGTGCGTCCCGCAACGCCTCGGCCGCGAGGTTCCGCTCGCCGCGGCGCTCCATCTCATAGATCGCGCGCGGGAGATGGAGCGCGGGCTCGCGATCGATGCCTTGCGCCGCGAGCGAGCGGTGATCGATGCGGGCGCTGGCCTGCGCCGCGCTCAATGCCTCGTTCGCTCGGATTGCCCAGCGCTCCCGCGTGTCGACGAGTTCTTGGAAGAAGGGGCTCATGCCACGTTCGAGGCGCCGCTGGTCGCTGATTTCGAGCGCTGTCTTCTCGCCGAAACCGGTCGAATGAATCTCACGGGTGCTCGTCAACAGGTGCGCATGGAAATTGCGCGGATCGGTTCGTGGCGCATGAACCGCGAAGTCGACGACGAAGCGATGACGGTCGGCAAGTTCCTGCGAGAAGCCGCGCACGAGTCCCACGCGCTGCGCGGCGTCGAGTTCGACCGGCAGGGCGACGAGGATCTCCCGCGCGACGCGCGCATTGCTGCGAGTCTCCGCGGCCTCGACCATGTTCCACAAGTTCGACCGGTCACGCGCCCAACTCATATCGGCGTCGGCGAGGCGCTCCGGCAAGACGATCTCCGTGTGCAGCACGCCGCCACGTCCCGTGTGATCGAAGACCTTGCCGGTCCGCTCGTCGCGTATCCGCTCGCCGGATCGGTAGGCGATCGCGCTGGTCGCGCTGCTGCCGTTGCCGCGCCCGAAGGTCTTCATGTTGAGAAAATAGATGGCCACGGGATCAGAACGCGGGCTCGTATCCGAAGCCGTCGGCGTCGCCTTCGAGCGGCTCGTCGACGTCCCAGACGGTCACGCCCCTCGCCTCGGCGTCGGTGCGCGGCTGAAACGCTCCGCCCGGTTCGCAATGCAGATCGTGATCCTCGAGCAGCAGCGCACAATGCTCGCAGTGGTTGCTGAGACAAGCCTGCGGGCCTGCGAGCGCCTGCCGGTACCAAGGACAGACCGAGGCAAGACGGCGCGCCACGGAGGCGGACACCTCGGTGACGTAGAACAAGCTCATGCGCCCGGCGACTTCGTGACTCCGCGGCACGACCAGCGCGACGACGTGGGTCCAGCGCGCACAGCGGGGACAAAGCGCACTCGCGCTGGCGATGGAGTAGCGATCGGCGCGGATTTTCATGCGGGCCGCCGCGGCAACGCCGGATTGCGTAGCGAAACCCGGCGCCAACTGCGCGAAGAGGCCCACTTGCAATAGCCTTGCAGGTCCGGCAGTTGCTCGAGTTCCGAGGGCAAGACCGCGGGCTCGAGGACATTCTGCGCGCTCACGTTGGTCGAGCGCCGACCCCCGCGCGCACCGAAGCCGCTGTCGCGATCGCGGCCGCGGCTGACCTGACGTCGCACGACTTCGCGCTCGCCGATGAGTTTCGAGGCGAAATGCGAGGTGCCGCCGTTTTCGCTGCCTGCACAGCGCAGAATGAGGGTATTGCCGGCGTTTTCAACGATCGTCTGCGCGTCGCCGGCACCATAAGTGGACGAGACCTGCGCGATCGACTGAAAGCCGAGAACACAGCGCCCGCCGAATTTTCGCAGTCGCGCCAAGGCATCCTTGAGCCCGTCGATGGCGCCGATGGCGTCGAGCTCGTCGACGACGAACCACAGCCGCTGATCGCAGGACTCGGAACCGCTCATCGCCTCGAATATCGCGAGCCGCATCCACGCTGCGATCATGGCGCGCAGCGCGGCGATCTGGCCTGCCTTGTAGGGGATGAACAGCAGACTGGCTGTGTCCCGGCGGCGGACCCACGCCCGAACCGAGAACGGCGCTGCTCGTTGCCCGCGTATATATTCGAATGCCGCCACCGCGGACCCCGTCACGGAGCGGATGGAACCAAACATTCGGGCGTTGTCGGGATCGAGGAAAGGCTGCGCGGGGGTCCCGGCAACCAGCGGCCGCAGTTCCTCGGCGGGCGCCACGGTCAAGAGGCGCCAGAGCTCCGCGGGATCGCGACGGCCGGCCTCGTGGCAGCGACGCACGACCGCGCACAAAAATGTCCGCGCATACCCGCGCCACTCCTCGCCCGCCGCGTCGCTGCTCGTGGGGACGAGACCGCTCGCCAGCTGCTCAACATCATAGGCCGCACGAATTTCGGCGTACCAATCCCACTTGACCGATCGCGCCTCGAATGGGTTCAAGACGACGTCGCCCCGATAAGGATCGAAGAATCGGTCGCGGTAGCCACCGTCGGGATCGGCGAATACGGCGCGGTCGCCCCGCTGGATGGCGGCGCCGAGTAGTTCGCCGATCGCCGTGGACTTACCGGTACCCGTAGAACCGATGAACTTGAAGTGTTTGGTCTCGTCCAGCGTAGATATGCGCTGGCCGGCGATCGCGAGATCGTCGTGCAAGGGACGGGGGCGCTCGCGCCCCTGACGCAAGGGTCGATCGTGGAGAATCTGTGCGCCCCGCCGCAGGGTCTCGCGCCGCCGCGTGCCACGCAGGCCGACGGCGCCGGCGACCAGCAAGAGCGCGGCGATCGCGATCACACCCCGCAGCGCGGCCCCGGTCACGGGCGACACCTGCCGCAAGACGTCGGCTATCAAGCTCATCTGCGATCCTCGCTGCTCAGTAACCCTTGACCACGAGATAGTCCCCGCCCTCGCCATAGGCGGGCGCGCTGCGATCGATCCGGATGCATAGGCGTTGCGTCTCGCCGCAGCGGCGCCATTCGGTCCGGCCGCCTTGTTGTTCGAGGCGCGCCAGATTTGCCGCCAGCGCATCGCGTCGCTCGCGCAAACCGGTGAGCTCCGCCGTCGTCGGCATGCTCCACCAAAGAAGGATCCCGGGGATCAGCGCCGCGACGGTCGCGCAAGCAAGACTCCAGAAGGACGCGCGCAAACTCGCCGCCCGACTCATCGCGCGCAGCGCGGTCATCGCGCGGATCGATTCCGCGCTGAGCGCCTGCATTTCGTCGATCAGCGTGCGACGAATCTCGTCGCGCACGACGCCGTCGAGGTCGCGCGTATGGGCTTTGAGCGACTCCAGGTTCTGCTCGACGAGGCGCTGGTGTGCCTGAGCGCTCTCCAGCAACAAACCAACCGTCATGGTGTCGTCGTTCATGCTGATCCTCCGTCATTCCAGGCTGCGACCGTTTCGTTCGAGTTCGCCGCGCGGTGCCGGCGACCGCTCGGCCTGTCGTTGCTGACCTGGCGGCGCCGCGGCGGCGCGGGTGCTCGAGGTGGCGCGGTGACTCGATAGCCGGATGAGTCGCCACACCGGATCGGAGGCATACTTGAGGTAGCCGGTCAGGTCCGGCAGCTGCTCGATCTGGGACGGCAGAAGCGCCGGCTCGACGTTGATGTGCTCGCTCTCGGTGATCGAACCGATCCGTTCGTCGTAGCGGCGGCTCATCGAGCGTGTCGTGCGGACGATTTCTCGCTCACCCACGAGTTGCGAAGCGAACCGGGCCGTACCCCCGCCCTCGCTCGCCGCGCAGCGCAGAATGAGGCTGTTGCTGCAATTCTCGACGATCGTGTGGGCATCTCCTGGCCCGTACGTGCTGGAGACTTGCGCGATCGACTGGAACCCGATGATGCCGCGGCCCTCGAATTTGCGCAGTCGCGCGAGCGCATCTTTCAGACCGTCGATCGGACCCAGGGCGTCGAGTTCGTCGATCACGAACCACAACCGCCGATTGGGGCGTTCGGAAGCCGCGGTCGTGTCGCGGTTCATCGTTTCGAAGATCGCGAGCCGCATCCACGCGGAAATCGAACTGCGCAGCGCCGCGATCTGCCCGGCCTTGTAGGGCATGAACAAGACGCCCGGCTGCTCGTCGCGCACCCAGCGGCGCACCGATAGGCGCGGCGCATCCTGAGCGGCGACGTATTGCAGGGCACCGACCGCATCGCTCGTGACCGAACGGATGGAGTCGAACATTCGGGCGTTGTGCTCGTCGAGGAACGGCTGCGCAGGCGTCCCCGCGACGAGTTCCCGTAATTCTTTCGGCTCCGCCGCGACCAGCAGGCGATAGAATTCGCCCGGATCGCGCACCCCCGCCTCCTGGGTCTGGCGCGCCACCGCGGTAAAGAACGTTCGCGCGTAACCGGTCCAGGTCGGATCCGCATGCGGACGGTCGGGAATCATCGAACGCGCCAGTTGTTCGGCATCGTAGGAAGTTTCGATCTCGGCGAACAGATCCCACTTTCGCGAGCGCGCATCGAACGGATTGAGGATGAGATCACCGCGGCCCGGGCTGTAGTACTCGTGCAGGTAACCGCCGTCCGGATCGGCGATGACCGCTCGATCTCCGCGCCGCAGCGCGCCGTCGAGCAACTCGCGAATCGCCGTGCTCTTGCCGGTTCCCGTCGTGCCGATCAACTTGAAATGCTTGGCCTCGTCCCCCGGTGGCACCGGCGTACCGGCTAGGGTCAGCGGGGCATCGCGCGCCACCGTGGTTTGTCGTCCGACGTCGGTTCGGCCGTGGCCTTCGGGATTCCTCGCGGCCGCCGCGGTCTCGATCACGGTACCGCGGCGGTGAGGCGACTGCTCAGGCGGTTCGCGCAGCCACCACCGGCCGCCCGCATAGCCGACGACACCCGCGACCGCGGAGGCGAGCCCGAGGTGCAGCGCACCGTCATAGGCGATGCCCGCGCCTTGCATCAGGGGATTCGCGATCATGACGGCCACGCCCGCCGCCGCCGTCAACGCAGCCCCGACCAGAGGCGCGCGCAGGTACTGACGGGTCGTCGCCCCGTGCCTGGCCATGGCCGCGAACATCGGCACTTGCACCGTCGCATAGTCCATGAGCAAGCCCTCCCAGCCCGTCATGCCGGATCCGGGGATTCGGCGCCGCGCCGCTTGCGTTCGGGGTCGAACCAGATTTCCTTGATGTAGCGTTCATGTCGCTCGACACCGAACTGGATCACGACGTCGATCAGCAAATACAACAGGCTCTTGATGTCTCGTCTCGCCAGTTCCCGCCCACCCGGATTCTGTTTGACGAGCAGCACGAGTTGTTCGAAGGCGAGTTCGGCGCTCGCCGCATGCACGCTGGTGATCGAACCGGGATGGCCGGAATTGACGTTGCGCAAGTAGTCGAAGGCTTCCTCGGCGCGCAATTCCGCGAGCAGTATCCGGTCCGGCTTCATGCGCAGACAGGACTCCAGTAATTGCTTGGGGCTGACTCGGGCAACGCCCTGATCGTCCTTGGAATAGAACAAGCGCACGTGATTGGGATGGCGGTCGAGCACGAGCTCCTGGGCGTCTTCGATGGTCACCAGCCGCTCGTTCGATGGAATTTCCCGGATCAAGGCCTTGGTCCACGTAGTCTTACCGGAACCGGTCGGACCCGAGACCAAGATGTTCTTGCGGCTGGTCACGGCGAGGCGCATGAAGGCCTCGAAGTCTCCGTCCGCCAACATCCGCAACAGACCGTTATCGACGGCGTCGATGCCCGCCGCCGGTCGGGCAGTCTTGCGGAAGATCCCCCGCGCGCCCAACTCGGCGATCGACCAGACCTGGTCGGAGGGCCGACGGATCGTGATCGCCACACAGCCCGCGCTCGTCGCCGGCGGCAAGACGATTTGCACCCGCTCGCCGCCGGGCAAGGACGCGGACAGCAAGGGCGAGGTCGCATCGATGCGCTGCTGCGTCGCATTGGCCGCGAGTTTGGCGAAGCGCTGGCACCAATCGAAGTCGGCGAAATCCAGGGACTCGCGCTGCCAGCCGCGCGCCGTCTCGATATAGGCCTCCCCGGGGCGATTGATGCATAACTCGGTCACCGCGGCATCGGCCAACCACGGCCGCAAGCTCTGTAAGGCCAGCGCCAGCGAGGAGGCCGCTTCGTGACCTTCAACGCGTGGCTGGGGTCGGTCGCAGTGCATAAACGCCTCGAAAGTCCAAATCGCGAGCGACCAAGATCTGAATCCGGTCGCCCTGAGTCTTGGTGATCGTGGGGGGAATGTTGATCGTGTTCTTCAGCACCTCGGTCATCACGCCCTCGCCGGCCGACGGGTTGTAGATCACCGTCCCATCGCCGCGATTTCCGGATTGAACCGCGGCTTGGACCGCACCGTCGATCACCGTCACCAACATCGCCGCGCCGAAGCGCTGCCAGAAGTGGCGGTCGACCACTCCCGAGAGCCCCGCCCGACCGAGTTCGTCCGCGCCCGGCGAAGCCAGCGGGATGATCACGCCGGTCGGCGTTCGCGCCTCGGTCCAGAGTACGAAGATCCGTGCCGCGCCTTGCTGCACCTGGCCATGCACCTCGCCGACGAGTTTCGTGCCCCGCTCGAGGAGTACGACCTGGCCGTCGACGCCGAAGGTGTCGGTTGCAGTCACGCAGGTCGTCATGCCGGGCAAGCTCGAGTCGATCGCGGTCTCCAACGTGCAATCGATGAATGCCCCTTTCGGCAGCAGCAGTCGCATGTTAGGCAGCACTTGCGCCCGGGCGGCCGCCGTCGGGATCGGACGCAGCAGTTCACTGAAGCGGCGTGCGTCCGGTCCGGGCAAGTCGGATGGCGACCCATCGACGGCGCCGGACTCTGGCGAACTGTCCGCCGGGGACTGCGATGGGCCCGTCGCGACGAAAGCGTTACCGGAGAGTTGACGCTCGAGTTCGAGCTGCGCCGGCGTCTTCGGCGACGGCACTGCGGGCGCACCATAGCCATCCGCGGCGAGCGTACGGCCGGGCGCGGCGAGCAGCGGCGGGGGCGGCGCCTCGCGCGGCGCAGGCACCTCGGTCAAGAATTGCGGCGCCGGCTCTGGCGGCTGGGCGTCGGGCGGGACGACGCGCGTCGGCGCATCGATGCGGCCCAAGGAGGGTAAGGGCAGATCGCCGTCGGCGCGCCGCACCGACGCGGCCTGGGCATTGCGACGCAAATCGTCTTGCCGCGTGATCGCGTGTGCGTAATACCACGCCAGAGCACCGACCCCAAGCGCGGACATGAGAACGAGCGCGAGCAGACTACTGATGCGCGACTGCATCGATCGGGCGCCATGCACCGCGGTCGCGGGTCGCTCGCCGACGACGCCTTGCCGCGCATGCATGCCGGACTCGTCGGGTTCCATGAGGCTCATGGCGTGGCCCCGCGCGTCTTGCGCTGCACGCCGGGGGTCACGGTACCGGAATCGAGCCGCACGCCGCCGCCGCCAAACTGCTGATTGAGGACGCAACCGGTCAGCCGGCCCCGCCGCAAAATGAACCGTCGTGCGATACGATGAATGACGACGTCACCTTGATCCATGCTGAAATTGAGCAGTGACTCGCTGTTGTCGTCGTTGCGGACGAAGATCGCCGGGAGTTCGGACTGGGTCCCGAAGCGAAACCGCGTATGCACGCCGTCATCGTAAGCCGCCTCGGGCTTCAGGCTCGGGTCACCGCAATACCAGTAGTCGATGTTTCGCGGCCGTTCAGCCGCCGCTTCGCCGAGCCGTTTCTCCAGTTCCTCGGACTCGGCCGCGCTTGCCTGTCGCGCGAGATCGGGTGGATAGGTGAATCGCAGAGCGTAGATGACCGCGGCATCGTCGGCTGCCGACCGACTGGGGACGGCGGTGTACTCGAACTGATAGTCGCGCCGGTTGGTCAGCACCGTGAGGTTAGTTGCGATCCGCGCCGCTTTCGGTTTCAGGAACAGATGATTGCCCTGGCCCACGAAGGAGAGCGCCTCGATGTCACCGGCGCCTAGACCCACGAAGGATTCGCCGGCCTCGAATTCGAGATCGATCTGATACCCGACGTAGCCATGCAGCCGGTAGACCTCGTCGGCACGAAACAGCACGGTGCGGATGCGCGAGTCCGTAGCACCCGGAGGCGGGACGGTTTCGGCCTCGAGTGTGGTCGCCACGAGAGATGCGCAGACGGCGAGCAGCGTGGCACGGGTGCGCGCGCGGGTCATGGGGTCCTCCCGCCGGGCTCCGAGCGAGGTTCTGCGTCCGGCAACACTTCGGGCTCCGACTTGAAGTCCAGTATCTTGAAACCGAGCGGATTCCAACGCCTGACCTGCGGATCCTTGGCGGGTTGCGCATACGTGAACTGGATGGTCGCGATCCAGTGCGTAAAGCTCTCCGGCGAGCCCGGCCCGCGGCGCGTCGCCTTGAGATAGCGCACCTGGGCAAGATCCGACAGACCGCTGGCCCGCGTGAAGAAGGTCACCGACTCCACTTGCGCGCGCACGCTGCTGCCGTCCTTGTACAGGTTCAGCGGCGATTGCGGGTTGGTCGTGGTCCACGCGGCGTACCAGGCCTGATTGCGCGCGGCGGCGTGAAACGCGCCACACTCTTCGTAGTCACTTTCAGCGGTGCCGAAGTCGAAGCGTTCGCAAACCGTCACGTAGTGCGCGAGGAAATAGCGAGTCACGGGTTCCGACGGAGTCTCGGTGCCGACGTATGCCGGCACCACGTCGACGATGCCGGTCGTGTTATCGACCCGCACGACGAACGGTTCGGTGCGTTTCAGCGGCATCAGCACGATCAGCGCGGCGCTGCCGGCGAGCGCACAGGTCCAGCCGGCGCCGGCGACCCACCATGCGGTTCGCGCCGTCCGCTCCATGCGCCGGATCCGATCCCGGTCCCAGCTTTCGGCCTCGTCGAAGTAGGCGAGCAAACCCGGATCTGCGCTCATGGCTGAGAACCCGGGAGCGCAGGCGCGGGGACGACCGGCGTACGTGGAGCCTCGGCGGCTGCCGGCCGAGGGCCGTTGATCGCCTCGAGACGCGTGTCGCAACGTACGCTTGGTTTGGCACAGGCCATGACGCTCAGCGCGAGACATAGTATCAACGAGCTTTTCATTCACCCTCCTGGTGTTCGGACGTTCAGCGACTCAGCATTCGAATCGACTCCGGCGTGCTTGCTTTGAGTTCCGGTGCAGCACTCGCCAATTTGCGTTCGTTCCTCGCGGCGAAATACCGCTTGCTCGCCTGCCAGGCCTCGCGGCGTGCGCCTTGTATGGCTCCGCCCGCCGAGCGACTGATGGTGCCGAACGTGCTCAAGGCGGCGCCGCCGCTCAAGGAAGCGGCAATCGGCATGATCTGGCGAAGCACGAGGAACACGATCATCGAGATCAGCAACATGTTCAGCGTGTCGACGAAATGCACGCCCGTGCCGAGTGCGGCGGTTTGCGCTACGAAGGATTTCACGATGCCGAGCAACAAGGCGCCGAGCATGACGGTCAGAATCGTGATCAAGGCGTAGTTCGACAGCTGCGCGAGCCACGCCGTGAAGTAGCGCTTCGTACTCTCGAAGAACAACATGGCGATGAACAACGGTCCGAGCGCGAGCAGAACCGCCAAGGCAATCTTCGAGAGCGCGATGAGGAACATCGTATAGATGCAGAGAGCGCCCAGCAGCACCCAGATCAGCGCGATCGCCAGGTACCCGAGCACATCGAGACGCGAAATGGCGTTGAAGAGGCTGTCCGCGACGGCGCCGCCGCTGCTCCAGATCGCGTCGATCGTCGTGACCGGATCAGTCGCACCGACGACCGCGGCGGCGAGTTCGGCCGGCGCAGCATAAAACGTATCGACGATCACGTTGTTGTAGAGCCACAGGTCGAGGCTCATCCCGAGCACGACCGCGAGCACGATGATCCGCCGCAAGCCTTCGACGAGGGGCTCATTGATCCTTCCCGTGAGGTGCAGATACCCCCATCCCATGCAGTAGATCGTCGCCAGACTCACGATCGCCGGCTCGAGCACGCCCGCCAGTCGCGCCGTATAGGCGCCGATATAGCCGGCGAGCTGTGTGTTGAGCCAGGCAGAGAACGTCGCGAAGAATCCCATGATCAGACCCTCTTGGATTAATGGAGACCTACGGCAAGGGTGCGTTCAGGGCAGGGGCTGGAAACGCGTGACGAACTGGCCGTGGGCGACGATGTCGAGTTCCCTTTGTTGCTGTTCGGCGGACGCTTGTTGCGCCTGGATCGACTGGGTCATCACTTGCAGCTTGATCTGCTCGTTTTGCACCATCACGAGTTCCGCCGCGATGCGCGCTTGCAGCTCGAGAATGCCTTTCTGATCGACCGCTGAACCGATCGCGTCGATCAAAGTCTGCAGCGACGTAAATCGATCGCTCGCAGTCGCCAATGCGCTTTGGGATATGGCCTGCTGGGTCGCGGTCCATTGCCTGGCTGAGGCGATCTGCCGTTGGTTGGCAGGCGACAGCGCCGCCAATTGCGTACTCGACAGCTGGGCATTGCCGCCGATCAAGCCTTGAATGCTGACGGCGAGGCCACCGTAAGCGCCACCGGCCCCAACGCCGACGCCGTTCAGTTGAGTCCAGCTGCCCGGCAGATAATTCCGGTTCGTAATACTGAGCAGCTGCTGCATCCCGCGCACGCCGCTCATCGACTGCAAGGTCTGCTCGGCCTGCTGTAATTGCGACTGCAAGGCGGTCAGCTGCTGCGCGGCAGTTTTCACTTCCTGCACCAACTGCAGCGTCGCCGGTCCGTCGACGACCGCCCATTGCGCCCGCAACGGTGCAGCAGCACACAACGACAGCGCAATCGAGAACAGAGAAGATTTCACACGCATGAGGCTCTCCTTGATATCTATCGGCCAGGGGCTTGGACGTTCGGTAGCGCGCCGGCCATGAACGCGGGCAACCAGTCCGCGGCCTCCGGACCGGTCTCGGAGATGATGCGATGCATGCGCTCGACTTCGCTGCGACGACCCGAGATGACGGCGAGTTCCGCGTCGAAGCCCTTGAGATCGAGTTGGCAGACGACGCTGTGCTGACCTTGCTTGACGAGAAAACGTCTCGATCCGGGTTCGAGCCGTTCCTTGATGAGCTTGAACTCGCGCTCGGTGAGGCCGAGCCCGCGTGTGTACTCGGTACTGTCGGCATCGCCGTTGGGAAAGAAGATCTTGGTCGGGGTTTGTTCGACCAGGGTCCGGCTGATCGGACTATGCAAGACGTCGCTCGCACTCTGGGTTGCGAGACAGATCACCGCATTGAGCTTGCGCCAGGTCTTCGGACCATCCTTGGCGAAACTCTCGAACCCCGGATCTTCGAGCAGGCGCCAGAATTCGTCCATCCAACAGACGAATCGACGGCCGTCGAGCAGCCGGCGCACGAGATGAAAGAGATAGAGCGTTACCGGCGCCCGGGTGAGGGCATTATCGAGAAATTCGGTGACGTCGAAGCCGAACACCTCGGCGGCACCGAGCCGGGCGACGAGACTATCGCTCGGGTTGTCGAACACCCATGCGTATTCACCGCGGCGATTCGCACACCAGCGCGACAGCCGCGCATGTAGCCCCTCGGGATCGGTCGGATCGAGGAACTCCACCAGCCGGGAGAGCCGCCGCGTAGCCGGCTGCAGTGCGAGGGTCCCGCGCAGTGCCTGGTCGAGGTCCGATTGTTCGCGCACCGAGGTGAGCGCCGCGCCGGCGGCGCCCGCGCGCACTCCGGCAAGGGTTCGCAGCCAGGTCTTCAGGAATTCGACGTTATCGGGGCTCGCCGGCAATTGCAGCGGGTTGAAGCCGGTCGGCACTCCGCTTTGCAGCGGCAGATACTCACCGCCCAGTCCGCGCACCAGGATCTCGAGCCCGCGGTCCTTGTCGAACAGCACTTGGGTAACGCCTTGGCGGCGGAGCATCGCGACCAGAAAACCGATGAACACGGTCTTGCCGGAGCCGGTCGGGCCGCAAATCAGCGTGTGCCCGATATCCTTGCGGCTGCCGCCGTCTGGATCGCCGGGATCGCTGGCGTGCAACGAGAAGTGGAACGCCGAGCCGGCGCTCGTCATGAGCGTGGTCAACGCGTCGCCCCAATGGTTGCCGGTCGCGCGCCCGGTTGGATAATTGTGCAAGGGCGCCATCGCGACGAAATTACGAGACGTGATCGCGGCCTTCCGAGGCCGCATCCGGAAATTGCCTGGCAGCTGCGCCCAGAAGGCCGCTTCCATTGCCAGGTCCTCCCGGGCAACGAGCATGCCCGTGTCGGCCAAGAGACTGCGCGCCAGCGCGACCGAGTCGTTCAAGGGTCGCAGGCGTTGCGCGTCGCCGAGGGGCGCGTCGGGCAGCTCCGCCATCACTTGCAGGGAGAAATGGTGGTCGCCCATGACGAACTCGTTGCTCGTCAGAGCGTCGAGTGCGTCGTGCAGTTCGTCAGCCTGCGATACCGCAAAGTCACCGGCATTGACCATGCGATGATATTGACGCTGGAGCAAGGTCTGACCTGCCGCCTTCGTCAAGAACGAAAAGGACTGCGTCAGCACGAACGGAAACGGAGCGGCGAGCAGGGCGCCGAACATCCCGACGACGGTGGGCGTCGGATACTCTTTGATGCCGAGAAAGGCGCCGACTCGCACGCTCGTGGCTGTCCGGTACTCGACGGTTTCATTGCCGAACAGCAGTCGCGAGTTGACGAGAGCGCCGGCAATCGAACGGCGCATCAGCGGCATGCGCATCGACTCACCGTTGACCAGCAGCCCCAGATACTCGAGCAGGGACGAACAATGTCGGTCACCCAAACGGTATGTTCCGAGCAACTCCGGCTCGTAACGCGCCAACGCTGCGCGCACCGTGTCCGCCAACTTGGCACAGGCATCGAGTGCGTCCAGCAACTCGGCGCGCGCGCCGTCGCGCGTGGTTCGTTCGAGCACGCGGGTGGCGAGTCCTCCCGTCAGCCCCGCGGACGGACGATAGAGCGTCGCGAGGTAGAGTTCGTTTTCCATGAGCCGCGCCGATCCGAGACGCGTCCGATACTTCTCGCCGAGCGCGGTTGCAAACGAGGACTGCGGCGTGCCGGCCCCGAGATCCGCTGCGACCGGAGTCCGACCCCGGCGCCGGATCACGTGTGTCCAGAGCGACACGTTGGGACTCGCCAGATTGCGCCACAATACGTTCAGCCGTTCGTGCCAGGCGTTCAGTTCGACGTCGTCGGCGCATTCGAAGCCGGCGCCACCGAGGCGCAGCGCCTGCAGATAGGCGCCGTCACGGGTTTTCACGACCGAATCGGCGACATGGGCGACATACGGAATCCTCTCGGCCGCCGCCAATTCGCGCCGCAGCGCCACTGTACGTTTGGCCCTCAACATGCCGACCCCCGCGCATGTTCGGCGCGACCGATGAGCCGACGGCTTGGGCGCCGCCCCGAGCGGCTGGGCAGGTCGAGAACGAGCGGACTGTAGCTACTCGATTGCCAGTAACGCCAGTTCGCGAAATACGCGGGTAGCCGTGTTCGCGCCGCCAGCACCAGCAGATCGAAGAAGCGAGCGTCCCGTGAGCAGAGCAACAGCGACAGTCCATGAATGGGCGCGCAGAGCAACAGCGCGAGCAGATTCTTGGTCAACAGGAACCCCTCGAGAGTGAACACCATGTTGAACAGCAACGCCGAGTAAGTGACTCCCCAGCGCATCGGCGGGCGGGTCGCGCCGACGAACAAAGTGTCCAAGGTCAAACCGGGATTACGCTGGCTCATGGGGATGCCCTCAGACGCCGAACATGCCGCGAACCCAGGTCACGATCTGCGGCGCGCCAAATGCGATGGCGATGCCAAGAATCGCGGTCAGACACCAACCCCAGGACATTCGGTTTGCCATTGCCATTCCGCCGAGGACCATGACGAGAATGATCGCGACGGGGGTGAGCCAAGCGAGAATGTTCGTCTGCAGCGCCGAAGCGCCAGTGAGGAAGGGCGAGGTCTGCGCCAAGGCGAGACTCGGCAGACTGCCGATGACGAGCAGGCACAGAGTTGGTACGAAGATGCCGCTCGCGGCGGACGATTGCTTGAGGGGCGATGGACGCATGATGGAAATCCTTTTCCGGTGAATCGATGAACGGGCGGTTTGCGCGGGGCGACGCTCAGGCGCTAGCGGGTTTCATACCTCCGTTTCCAGGCGGCCTTCTTCCTCGCGCTGCGCCGCAAACTCCTCGCGCTTGGCCTTGCCGGGGGCGCCGAAGCGGAAGCTCTGGATGACGAAGGAGTGGTCGTATTGCTTCTCGCCTTCGGCGTCGGTCCAATTGTTGGCCCGGATTTGCGCCTGCAGGATCAGCTGATCGCCCTTGCGCGCGTTCTTGGCGAGCACTTCGCCGAGGGATTCGAAAGCGACGAACCAGAGGCTGGTCGAGGTCTCGCGCGGATTGCCCTGTTCGTCCTTGCCGGCGTAGTCGTTGCCGACGAGGCATAGACGCGTGTAACTCGTATCACCTTTGACGGTGAGTTCGGGGTTCTTGGCGAGATTACCGACGGCGGTGATCGTGAAACTGTTCATGAATTTCTCCTGGCGGATTGGTGGTTGAGACTCGAGACGCACGTCTGGCGTGCGTGAGAGTCTGCAAGACCGGAGCCCGGAGAAAAACGCTATTAACTAGCGCGTATGAACAGAAACGCGCTCAGACGCCGACCCGATCGAATTCCGCGAAACAGTTCCTGAGCCAAACCTTGACTCGCTGCCGCTCGAGCAGCCCGAGACCGGTCGTATCGCCGTCGGCCTTGTTGGCGGCGGCCCAGAAGCTCGAACTGCTCGCGTCGATCTTGATCATCGAGGCCTCCTGCAGCCTTTTGATCGTGATCACTTGCGCGCCTAGCGACACGGCGCGTTCCTTCTCGCCGGACGAGTTCAGAATGCGAAAATCGTCGCCGCGCACCTCGTTTTGCACGAGCACGTAGCGCAGGCGGGATTCGTGCCGGTCGAGCAGGCGCTTGAGAAGATCGACCGAGTCTTTGCCGGCATCCATGACGTGCCAGTAGCGGATCTCCAAGCCGAGTTCCGGCGCGACCTCGAGCAACTGCGAGTCGTCCATCCATTGCGTGAGTCGCTCCTGGGTCTGGGCCGCGAGATCGACGAGTATGCGGCGCTCCGGACTCTCCGTCGCCGCTTCGACGATCGCGTCGAGACTCGTGTAGTCGTCGATGAGCACGGGCGAGGCGAATCCGGCGTAGAAGCGCAGCAGCGCGCCATGCGAGCGGTCCGAATCGAAGCCGAGAAACGGCAGGGAATGATCGATCAAGTATTGCGCGAGCAACCGTGCCACGAGGGACTTGCCGACACCGCCCTTCTCTCCGCCCAGCAAATGAATGTTCGTCATCGCAACTCCGCTGTCTTGAAATTGCGCAGTACGTTACCACCGCGGCATGAAATTACCGTAAATTCGGCGCGCATTTTTTCGTTACACTGGGGAATCAATCACTTAAGCTCACCGCGATGACCGAGTCAGCACAGGAAGACGCCGCGCCCGCACTGCGGGTCTCGAACTTGACCAAGCGCTATGCCGACGTGACGGCAGTCGCCGGCGTTTCATTCTCGGTTCGGCGTGGTGAGATCGTCGGCCTGCTGGGACCGAACGGTGCAGGCAAGACGACGACGATCAACATGATCCTGGGCGTGCTCGAGGCAAGCACCGGCGAAATCCAAATCGGCGCGGTCGATCTCGCCAAGCGCCGCGCGGTAGCGCTCGCGCGCACGAACTTCGCGGCGGTCTATGCCGCTCTGCCGGGTAATCTCACCGTCGCACAAAATCTGCGCTTTTTCGGCTTGCTCTACGACGTCGAGCGACTCTCGGATCGGATCGACGAGTTGATCGCGGAGTTCGATCTCGCGCGGCTGCGCAACACCAAGTGCGGCTTGCTGTCCTCGGGAGAACAGACGCGCGCCGCGCTGGCCAAGGCATTGCTGAATCGCCCGCAGTTGCTGCTGCTCGACGAGCCGACGGCGTCGCTCGATCCGTCGACGGCGCAGATCATCCGCGGCAAGATCAAGAGCCTCGCCACGGAGGGCCGTTGCGGAATACTCTGGACCTCGCACAACATGAACGAGGTCGAGGCAGTCTGCGACCGCGTCTTGTTCCTTTCGCGTGGGAAGCTCCTGCTCGAGGGCGATCCGCGCAAACTGCCGGCCGAACACGGTGCGGACACGCTCGAAGACCTGTTCATCCGCGTGGCACGCGAGCCGCTCGCCGCCGCGACGGAACCGAGCGCATGAAGCTGCGCCCGATCGCGGGCATCGTGCTGCGCCAGATTTATCTGCTCCGCGGCAGCCCGGTAAGGCTCTTTCCGATGGTCACGTGGGTGGCGATCGACATCGTCCTCTGGGGCTTCATCACGCGCTACCTGAACTCGGTCAGCGGTTCGGGAGTGAACTTCGTGCCGGCGCTGCTCGGGGCGGTGCTGCTCTGGGATTTTTGCACACGCATCATGCAAGGCGTCACGACGGCGTTCCTCGAGGATGTCTGGGCGCGTAACTTTCTCAACCTGTTCGCATCTCCGCTGTCGATCGCCGAGTACGTGAACGGCCTCGTGCTCACGAGCATTCTGACCAGCAGCATCGGGCTTGCGACGATGTTGATGCTCGCGACCGCGGTGTTCGGCCTGGACTTCTTTGCACTGGGGCTGAACTTGGCCTTGTTTCTCTCGGTGCTGTTCCTGTTCGGCATCACGCTCGGGATCATCGGCAGTGCGATGGTGCTGCGCTTGGGCCCCGCTTCAGAATGGCTCCTGTGGCCGCTGCCGGCCGTGCTCGCGCCCTTCGCCGCGGTGTTTTATCCGCTCGCCACGCTGCCTGTCTGGATGCGCGGCGTCGCCAGGTTCCTGCCACCGAGCTATATCTTCGAGGGCATGCGGGAACTGCTCGCGGGACGCAGTTTTCCGGCCGCCATGCTCGCCGAGGGTAGTGCGCTCGCGCTCGTCGAATTGCTGCTTTCGGGCTGGGTGTACGGCCGAGTATACCGGCATGCCGTGCGCACCGGACTCTTGGCTCGCTACAGCGCGGAGAGCGCCGCCTGAGAGCCGCCGCAGCTCAGGGATAGAGCGGCGCGAGGCCGCCGCCGCCGCCGCGCGACCGACCGGGAACGCGCGGCAAGTCCTTCAGCAGGGTGAGTAATTCCGCCCCCCGCCACGGCACGCCGGCATAACAGGCGCGATCAAGTTCCAGCAGCTGCGCCGAGATCGCCACGTCCTGCAGCTTGCTCGCGAGCGCCTCCAAGCCCGCGATGGTCTCCTCGGGCCACGCGGCCGCGACCCAGGCGAGCAAGGCGCGACGCGCGGCTGGCGCATCGTCTTGTGCGCAGGCCTGGTGGAACTGCTTGCGCGACTGCGCCGCGCCAGGCGGGGCGGCGCCAGGCGGGGCGGCGTCAGCCGGGGCGGCGTCAGCCGCGCCGGAGGCTGCAGCGGCGACCGCCGTCACAGGCCGAGGCCGCCGCCGGCGCGCGCGCCACCACGCGAGCATGGTGACGAGCCAGAGCAACGCGAGCGCCACGCTGAGGCCGATCCACAGCAGCAAATTCCGCGAGATCGGTGCACTGCCGGCCACGGCGCCGCTCGTACCAGGCGGCTGCGAGGGGGCCGTGGCGGACTGATCCGACGCAACCGTCGGCGGCGGGTTCGTCGCCACGGGCGCCGGCAGCACCTTGAAGCTGCGCCCGGGAATCGTCGCTTCGCGCATCTCGTTAGTGCGTGTGTCCCACCAGGACAAGCGCAGGCTGGGCACAGTGTAATCACCCGGTTGACCGGCTATCAGGGCAATCGTCTGATCGCGCGTCGCGATCACCGTATCGTCGCGTTGTTCGCTCTTGAGTTTGGGCGTGTCGGGATAGGCTTTGACGCCCGCGGGCACCACGAGCAATTTCGATAAATCGGGTAGTTGGGTCGCGATCAGACCTTCGGTCTGCAGGTGCAGCGCGAGAGTCACCGGATCGCCGACATGCAGCTCGTTGGTATCCGGCCGCCACTCCGCCGTAAGCGTGAGGTTGCGCGCGGGTACCCAGGGACCGTCACCGGCTGCGGCCGGTCGCGGCCTGACGTTCAGGACGATGGGCTCACCCTCGACTCGGATCGGTTTCGTCGCAGTCACCATGCCGGCCCCCGCGCCAAAGAGATCCGCAAATGGGTCGTTCGCGAACTGATCACGGCGCTCGCGCACCGCGATCTGGCCCGCAACCACGGGGCCCGGCAGACTCAAGCTGCCACTGCGTTGCGGGAACACGAGGTAATGCCGCTCGACGACCTCGTACTCCTGGCCATTCTTTTGCACGTTGCGGCGGGTGTCGGCTTCTAACTGTTCGATCAAAGCATCGTTGTTGGCCGGAAAATCCATGCCGGCCTTGTACAGCGGCTCCGCCATGTAAAGGCGAACCGTGACGCGCACGGCCTGCTGCAGGTAAGGATCGGGCGGATCGACGCTGGTCTCCAGGAAAACCTTCTTCGCCGATACCGCGCCCGCTTGAGCGCCCGCCGCAGCGTTCGGCGTGCCGGCCGAGACGGTCAGGGGCAAAGGAGTGCTCGTCTCGCCGGCCCAGTCGATCGTCGGCACGGTCAGTTGACCCGTGTGCTTCGGGGCGAGTAACACGTTCACCTGCACGTGCGCGGCAACGCTGCCGTTCGTGATCTGAATCGTACGGCTGCTGCTCGTCGAGACGACATCGAAATCCGCGCGCAGCGGCGACAGATCCGGATCTCCGTTCGGCTGATCGTCACGGTCCAGACGCAACTGCACCGTCTCGCCGAGCGCCACCGTATTCGAATCCAGCGTCGCGCGCACGGCCGCGGACGCAGCCCCTGCGAACCCGCAGCCTAGCAGCACGACGAGAGTCGCCGCGCGCCTCATGGCTGCGACTCTTGTTGTTGCTTGAGCATGTGCTCGATCATGAACTTGCGCCGCAACAGACCCGCGGGATCGTCTGGCACCCACCGCAGCCACTGGTCGAGGGCGAGTTGCTGCTCGGTCTCCGGCTTCGCGCCGCGAGCGTCGCTGCCCGGGCGCGCTTGCGCCGCCTGCGCCTGCTGCGTCGGCGCAGCAGCGCCTGCCGCGCGCGCCGCATCGGGCTGCTGCGACTTTTGCTGCTGACTCTGTGCGGCCGCACGCGCGTCAGCGGCTGTTGCGGTTTGCTCGTGATCCGGCCCGGAAGCCGCGCCGCCCGAATCCCCGGGCTGTCGCGCGGGCTTGCCCGGCTGTTGACCCTGCTGACCCTGTTGACCCTGCTGACCCGCGGATTGCGGTTGCGCATCGGGCTTACCGCTCTGTCCCTGCCCACCCTGGCCCGCCTGCTGACCGGATTGTCCTTGCTGGCCCTGCTGCCCT
>Ga0209208_10001387_pt1 | contig 33962 bp, 25 predicted proteins | sample S1TSphfallax_3_FD_187694 | JGI IMG/M metagenome (GOLD analysis project Ga0209208, IMG submission 187694) | Host-associated microbial communities from peat moss isolated from Minnesota, USA - S1T2_Fd - Sphagnum fallax MG (SPAdes) (version 2) | ecosystem: Host-associated > Plants > Peat moss >...
CACTCTGGATAGTAAAATTAAATGTCTAAGTTTAGCTGTTTTTCTTTTTGGCAACCCAAAGAATAAAACTGTAACTGGAACTGCATACACGTGGGAACTACTAATAGCAAAACCACAAGAAGACTTTTACAGGTAACTTTAATATGAACAAACCAAAACCCAAAAAGAAAGAAAAAGGAATAAACAACTCTTTCTTTTGTGATTACCACCTTATGCTTCTCTTAATTTAGGATGTCTAAAATTAGAACTAAATTCAAGAGGTATTAAATTAAATTCAAACAACGAAAACTCAAAAAGGTCCAAGATTCAATTCAATTCAAACTGCCCAAAATATATAATGAAAAAAATGCCCAGATGACTTTTTCATCTATTAGAGTGGAATTTAGGGTTTATGTGGGCACTAACTTGCTGAGATCTAATAAAATCACTTTGCGGAGTGCGTAAAATGTGTTGCCAGAGATGTGTTTTAAGGGTTTAGGGTTTAGGGTTTTGTGGTAATTGCGAGAATCTGATCTTCTGTATTTGCAACCCCTTTTATATGGTCGTCACAAAAGAACAACTCTTTGAAGCAGGAGTGCCTTGAATGTCTGAAATCCAAAGGAATTGGACGAGGGAGAGAGCAGGTTGCAGTTTCTTTGAAGAGAATTCACGAGCTTTTAAACGAACCGCTCGGAGGAGGGTAGGCAAGAGAAAGCGGATAGGAGAGTTGGATTTAGGGTTTAGAAATGCTGAGCGATTCTAGTGGGATACCGGACGACGACGACGAGGAATTGTTGCTGCTCTTTGATCAGCTGGTCAAGGAAGCAGAGCAAGAAAATGCCGCCAAGCGCGAAAGCCAAACGGTACAGTCCGTCACACCTTCACATTTGCAACCCCCTTCTTTTGATTCGTCTTCGACAACGAAGGTGCCACCGCGACAAAGTGTGGCACTCAGCACAGAACCCTCAATCATCCAGTCTTCTTGTTTTGCTACTACTGATCTAGCTGCATCTTCAAACTTCCAGAAAACACAGTTTTTCCAAAATCGATCGTCCCTTCTTCCTGGGGAAAATTCGTCGCTCATCTCGTTGCGGCCTCTCCCTCTACCCCCTTCACCGAAACCTCCACTTCGGTTTGACGCAAAAGAGGCTGCGAATACGAAATCGCGACCACATGTTTTTCTCAAGTCCTCCCAAAGTTTGGGTGTGCAAAATCCAGTACAGTCTGGATTGCCGTATACTGGAACTCCAAATTCAAAGGCTTTGGTTACGCATGGTGCCGGTGGAGTATGGGACGCAAGTGCCTTGGACACACAGAATGACGGAGGACAAAATTTTGAGCAGATTCTTTCCGAGAAAAATGGCGCAATTTCTCTTCTCCGGGCACGCCTCCAAAAGGTGAAGATTAAATTTTTTTTTCAGGTTTTGACTGCCGATACATAGTTGCTTTGGAGCTAAGTACGCTATAGCGATGTTTTGAGTTTAGGGTTTAGGGTCCAGTGTAAAGTCTTTGCCTAAAGTAGCAGCTGCTGATTGAGGGGTAGCATGCATTGGAACCTGTTTAATTAGCAGCAGGTTGATACTTGATGCTTGCTTTCCTTAAATTTCGGCAAAGAATTCTTGGCGAGAGGCTGTAGCATTCCCAGCATCACTTAAGAAATTGATGGCTTCAGAGTATACAGTTCACAATTGAGAGCAAATGGTAATAGTTTTCAAGTGAAGAGTAAAAGTATGTTTCTCTTGTCATGATACTAAGGAGCCAGAGATGTGTTGTCAGGCAGAGTCAGAGCTTTATGAACTCCGCAAAGGGACTGGGACCCACAATTTGTCACAACAAGCCCCACTTAATCAGGTTCTGCTTGACCTCCATTGTTATATCTCTGCATCCCATTGTCTCCATACAGGATTGTTGCAGCATACAGTTGCCAGTTTCACTGTTTGTGAATCTGGGGTGAAATTGTGGAGGGGGTTTAGGGTTTAGGGTTTACATGTCCATACACCTTATCCATCATGGAGTTCTGGAGGTTGTTCATGATGGGTTGTTCTACTCAATGTAATGAAGCAAGCTCCAATATGGTTTCCTTTGGGTAGAATTAATGCTATCCTGGAAATCTAACTTCATCTTCTTTTCATGAACTTGCAGCAACGAGAACTCAAGCGCCTTGCCTCAGAGTTAGCCTTCAAGGTGCTGCATACTCTTTGCATCCCAAATTGATCTAGTGAAATTTGTAGCCAAGTAGGATTGATTGAGATTATGAACTCTAGGCGAATGCTTCTTTTTGGTGTTTCGTTAAAAGCTCAAGGTTGATTCATTTTCTGCTTGACAACTCTTTTGTGAAGGTGTTTCAGGCGCATAGGCTCTGACGGTTTTTGAGTCTGTAGTAGTACAATACTGTACTAGTGAACAAGCTTTTTGACGTGAACAAGCTCTATAGATCTTTGTTGTTTCCTTTATATGCCAGTTCTACAGATATATCTGGAAGGAATATCTCTTTGTGCTGCCCAGCACTAGTGCAAACTTCTGTGTCCACTCATAAGGTTTCAACCCTGTGAGAGTTTACCCTGATTCAACAACTTGTCAAGATGATTCAGATCTGGATCCTCATAACCATTGAAACATTTGTACATATTGCACATCACTGGATGTACTGTACCATGTGGTCTAAGTGGTGTGCTTAAGGATATGTTAAGGTCCCAACCACTACCCTTTCTGCAGGCCTCTCTATGTCTTACACATAGATGCTTACTTGTACAGGGTGAAGCTAACATGAAATGGAGCTTATTGTTGCAAGCTTTCTGCAGCTTGAATGATGATATTATTTTTTTGATTGGCTGTCTCTTGAGTTATAGCCAACATTATAATTGGGTCTTGCCATTGCTTCTGGAAATTCAACAGAGACTTAGGACAAGGATTTCTGTATAATGGTTTGCCTGATCAATTCTGGGCAGCTTTCTATTACTTATCTTCACCCAGTGTCATGAGTTGATAAGGTAAGGTGGGCTTCGTGGCAAGCTAAACACTGCTATTCATGGTTAGCATGATGGTCTGATAAATTCTGAGTGACACTCTTAAGGTTATTACCCCTCTTATTCTGGTCATGTTAGTTTTAGTTTTTTGGGAAGTGACACAATGGTTACCTGTTTTATTATGGATTTAGCTCTGCAATCTCATGGATAGATAATTCATGTCATAGAGATCCAGTATTGAGCGTTTTCACCAAAGTGCAGGACCAGGAGGTGCTAGAGGCAAAAAGAGCACGAGATGAAAAGGATGACCATCTCAAATTGGCTCTTGACACAGCTGCATTGCTGAAAGAAGAGCTCGAAAGTCTGAAGAGAGTCATGTGCGGTGCATCCCTCACTTAAGCCCCCGAAATTTGACTCATGCTTTAGAAGTCTTCAGGACTATACTGAGATTTCCAAGGGCTTTCCAGTTCTGGAAGTCTAATCCTTTTCAGTAACATGGAGTTTCATACAGGTTTTCTCATTGTGCTCATATGGTTAAGGGTGCTTAATTTGAGATTCAAATGGAAGTCAGGGATGTTTGTCAGGCAAACAGACACTTCACGGAGCCAGAGGAGTCAGGAAGCAGCTGAACCTGAGGTGGCTGTGAATGAAGTCAGTTTTGTGCAGCCTGTGGGCTTTCATTGTAGAGATGATAATGGAGAATGCCAGAATCAAGTGCAGGATGGGAATGGGACACATCCACAGAACCAGGCAATACAGATTGAGTTTGATCAGGAAGCTGTGTCTCCTCCTTGGTATGAGGACAAGCCCTCAACAGTCGTCCCTCCTGATAAGCTCATCCTAAAGGCTTCTGATGCAGTGCCACTTCGAGCCCCAGCTTCAACTGATGGTATGTGAATCCACTTCTTGCAATGTTAAGTAGCTGCTGCTTGCATGAAGCTCATACAATTATTGGTGCTAATCTTGCAGGTTATGGAGCTTTTTGTGAAAAAGATAGGGCAGGGTCAGAAGGACCCCAGGTAATTCACCTATCATTTAGTGTTTAGTGTAGCATCAGATAAAGTTCACACTTATGCAGAAGTCCTTAAAAGTGGGTAGAATTTTATGGCTGCTGTATATCATATGCAAACAAGTTTTTGTGGATTTTCTTTCTGCAATCAAATTGATGTTATGTTCAAACATCAAAATCTCATCACAGTGAGCTAAGTTCCAAATTTTCCAATCAGGTTACCAGGTGCTTTCTCACCGGCATCCAAGTAGTTACCAGTGGTGTGCTTAAGGATATGTTGAGGGTGCCAGAGGCCCCAACCACTATCCTCTGTATAGGCCTCTCTATGACTTAAAGCTTAGATGCTTGCTTTGTATAGGGATTCTCTAAATTGAAATGAAGCTTAATCTCACAAGCTTATTGCAGCTTGATTGAGGATACTTATTGACTTTGTTATTAGGTATGTCTCTTGAGGGTTAGCCAACATCATGACTGAGTCTTCCCATCACTTGCAGAAATGCAACAGAAACTCAGGATGCAGATGTTGTATAATGGTTTTCCTGAAATTTTGGGGCAGATTACTATAAACTTATTTACATCTGCCATTAGGAGCTGACAAAGTCACTGGGGAGTCACAGCAGCCTGTCACTGCTATCAGGATGAAGGTTATGGTCTGACACTTTGTGAGTGACTCACAAGGTTATGACTGTACTCATTCTTGTTTTGTTAGTTCTGGTTTTGCTGGAACATAGATATGAGTTATGAACATAGATATGTTTTGTAATAACATAGATATGAGTTATGGGTAAGAGCTTCATAAGCTTGGGTGGTGTTGATGAATAGGCAATATGCTTTTTCAGACCATGTCAACATAGAGTATGTCACTGATAATTTGAATGCTTAGATTGTTTTCCTATTTTTGATTGCAGGAATCAGAATTCCCTAACAGGGAACCTGGAACTGCAATGAATGAGAATCCACATTCAGGAATGCAAACAGTAAGACCAGGGAGCTTTCTGGGTTTCAGGAATGCAAGTGGCATGGGTGAACCTGCACACACCCTTCAACAAATATGGTTCTCAAAAGGCACAAGGAATGACAGTATCTCCCTCATGTCTGCAATATTTGCAGATTGCCGCCAAGACTTTTACACTTTGTTATCAACACATGAGAGATGTCCCAAGGAGCCTAGTAGCATCAATGGATTATGTGCCAATTCATCATGCTCAAATCACAAGGCTGCATTCAAGCAAAAGGAAGCTCCTAATGCACAGTCAAACAAAGAGGCAGGAGAAGCAATTGCGTTCAAGTTTCACAATGCAGTCGCAAATGTGAGTTTGCTTTTGCTAATACATGTTTCTAGTTTGTTGATTGCCCTTGATCTTTGAGCTTGTATATGCTTTCTAGGCCCCTAAAGCTTCTGAATTTTTCTTTGCCCAATTGCAGGTAATGAATAAGCTTGCAGTAGCAGCAACACTCATTGGCCCACTTCTGGAGTACTGCAAGTTTCAAAATGTAAGTGAAACTGGGTCATTCTCAGTTTTAACATGGTGCATACTGGTTGTATGCATTTCTCATGTGGGTTTAAATGATGGGTGCTATCTATTAGTGAAGTTGAGTCTTATGTTTCAATCATATGTCTGCTCTGCATATTTGATGGCAGTTTTGAATTTGTCTTGCAACTTTGCAAAGGTTGAAGTTTTACTTCTGCATTCTCCTCCTTGTCCCATGGATCCTTCAAGCATTCTTTGTTGATTATTTCTCTTTTTAGTTTTGGTCTGCCTTCTTTAATGGACTTCAGGTTTGAACGTTTGAACTCTGTTCTAGGATTTGAGTGTACTTCTCAGCTCTTTTTTTCTTGGCTAACTTGAAGTGAGTCTTTGTTATCTTATTGCATGGGGAATGTGGTGGAGCTGACTTGCTTTTGTGAGTTTGAAGTCAGTGTCAGGATTGTTTGGCTTTGTAGGCCACATATCAGATCTATGGTTAGATGATTTCAGTAGTGTTGAGTGAATATGTTTAATTTAGTGCTTGATTTTTGAATTTAGAAGTTGATACTATGAAATATAACCTTTGCAGTTCTGCTATGTCACACAACCTCTCAAGTGTGCACTGAGGGAATTGTGCAGGTGGACATTGTACGAAGTGCACTTCATGTTCTGCGCTGTGTACTCCGTCAAGATTCTGCTGCAAGGCAAAAATTGCTTGAAAGGTTTGTATCCACTTTATAGCATTCTGTATGCTATGATCTTGCTGACAGAAGAGTTGAGTGCAGTTATGACTAGAGGTGTGTGTTTGTATGCTATTATTCACTGACAGAAGTCTGAACATGGTCTATCACAGAGACAGGGTAGTGGACACAGGTTTTAGATTGCAACTGGGCAAAGCCAGCTTTGCCAATTTACCGAAAACAGAAGTGAAATTTGAGGGGAATGGATGGTTTATACCCAATACTCCCTTCCATGGCAAGGAGAAGGCCTCTGCACCTATTTTCTCTTGTCCAAGAATACTCTGCCACCCTGTAACTCTGCCCAAGGATATCTCAATAGACGTTTTATCCCCAGGTCATGCGGAGCAACAGAAGGACACAGCTGAAGTAAAGGGGAATATGGGGGAAAGGGATTGGAGTTTAAGCCCCTTCACAGAATGGCTGCTGGACATAGCCATGGGGTCTCTGAGTTTGGGTGTAAAATTTGAAGCAACAGCTATCATTGGCCTCCTTGTTGTTCACAGCGAGCCATTGGTAGAAAGAGTGCAGTAAGCCGCTATCTCTTGCTCTCTTTTCACAGTGATACTCTTGAGCTTTTAGTTCTTTCTTGACAAGTCTTGGCCTTATGCACTTTACATAGTTCTTCTACAAGTGAAATTTGTTTCAAAGTCAGGAACAGTTGTCAGGTGATATTGGGGTGGAAGATGCTGAATGAGAATTTCAATCCCTCTGGTTGACTAATATGATGGTCTACTGGGCATTACAAATCATGGGCAGGTTTGGGGCATTGCTATGGGAGGGCGGTGTGGCTTCATTGTTGACAGAAAGGGTGGGTGTGGGTGTCCAACTACAGGCTGTCTGTCTTGTGCACCTTCTCCTATATTGTAGGTCCACAACACAGTGAAAGCTGGTCTTTGACGCATAATTTACCAGATAAACAGTTACTCATGACTGCTGTGAGCTGAAAGCACTTTTATTGTCTTCTACCTCTGCACACTCTTGTCCAGAAGAAGTGTCACTGTGTAGATTCTTGCATGATACATGTTCAAACTCAATTACCAGAGACCTTATGTTGTCACCTCCATGTGGCTGGCCTGGGTCTGTACATGCTATTGGCCAAGAATATGTTCAATGTCAAGCTTGTTATCCTCACAAAGCAGGCTTTCTTGTGGCTTGCTTATTATTTGACTGATTTGTCTTGTTGACATCTGCCCTCACCCAGAAATTGATGAATATCATTTGTCATGATGCAGGCCCTCTCATCTTGCAAACTTTTTGCAGTGCCAAAGATGAGACATTCTCAGTGGGTGACAATCTTACTTGCAAATTGAACCCCAACTTTGGGGTGGATGAGGGGAAAGCAATGAGAAAGTTGACAGTTGAAAAATGTTGTGAGGATGCATGGAAATTGGGGAGAATACGAAGGCAGGTTCTACAAGGATTGGTTGCCTGCTTACACTATTCTGGCAACAGCCTCCAGGTGATCCTTTGTTATGTCAGAAGAATTTGCAGTTAAGGGGTAGCCTTTTACCTGTGTGGCAAAGTTCAATAACAGCTATTTTCATTAGAGCTTCATCATTCAACACTCCATTTAGGGATCATTTACTTTGTGTACATGGTATGGCTGTTTCTTTTTGTTTTTCTTGCTCATTTTTCTAGAATTCTTTCCTCTATTTTTAGCTGGACATCATCAGCATCCTGAAATCTTTACTCAAAATCCCTTTTCTTGTGTCTGTTTCTAAGAACTAATCTGTGATTTCTGAAACATATAGTCTGTCCCACAGGATTATGCCTTGCGAAGGAATGTAGTACGTGTGCTAGCCTTCCTCGCAGCAACAGGGGACACAGGCACTGCAATATTGATGGAAGACTATTCAAACCAAACTGAATTGGACACTCCAGGAGTCCCTCAAGACAAATATCAAACTGGGGATGGGATGGCTAACCCTCAAAGTGAAATTCTTTTTGATGATTCTGGTAGATTACAGGCAAGAGGAGGGAACTGTGAGACAAGAGTTCCTGGAACTCTGTCATGCGGAGATGGAACAGATGTGGTGACTATTCCAAAAGCCAGGCAAGGGATGGTGGTAAAGGAAAGAGAAAATCACTGTAATGTACCTGAAGGTCTAGTGAGGCTTTTGGGGATGGAACTCAATGCAGAAGATGATGATCAGAAGACTGGTGAAGGGGAGAGGGCTGGTTGTGCAGAAGAGAGGTATAGTTTTGGGGAAATTCTTATTGTCTCATTGACTCTAGTTGATAAGGGCAACAACTTAGTAGTTCCTAAGGAACTTGTGAAGTTTCTGTGATTGTCTGCCCCAGTGATCCACAGAAGTCAGAATGCAATAACTTCCAGATGCAGGATATATGGTGGATCCATAGATTCTCTGACCACCTTCAGGGGTTTTGCTCCTTTTTTGTGATGTGCAGGGAATGTTTGCTCCAGGAGGTGCTCACCTTGCTTTGTACACTGTTATCAAACTCTTTGCACTCTTCCAAAGTTTTGAACTTGCTGACAGTTAATGAGGAAAGCATTAGACTGTCATTTACTGTGATGAATAGGTTGATTAGTCGAGGTCAGAAACGATCATTGGACATGGTTGAGCTAGCGATGGATTTGCGAAAATATTTTTCTGCAGGGCTGCAAGAATTTCAAGAAAATGGAAACTAAATGTCTTATAGATTGGCAAGGATGTGTCAGGTCTTGTTTCTTGATAGTAGAATCTTCTGATGTTTCTGGCTCAACTTACAATTGATGGCTGAAGCTGTTTGATGGTACTGTTTTGTTCAGATCTTCATGTTTCAAGTTCTTGTATGTGTTCTGTTTAGCGTTTAGATTGCATTCACTGTACTGGTTTTCATGTTGTTGGATTAGTTCTCCTCCCTTCAGCAGCTTCAAGAATATTTCATGAAGCCTGCATTGGAATAAAGCAACACAAGATAGGCTTATTAAGTATAATTCGCAAGGACTAGTGGGCCCTTGTGCTTGTGTTGTTGGCCAAGTGTGACCATCTTGAAGGCACCAATAGTTCCAACGTTCTAGAAAACCTCTTAATTAATTAATTATTTGACAAGCATGTGTCAAAGTGGCCAAGGTACTACAGTAAAAGAAAACAACCACCTATCTTAATATATAAATTGAAAACTTATCACATTCATAATTTAGTTTAGTGCTAATGGAGTTGAAAGATGAAGTATAGTATACTATTCATTATAACTAGCTCTACACAAACGCCAACCATACTTTGTCCCAATGCCTCAATACTTCAACCCTTTCATCTCCATTCCCTTGAATTCCTTTTTACATGCTACCCTAAGTTGGCTTATCCCTCAATGACCTTGGACCTTCTTCCACTTGTTTTCTCTCTAGAAATCCGGTCCATGATTTCGAGTGTCATTACAATATATTAACCCATGAATGGGGTTACAAAACCAACCATTGTATTCAAAGTTTACAAATTCAGAAATCTTTGGTAGATATTTCAGGCAACATCAAGCAAGGGACAATGATATAACAAAGTTGCATGGATCTCATGTGGGATTAAGGAGGTCTTGTGTCATGTTGGATCCAAAGTTTCACCAGCCAACAAAATTGTTATAACACGACATTAATGCATGAGTCTTAATAGGCCACTCACAATGACCACATTAGGTATTTAGAGGAGCTCCATTGGGGCTTGGCCCATATTCTGTTAACACCATTTGTTGAAGTTAATTTCATGTCTTTGATTGCACCTCAATTACAACCATATTATTGTTATTAAAGCTCTAACCTTAGCCTTGAGAAAAATCTTTCATCTCACCCAAGTGTGCGTTGTGGAATCAATGGTGACTGTGCCCTTCTACAAGCCTGAGACCACAATACCCACAAGCAAGAAAAGGAGCAAAGAATTTTTTGTTGTAGATGAGGAGAGGTAACTTGTAAAATTGTTTCTTCATGTATCACAAGACACTCGTATTTGTAATGGCCAAAAATTGGCAACATGTTGGGATGATGTGTCTACTTGCTTTGCATCAAACACTTGCATGTGGGTGGTGGTGACATGCCAACTCAAAGATTAAAGAACAAATGGTGCCAAATTCAAATGTGTTGAAATTTATTGGAGTTTATGCACTTCTAGTTATGTTGAAATAGTTGAAAAAATTGCAAGAAGCACAATACAAAAATCGTTGGATTTGTTTATAACATAGCAAGGAAAAAAATAGGCATTTATTGTTGATTCATATTCAAATAAAAAGTTTTTCAATATTTAGATATTCAATCTGAGGTGAAGAATATCACCTTGAATGATGCACCCCTAGTGAATGAAATTGTGAACATCAATGACATCATTACAATCAAATTCACTAAGGATATGCTTTGCAAAAACATATTAACAACAAACATGTGAAAGAAAAGCATTGAACTACAAAGGTAAAGGAGGAAACACTTCAAGTACAAATTTGCACCATGGGGACATTACATTGTAAAAGGCAATTGTTACAAAAAAACCCTTTTGTAAATGGAAATCATTATTTTTTAGTATTTATTAGATTTTTAAAATTAAAATTGATAATATTTTAACATGTTTTAAATTATATTATAATAATCCAATTTGAAGTACCCTATTTACATTTAAGTAAATTATGAATTTATTATTCTTCAATAACAAACTATATTTTTTTACATGTTTGAAAATAAATCCTAGCCCATTTTCCCTAACTTTGTATAGAATGATCCTCAATCACTAGTAGAAAAAAATCATTTGTGACTGTTGTTTGCAACTAGATTGTAATGATATTTATGATTAAAAATCAGCTTACCAACAAACAACAAGGTGCTAGTGACACTAGTCACAAACAACAAATGAAATATTGTTTTTGTAGAATATGAATATGATAACTGTATACATGTATCCATGGATGAATTCATGTGACTACACTTGCAACTACATTTGTGACTACAATGCACACCAATAATATGTTCACATATATTTGCCTAAAAAATGTGACATGTGGTATCATTTAGATTTTTTGAAATATCTTGCCAAACAAATATTTCCTTTTTTTTTCAACCATCCAATTAAAACAACTATTTGTGCCACATGGTGGCCTAAGATTGTGCCATGTGGCAATTTAATATTGCCCTATAATCATCTAGGTTTAATTTAGGGTTGGACCACTTGTGATAGGCCACGTGGCACCTAGGCTAGGCCTTGGTTAGGTCACCTAACCTAGTTAGCTGCCTAAGGTACCTAGTGCAATTTTGGGCTAGGCCATTTACAATAGGCCATATAGCATCTAGGCTAAGCCTAGGCCACCTAGCCATAGGTCTAGCTTAGGTAGGTAGGTATTTAGGTTTAGGTCTAAAACTTTTACAACAAAATCCTATTTTTATTTAAGTTTAGCTTTTTGGGTGGAGCCTATATGATTAACTTGTCCCATATGGCAATTGAAAAAATTGAATGTGTTTACTACACCAAACCAACCTATATATATAGTTTGTAAACTTGAAAGGGAAAACAAACAATATGAAATAAAAATTTAGTTGCAGCCAAGTCACATAGTTATAACCTAGTTGCAACTATTCCTTAGCACATATTATTACATAGCCTACCTACTAGGTAGTATAGGTTCTTACTAGGTATCTATTTAGATAGTATTTATTTTAAGTACATATTCAAATAACTTCTAGATAATTATTCATTTTAAATACATATTTAGATAACCTCTAGTAAAATATTTATATGGCTTAGTAGGTAGCTAATGGGCATGTAAGTACGTATGTATGTAGGAGGGACATAATAGGTAGGTAGGGTTTCATGATGGTAGGTCGAAAATAGGAGGTAAGTAATTAAGTAGGTAGGGGAGAAGTAGGACGTAGGTAGGTAAATATGTAGGTAGGCAAGGATGTAGGATGGTAGGTGGAAAGTAAGAAATATGTTGGTTTAGTGTAGTAAACACATTCAATTTTTTCAATTGCCATATGGGATGAGCTAATCACATAGGCTCCACCCAAAAGGTTAAACTTAAAATAAAATGGGATTTTGTTGTAAAAGTTTTAGACTTAGAACTAAGTACCTATCTACCTAGGCTAGACCTATGGCTAGGTGGTCACATGGCCTAGCTTGAAACTAGGCTAAGTACCTTAGGCACTTAGCTAGGTTAGGTGGCCTATCATAAATGGTTCAACCTTAAACTAACCTTAAATGACTATAGGACGATCTTAAGTTGCCACATGGCACAATCTTAGACCATCATGTGGCACAATTTAGTTGCTTTAATCAAATGGTTTAAAAAAGAGGAAATATTTGTTTGGCAAAATATTTTGAAAAATCCAAATGATACCATGTGTCACATGCTTAGGACATGTGAACATATTGGCGTGCATTGTGGTCGTAAGTGTAATTGCAAATGTAGTCAAACAAACTCATCCTTGGATATGTATGAAATCGCCATACTCATATTCTATGAAAAAAATTTCATCCATCATTTGTGACTAGTGCCATTTGTAACTTGCCATTTGCTATTGGGTCGATTTTTAGTTGCAAATGTCACTTGTGACTAAAATTTAGTCGCAAACGACATTTTTTTTACTAGTGAATGTACATGTCTAGTAGTAAAAAAAGACTTGTTAGTGAACTTAGACCTTTTGAAAAACCATGAATTGTAGTAATGATATTTCGTCAAGCACAATAGACACAAAACTTATGAGCAATATAAACCTTAGTGAAAAAGGCTAATAGATAATGCGAAGCTTACTATCATAGCCCTAATGACATAATATTACACTAGGCCAATGATACCAAAAACCTATTGACATTTACTTGAGTGACATAAGCCTTAGTTTCATATTACACCAACCTAGATTGACACAGATTTGAGTGACATAGGCCTTAGTTTCATATTACACCAACCTAGATTGACATAGATTTGAATGACATAGGCCTTAGTTTCATATTACACCAACCCAAATTGACATAGACTTGAGTTTCAAAGGTCTTGGTGGCATAGGCCCTATTGACATATTACACTTTAGTGACATAAGTTGAAGGCCATAAGCCTTAGTGATATACACCTAGGTCTTATTGATATAGGTTGAATGTCACATTAAACCTTTGTGACACTAAGTGGCATAAGTCTTACTAACAAAGGGCAGGTGGCATGAGTCTTAGTGGCATAGGCCTTGGTAACAAACTTCCAATTATGTTACATATATTTGGTAATAAACCAGTAGGAATTATCCTATAAATGCACATGTGTGCCATAACATTTGTTGAGGAACATGAATGAACATTCATTCTTTAATTCATTGCTAAAACATCAATCTTGTGACAAACATACATAGTGACCAATTTTCCATCAAGAGATTCCAAATCAAGACTTGACATTTTTGGAATATATAATATTTATTTGATCATTGTGTTGTAGATTGTAACATGACACTATGAAATCACCATAATCTTCTCATGTATTGTTTGGATGGTCGAGTCCAAGCTTTCATTCATTTATGTATAAATTTTTTTATTATACATCACAACTTTGCATCCAGTTTTTTTCAAATCTCACAAACTAGGTAACTTTCACTAGCTTCAATCAATTGACTTGTCAAATCAAGTGCATAGTCTCCATCCAACCTCCTCGTCATTTTGATCCAACTTGCTTGAAATCATTAATATGATCCAATATGTATCACTACCAATACCCTATTAGCACCTGCAATCATCCAATATGGTAAGGCCCACATGCTTCAACGAGGCCTACATGATATTTGGCTATGGCAATAAGATATTTTATTTGAATATTTTTCTCTTGCCAATAAATCATTAATGTATAACATAGATTCCAATGATTGTTTATAATGACATATCATCATTATCATTTTCAACCTAATAATATGTCCTTTCATTACAATTATTATAGAAATGAAACATGTCACAAACATTTACCTTCATGTCCTAGTTGACAACATCATGAACTAATTTGCCATATCCAATGCTATATTGGAAGATTCCAACCATTGCACCCATTTGCAAAAATAAGCATAAAACTTATATGCAAAAGTCCCACTTGTCCAAATGTTAGCTTAAAACCATCCATAATTCATTGTTCAAATTTTTGCATCATGAATAGCCAATCATGATGGATGATACAATGCACATATAATATATTACAAAATAAATTCCACTAATTCAAATTTCACATTACGCATTTCTGATCAATTCCCCATCTTCACTCAAGGTTTGTTGTTTCAACAATTAAAATGAGTTTTTTATGATGCACATTCATAATACCTAGCATAGCAAGATGTCCTATAAAATACATACCATGGTCAAATTTTTATTATTCACATAATCCAAGTTAAAGGCTTCCTTCTTCACCCATGTCCAAAAGATGCTCTCCAAACTAGATGAAGACCAAAAACATTTCCTTGCATATTCAATATGATCCTTGCACATGAAAGGCCAATACATTGGTAGAAAAAGGTTTTTCTTCGATTGATTTTTGTTACTAATTTGTAGTCACAAGCAACATTTACAACCAAAATCCTTTTAATTACATTGGATAAGTCACATAAAACAATAGTTTCAAATGACATGGATTGTAAATGTATAAAAAGAGTCAAAGGAATACGGTCTCATCCAACTAATTTGGTCACCTTAACAACAAGTGATGTGTTGCCATACGGCAACATATTTTAATATTTCAAAATTATTTTTATTTAATCTTGAAAAAATCCACATCATCCATTTTGTATGGTATTTGTGTATGACACATGGCAAAATACTATTTTGCCATGTGGTATACTAATTGTGTGTTTATTTTGAAGGTGAATTATTTGGTGCCACATGACATATAAATTGTGTCCATTTATCTTTTGAAGGTTAATTATTTGGTGACATGGGGCATGTTAAACCCTATTTCATATTTAATATTTTCAATTAACTAATTAATTTTGGATTGCTTGATTTAAGGTCAATAGGATGTCAACATGTGGATAGGTAATGAAGGTCTAGGCCTAAGGAAGTAAGTAGATAAGCTTAGGACTATGAAGTAGGTTTAAGAATTTGGGTTTTACCCTTTAGGATTGAGCTTCTTTTATTGGTTCATCCCTTGAATGACATTTGCACTCCAAAGAGTTGTAGTGCACTTAATTATATACTACACATGAAAATAATGAAAAGCAAAGAACATGGGTTAAACATTGTAGTTACAAATGTCACCAATTTACTCACAAATTATTTGCAACTACTTCCTAATACCCATACTATAGTAAACTAGTTTATCCACTAACTATATCAATTATTATAAGGAACAAAGATAATAAGTAATAAGTAATAATAATATATTGTTATCTCATTTGTTATAGTTATTAATAAATATAATATTTAATATTTAAAATAATAATATAGTAAATATAAATACTAATTCATGTCATTATATTACAATATATATTCTTAATTGTTTTTTGCAAGAACTAGTTCAATTCTTAAAACCTATTTTGAAAACTAGATCCAATGGATATTTTTTAATGTGATATTTGACCCAACATGGTGTGAACTCATTACAAAATAAGGTGAAAACATACGAACATTGTTTTGCAAGGTATATAGTGTGGCATGCACGGTTGGTCCAAATGTGAACCCATTACATTAATATAGAGTGAATTCAACATATGAACATTGTTGTGCAAGGTATATATTCAATTTTTGAAGAGAAAAATATCAAAGGAAATCTTACCTAAATTGCATGGTAAGCATGCTTTCTTAAAGTTTGAAAAAATTATTGAGCTGATTTTTCCTTCCAAAATTAGATTTTTAAAATTTATTTGAAATTTCAATGACAAAAATAATTGAAACTTCAACATCTCAAGCACCTTAGGTCTGAAAATTATGAAACAAATTCCATTAAATCCTAGTCATTCAAGATTTTTCCAATGATACCAATTATGCACCCAGATTCTACTAAACTTTTTCATTTTGATTGATTGAATTATCATTCAGAAAATTGTTCAATATTCAATAACTTGTGTACCATGGCTCCAAAAATGATTTAAAAAATTGTTGTAAATGCAACCAATGTCTTGCAAGGTGTATATATGAATTTAAATATATTTGTAACTTATGGAACTTCTTAGAATTATTATTGACATTGTAGAAAAGAATAGAAGATGAAGATGTGATAGAACAAACACAATTAATTGATGAAATCAAATGGATTGTATGTCTTTTTAGTTTGATAATCTTCTTCCTTCATGCAAATATGACCTACCAACTATTAAAATAATAAAAACAATTCGTCTTGTTTCTTCTATAATTTATTGTACATGGATGTCATTTTTATATTTATTTTACTTGAACTATTGTAATATTTTGGCATCTTTGACACTTCAATATGTAAATTAATATGATTTATAATTATAGATTTAAACTAATTTATTGAAACTAATGGAAATGGAAATATTATTAACTACACAATACATTGATCATTTAAACATTATTATTAGGACCTTATGTTAGTTGATCATCATTGGTAGTGCAAAGGAACACAAAACCCAAGTGCAACTTATTTAAATAACCTTGGATCAATCAAGACCTTTTTCCCTAGTCATGGGTTTTATGTTATATAGGAGAGGGTGATGCCATAATAAGGACATTGCACCCCAATGTGAAAGCAAAAGGTCATGAATGTCATATAATTTGAGTGGATAAACTAGGGATAATATTGAACTATCCATAAATTTCTCTAACTAACATTCAATGTTGAATCTCACAATTTCAACACATTATGTTACATGTAAACCACATTAATTATGTCATTTTAATAGAAAGATGAAATGGCATTAATTACTTTTATTTTTGGGCAGGTAATATTAGATTAGCTGAAAAATTTTAGTTGCTTGAAAATGCCACAAATTGTTTTTAGTCATTGGATCAATGGACATTGTTGATCCTAAACTTGTCGACCATTAACCTAAAGTTAAATTTGAAGTCTTTTGTCATAGTTAACCTATGTATATAACATAAATATACTAGCCAAAGCTACCTATCGTTATGCAAATGTGGCATTTACATGACTAAGACAATATGCAACTATTGTTTAAGCCTAACATGCAATCATATTTACCATGTGATAACCATTTTAACAACTAAATTCATGGTTTCAATTAAATGACTAGTAGTCATTTTGTCAAAATTATTTAGTTGATTACATTATATACTACTTATGACCAATTTAAAAGATTTGCAAAAACATGAGGGGGCCTCTAATTTAGCCCATCTAAGATGAAATAAAGTAATTCAACCTAGTACAACCAAAACAATTTAATTGAATATTAAGTGGTCTAAATAAACTTGGGCTTTGCAATCCCAATGATGATCACCTTTTCCCTCCTTTTCTTATGTTTTCATATGGTTTCCAATAATTCATCATTATCTATATCAGTTTTTTTTAAAAAAAAAATTTACATAAATATCATGAAAAAGGCACATGTTGGTGGTAAGGGGAAAAAGGTGAGGTAGGTATTAGTTTTGGTTATTGATGGTGGAAAAAGGGAAAATTTTGGAAACATGGAATCAACATTTGAGTGATGAAACATTAATGTCCTACTTGTGTCCTATTTAAATTGATTTAAATTATAGTTGTCATTATAGAATAAAAAAGATGAATTTTAGGTTTTGCCAAGGCTAGGTTTAACAATAGTGTAGGCTATGTTAAATTGGCCATGAAGAAATATAAGTTTGGTTAATAAGTGGATGTTTAGTTACAAGAAATAAAGGTTTTTCTAATATATCTAAAGGTTTTGTCAACACATGTGATTTAGCCATGATGTAGAAAGGTTTTGCTAAGAAATAAAGTTTTGTCCATGAAAAAATAACCATTTTGCAAAGAAGTAAAAAATAAAAAATTGCAAAAGTTTTGCCAAAGGTAGAGGCATACCCATGAAATAGGGAGGTTTTGTAAGGAGGTGGAGGCTTAACTAAAAATTAAAAGGGTTTTGTGAAGAGCTAAAGGTTTTGCCAATAGTTAGAACTTTAGTTAGGAATATATAAAGGTTTTATGAAGAGATAAAGGTTCAGTTAATAAGTGAAAAGGTTTTGTAAACTAAAGGTTTAACTAAGAATTAAAGGTTTAGCTATGAAATGAATTTTTTTTGGCCAAGTGGTGGAGGTTTAGCCATGAAATCACTGTTGTTAAATTGATGTGATGCACCAAAATTGTGTATCCATCCATACACGTTTAGATGGATGGACACATTTGGATGTTGACCATTTCTTTTAGCAACCAATTTATTTTGGTTAAACCAGTGTTACTGACCAAAAGGCACCACAAATTTTTGGTCACCCAATTTTCTTATCATTGAATTGAGCAACCAAAAAAATTCAGTTGCCAACTTTCACTCACCATATTAGGGGGCCAAATGTTTTTAATTTGTCAAATTTTTTTGGAGCTGCCCTAAATGTTTTAATCGTCTAATCGATAATGTCCATTGATCCAATGATTGAAAAAAAAATTATCGCTCCCAAATTATTTTGGGGAATGCTTGAAAAATACGGTTGCCAATTTTTGGTCGCCTTTAGTCACCAACTTGGGTGACCAATTTTTGGTCGCTTTTGGTTATTAGACCGGGTAATCAAAATTTGGTTACCCAATTTTTTGAACAATGCCCAAATTTTTTTTAATCACCTTCCAAAACTTTCAGCCATTCAATGGACCATGGTTTAATTTCCACCATTAATTTAATAATTGAATTAAAAAAAATTGCCCAAAAACATTTTGATCATTGTTTGAAAAAAATTCAATTACCACCCAAATTTCTTTTTAATTGTCACAAAAATGTGGCCATTGAATTTTTTTTTAGTTGCCACAAGGTTTAAGGTGATTGAATGATGAGATTTTTCAGTTCTTGTAATTGTACTTTAGGTAGCCCTACTTCATTTCGACCTAGTTTAACCCTTGGTTGACCTAGGTTGACCTTATGTTGACATGATGCAAGGCTGCATTTCCATCCAAATGTGTTTGTTGCGTTGTGGCGAATTCATGGACATGATGACAACCTTGCATGCAATAAAAAAGTTTGGGGTTTGAGTTTTTTTTTCAAAACAGTTGACACAAAATATCACAAATGTCTTCTTCCTCCTTTTCATGTTTTCTGTTTTACTCCTTTGTTTTTGGTGTTTAGAGAGAATTTGTAATCCTTCAATTTGCACTTCTAATGACATAAAGATTGTTGTTGATTTGGTTTAAAACTGAAGAAAATATTAAAATTTGAAATGGTTCTTAGCCTTGCGTTCAATGTTGGGTGGTTCCAAGTGCTTAATATCGAATTATTAACTAGACTAAATTTACAACTACCTATAATAATTAACTAATTTAGTCTAGCTACTAATTATTGTAAATAATATCAATTAATAGGGAATAATCTTCATAAAAATATTTAATTTATTATAATGAAATTAATAAAAAAATAGAACTTTAATAATATTAATTATTTAAAGATAACATTAACCATAAAGATTTGAACAAATACATACATTGATCTAATATTATTTTCAAATGTTAAATTGTAATTAGTTCTAAGCTAGGCTAGTTATATTTTTATTATTTTAATAATTAATAATATGATCTTAATTTAGGTGAATAATTAATAGTTAACTCCTATTAATTAATTTAACATACATGGTGCCTAAGCTTGGTTAAATTAGGGCTAACCATTTGGTGCATGCCATGTGTGCAAGTATTTAGTATTTCAAGAACTAATTAATTAATATTTAATTAATTAATAAATTCACAAATCAAGTTAATCAATAAATTTTTAATGTATTTAATTATTTAGAAATTATTTATAAAATAAAATAATTATCTATTTATTAAAGAATTTAAATAAAATTTTTTACTTTTAAAAATAAACCTTTAAAATTATAGTGATCAACTAATTAAATAAAAAATAATTAGGTTTTAAGTTGACTATCTAACAAAATAAATTATTAATTAGTTGGTAATTCACGAATATTAACTATAAATTATTAAATTTATAATTTATTAAATTAATTTGTAGATACTAAATTAGTTTGAATTAATCATTAATATTAACTAAATAAGTCAACTCATGAATAGTTAATTATTTTAATAGATGACTATTAACTAATTAATATTTATTAGTTATTAACCATAATTATATAGTTGGGGTAATCCAACTTATAAATGAGATGAGGCCGGATTTTTAATGGCCAACTTTCGGCATATGTTGGTGAGGCAATGAACCATTTGTCTTCCCATCACAAGTCCAACAAGTTTTCTATTCCAATGATTCTTCCATCCCATGGTGGAAAGTTATTTGCATAAGGAACCATATAATAATCGTTTGTTCCTATACATATATGAGGAGTGCATTAACACAAATGAGTATAGAAGTGTGTTGAAGCACTCCAAGTAATGTTGGTGCAATTTTCCTCTCTCAGAAGGAATCATTATTACTCAATGAATCAAGGCAACTTAACCTTGAGAGACAATCCCAAGGAAGAAATTCTAAGAGGTAGATGTATGTTTCAATAAACAAGGACATGTCAACTTAATGTTCCACATTTTTAAACCATTCCAATACCATGCCCAATGATTTTAAACAAAGATGTTTGTGTTTTCCCACTTTTGATGTTCTATCACATTTGGATACGATGAAACAAAAAAAATTACAACAAACTTAGGGTTTTTAGTGGCAAGGTGTAGTGTAATGAAAGTTATTGACTTCAAGATTAAAGGGTTTTAAAATTACCAAAGTTGGAAACTAGTCACAATAAAGTCATAAAAAAGTCACAATTAAGTTGAACCTAAAATAAAATAAAAGTTGAACTATAGTGGAAAACATTATTTCATCCATCAAATTTCCCAACATTCACCCATCCATAAACAAGGTTAACCAAGACAGTGAAATGGTTGCCATGATAAAGCCTGGTAAATTTTGAAAGTGGATCTCTCCACTATAGTTCAACTATGAATTTATTAATTAAAAATAAAAATCAATGGTCAATTGATAGCGATTGGTCAACACTGTACACTTACAAATCTAGTAAAAAATTCGATTAAGTTGAGGTGTGAAGCGGATCACATGGAATTTTTTGAAATAAATATAATTATGTAATCGAAAGCAAGCTGAGCTTAACATGCAGTCAGAAACTGGTTGGTTAGAAAATGGCCTTTTTCTTTTCGTGAATATAAAAGGTTTTTCAAGAGATTCAACTTTAGCAATGGAGAAAAGAGGATTTCCTAGTAGTAGAATTTTAGTTAGGAATATATAAAGGTTTTGGTAATAGGTAGAGCTTTAGCAATGAAATAAAAAAACATTGCCAAAAAATAAAGGTTCAGCGAAGAAGTAAAAAGGTTTCGACGAAAGGTAAAAGTTTTGCCAATAAGTTGAAAGATTTTGCCAAGAAGTAGTGGTTTATTTAAAAACTTGAAAGGTTTTGTTGAAAGATGAAGGTTTAGATAAAAAGTTGAAAGGTTTTGTAAAGAGGTGAAGGTTTAGCCAATAAGTAAAGAGGTTTTGCCAATGGGTAAAGGGTTAGCCCTTGCCAAAAAATAAATATTTACCCATGGAATATAAGGTTTTTCCAAAAGGTAAAAATTTAACTAAGAAATAGATAACTTTTGCTAAAAGGTAGAAGTTTAGGCATGAAGTAGAAAAGTTTTGTTAAAAGGTAGAGGTTTAGGCATGAAATAAAAAGGTTTTGCTAAAAGGTAAATGTTTAATCAAGAAAGAAATAGGTTTTGTCAAGAGGTAAAAATTGAGTCTTGAAGTTGAAAGGTTTGGCTAAGAGGTAGAGGTCTAAGCATGAAGTACAAGGATTTTGCCAAAAGGTAAATGTTTAGCCATGAAGTTAAAATGTTTCACCAAGAGGTAGAGGTTTAACCATGAAGTAAAAGGTTTTGTCAATAAGTAAAAGTTTAACCATAAAGTATAAAGGTTTTGTTAAGAGATAAAGGTTTTGCCAAAAGGTAGAGGTTTAGCCATGAAATCGAAAAGTTTTGCCAAAAGGTAGAGGTTTAGCCATGAAGTCAAAAGGTTTTGCCAAAAGGTAGAGGTTTAACCATGAAGTCGAAAGGTTTTGCCAAGAGGTAGAGGTTTTGCCTAAAGGTAGAGGTTTAACCATGAAGGAAAAAGGTTTTTCCAATAGATAAAGGTTTAGTTAAAAAATAGAAACGTTTTGCCAAGAGGTAAAAATTTAATAAAAAATTGGAGAGGTTTTGACAATAGGTGAAGATTTAGCCAAGAAATAAAGAGTTTTTTTGGAAAGGTAAAATTTTTGCCTATAAGTAGAGAAGTTTTGCCAAGAGATAAAGATTTAACAATGAAGTATAGAGGTTTCTTTAAAAGGTAGAGGTTTAGCCAAAATAAAATACAATGTAGGTAGGTAAAAATAGTAGGGGGATAACCATGTGAATTATAATTTATATGGAATTGGGGATTCATTCGATTTGAGAACCAAAACCGGACAATTGAGGTAGATAGCATGTTCATGGGTGCTCGTTCTCCCAAGTTGGGTCATGGGCTCTTTCTTAAGTGGACTAGGCTACTAAAAGGCTCTTTTCTAGGCTACCTACACACTTTTCTTCACATAGGCTTTAAACTAGGGGGCTTTTTTGTAGGTTGTTTAGGCTTTTTTATAGGATGCCTAGGCTCTTTCCTAGGTTGCTTAGTTCTTTTTATAAGTTACCTAAGTTGGTTCTTAAGGTGTTGAAGCTTTTCCCTAGGTTGCTTAGACGTCTTCATAATTTATATGTGCTCTTTTTTAAGCACCCTAAGGTGCCTAGGCTTTATCCTAGATTACTTAGGTTAATTCATAAGTTGCATGGGTTCTTTGGTACGGTTGTTGCCCATGTTTTTTCATAAGCATCTTGGGGTTTTTTTGAAGTTGCCAATGTTTTTTCATAGGCATCTTGGGGTTTTAAAAAAAGTTGCCCATCCTTTTTCATAGACATCTTGGGTTTTTTTTGAATGGCCCAGACTTTTTCATAAGCATCTTGGGGTTTTTAAAAAGTTGCCCATGCTTTTTCATTGGCATCTTGGGCTTTTTTTGAAGTTGTCTACCCTTTTTCCTAAGTTGCCTGTGTTTTTTAATAGACATTTTGGGCTTTTCCCTACATTGCTCAAACTTTTTAACATGTTGTTTGAGTTTTTTCCTAGTTGCTAAGGTTTTCACAAGGTGTTTGGGATTTTTCCGAAGGTGATTAGACTTTTTCTTAGTTTTTAAAGGCTTTTTATAGGTTGTCTTGGATCTTTCCCATGTTGCTTAGGCATTTTCATAGGTTACTTGGGCTCTTTCCTAGGGTGCCTAGGCTTCTTCAAAGGCTATTTAAGTTTTTTCATAGGTTGCCTAGGCTCTTTCCTAGGATGTTTGGACTTTTTTTTACATGCCTAGACTTTTTAATAGGTTGTTTGACTTTTTTCAAGTAGGGTACCTTCCCTATTCTGGAGGTGTCCTAGACCTTTTTCATAGGATGCATGAGTTCTTTAATAGGTTGAGTAGGCTCATACTAAGGTTCCTAGGGTTTTTCATAGGCTTCATGGGTGTTTTTTAAAGCTTTGTTTAAGCATTTCCATAGGTTGCTTTGTGAGTTCCTCGCCTACAATTTGCTATTGGGAGGCTAGGGCTTTTTCCCCCTAGGCTATGCATAGGTTTCCAATTTAGCAAAGACCTTCGAACATAGCATGACCCTTTTGCTTCTTGGGGCATTGGGTTTTTTTAACATATGTAAGTGGTTTCCGCTTGGGCATGTGATTGGATTTCTTGGGTGTGGGCTTGGGCTTCTTGGATTGAGTAGGGGTTTCTGCAAGTCTTTTGGTGAGGTCCCAAGGTTCTTAGATATGGGCTTGGGCTTTTTGAACATAAGCCTAGACATTGTCCCTAGGCTTTTGGATAAGAGGATGGGCAACCATGAATCTTTTGGCTTCTTGAACATAGGCCTAGACATTGTCCCCAGGCTTTTGGATAAGAAGATGGGCAACCATGAATCTTTTGAACTCAAGGGGATCGTTGCTTATTGGTAAGGGCACAAATTATAGCCCCTTACAATTATTGCTGGCAGAGTGCTAGAATTGAACGAAAATCATGGGCCAAAGGCTTGCTACAAGCATGGCCTTTTTGCTATTCAAGCATCATCTTCAAATGGCATGGAATTGGTACACAAACCAATTGCACAGCCCCAACCAAAAATGCCAACTATCTTTCTCTCAACTCTCAAAGGCCAATCTTTCTTCCAAACTTCTTCCTCAACTCATGTCCATATTTTTCTTCCTCAATTCCAATGCTCAAATGCCAATCTTTAGATGGGAAATTTAAGAACCTCTAAAATGGAAAGAAAAAAGTATCAAAAGTACTTTATTACATTAATCCATTTTTCTTTCTAGGATGGGAACCAAAAAATGTCACTCTTTGCAAGCACACAATCTGTTGTGTCTTGAAGAAGAACCATAAGACATTTCATCTTCCTCAATATTTATCCATGTTTTATTCCTCTTTGCAATCACACTATCTTTTGTGTCTTGAAGAAGAACCATAAGACATTTCATCTCCCTCAATATTTATCCATGCTATATTCCTAAAAATAAAACTAGCATGACATAATAAGAATAAGATCAACTTGGTATACTTCACATGTGAGTATTTTGAAGGTAGCTTCAAAAAATGAGCTTGAGAGAGAGAAAGAGACAAAATATGAAACATACCCTGATCAACAATTAGTCATCAAGAGATTGGCTCCCATATTGAGAATGCATACATGGCTTGATTCCTCCATCCCGAAAGAAACCAATCACCATCTCGTCCAATGCCAAATCGTTTGTCATACGAGCGAAGTATGGACTTGATCGTATTGGTCTCAGATAGTTGTAGTGGCTTTTGTACAAAGCCAGCTCGTTGAATGCGGCTATGCCATTGCTTATAGGACTCAGGTCGGTCCACTCTTTCAAGACCCTCACAAGCAATAATGTTTAGGATCTCTTGAAAGAAAACCTCTTTCTCTATTAAGAGTCTTCCCTTAAGATTAGGGGGCATTACTACATCAAGTGTATCGAACTGTATTGAATAATACTTGATGGCTTCACGAACACGAGACATAAAAAAAGGCTCATTCAAACTGGCACTTCCCAGTGACGTTAGAAAAACCTGCAGAATTCAAATAAAACACTAATGAGATGTATGTAGAATGTGGGACATTGTATAAGATGTGCTCAAGCAAAAGAAACCAACAACCATTTCCGAAAGAAAACTACATGATCTAAACAAGTGTTTCAACTTAGACGACAATAACATAGTAAGATCCATGTAAATTTGACCTTTTGGTGATTGGCATTTACCTTTGGATTCATGCTTCGGATCTTGTTCAGGAACATTTGGCGAGGATTTGTTACCATAACAGACTCATCCAAAAAGTTGGAGAGTTTGAAACTTGCATTGACTGCGAGCACTTCATCAGGCCTTAGAGCGAGTTGGGTTGCTGTTATGTTCTCCCACTTGTTGGCAATTGCTGTGTATTGAAATGGCACTTCATATGTCTTTGCTACCTCAGAGAGCCTTTGACCACATCGTATTAGGAGTTCTGATGGCTTGCATGTTATGTCACGTGCATGCTCTATTCCTGAAATCTCACAAAAGTCATCATGAGAAACCATTCTAAAAGTTGTTTCTAAGATTTACAAGTTTGTAAGAAAATCACAACAACCCAACAATTTGACAATAACAGAACAATGCCTTGTGATCATGAATTTTGATTTGTACCCTAGAGATATACACAAAAGAGGTAGGAGAAATTGACACGAGACAACCCACGCACCTGTGATTCGAAGATTGGGTGCCCCTCCTGGTCTGCTTGCAAGTTGTTGAATGAGAGTCAGAAATAGGCCTCCATAAGTGAGGCCATAGGCAACCAAATGCACTCGGGTTGCTCCTTTGAAAGCATTCAGGATTGCAACATTGATATTGAAATGGGTAAGTGTAAAGTATGGAGCATGCAGCACAAATGACTTATAGGCTCGCAACATTGTAGCAGGTGAAGGGGCATTGCTGCGAAGTGCAGCTGAGAGTTGTGCACCAGTTCCAGACATTTTAGCAACCTAGAATATTCAATTCATCCAAAAGGTGTTCAACAAAAAGAGATGAAAAAAAACACATGGGTTGGAACACAAATGACAAGCTAGAATGTATTGCACCTGCAACACTGAATACCCAACCTGACAATCTCCATTAGAGATTGCAAGAAAAGCAAGGCAAAGCGCATAAGCCAGGAAAATATCTTACCAACGCATCTGTGAAGTAATGAGCCATGCGTTGTGCACCGTTTCCAGATGGTGATGTAAGAGCACGAAGCTCTGCAATGATTCTACTAGCGTTCCTCACATCATTTTGCTTCACCGCTTCTGCACATCTGTAATTGTGGGTGGACCTACAATGTGTTAGATTTTAAAGAAAAGAAAGTTGAGGATACAACTTCTCTCACCTCAGATCCAGCATTGCATGCATGACATTGTCTGTGAACAATTCTAGTATTGAAATCATACTTGTATGGGCCAGTGTTGTTCTCTTACATGATAAGCAAATTTGTCAAGTCATGCTCATCGCCACTATCAAACGCAAACTTGACATCCTGTTGCAACACACCAATGTTACTTCCTTGTGGAAGATCCATGCTCACTCCAGTGCTTGTACTTTCTTGGCTCAGGTTCTTGTAATTGGTTCTAGGGTTATGAGCTTCACGCACAAGGACATCAGTGTGGTTTGCATGGCTGTTGCTGGTATTGCTACAGCTGTTTGTAGAAGACTCAAGGCCCAGTTCTCCAACAAGCTGACATAGAATGTGTGTATAATCATTTAGCACATCATCTTCGTAAATTTTTTCTGACAACTGGTTAAAGTCAAGAGATTGATTCCACCCTACGTTATTACACTCTGTTTGTGCACTCCATGCCGCTGCCCCCTCTTCCCTGCTGTTCACAGAGCTGTAGTAGCTTGATCCAGTAGTACTAGTTGATCGAGAACCTTCATTGATGAGATCGGCAAAGCCCTTCTCCACTGCTTGGTATGCAGTGCTTTCTTGGTACATAGATGGATTGCAGACATTCATATCATCTCCCTCCATGAGCATTTCATCAAGGAATGCTACTTGCATCTCATTGTAGTCCATGCCAATATCTTCGTCCTGCATGAGCATCTCATCAAGGAATGCTAGAGATTCCAGCCCTCCAGATGGAGAGTTTGAATCTCCCACAGAATTAGTGTCATCACAAAAGAATGACATATGGTTGTTCAAGTTGGCATCATGGGTAGAGAAGGAATGGAGGATTGGTGGTGGGGCACCACAAGAACTCTTATGAAGATGTGAGAACAACGATGTCTGCATTGATGTTATTGTTGGTGGTCTTGGCTTTGTAAATGTTGTTGTCATGGTCTTTGATGATGCCTTTGATGATGATGATGATGATGATGTTGCTGTTGGTGTCATTGTTGTCAGAGGCTCTCTGCTTGTCTGGTTGAAAGCTTGAGCTTGAGCATCAAAAGCTCGAGTTTCAGCATCAAAAGATGAGGGATATGGAGTACTATCCTGTACCTTAGGCAGCCGTGATTGCAGCCATGCTTGTTGGAGCTTTGCTGCTAATGGTGAAGATTCACCTCCTCCTCCTGTGGCCACAAAATTGCTCTGCTTGTTTTTAAATGCCATTTGCAGCTGTGAGTCGTTGTGCAGTTTCTCTTTTGCTGTTGTCCCTGTCCCTCCTCCTCCTATTGTTGAGTGTTGCATCTTCTCCACAGTTTCAAGCTTGCTGACATCCCGGATTTTGTTTTCCCTTCTTAAGAATTCTCCTTTTGTTTGTCAAATTTCACTAGGGTTTGAAGCTAAGCTTGTGATGATGATGATGCTGCTGCTGATTCTTCTTCTTCTCTCCTCTTTTCTTCGTTGTTCCCTACTCTCTCTCCTTCTCAGAACATCAATCTTCGCGCTATTCCTCCTCCAAATCTAATATTGCTATCACTCCGTCTGTCTACGTGCTGCTGCTCCGAGGTCCTCTTCCAAATCTACTGCTACTGCTGCTCCCTCTGTCTCCGCGCTGTTGCTCCGAGGTCGCTTGCTTCCTGACAATTTCTTCTTTGGAAACGTGACTTACATACACAATGAAAAAGCTTTCCCTCTCCTTCCTTGCTCCAGCTTCTGCTTCTTCTCCTTCCTCCTCGCTCCTCCTCCTCCTCCTCTTCTTCGGCTCTCCACTGCTTGCTGCCCCACTAGCTTCTACACTTGAATTGACAGACACCCAAAGACAAAAAAAAACAAACAAAACAAGCAAAAGCTCAATTCAGCTTATGAGCTTGATGGGTGTGAAGGAAACGTAGCAAGCAAAGATTCTGTGTTGAGTGCTATGATGATGATGAGGAGGAGGGAACAACAACAACAAAAACAACAGCAGCAGTGTGATACTTAATGATAAAGAAGAAGATGAGATTCTCCTTCTTTCCTTGTGAAGATGCAGCTGCAGCTTGTCAAAGATCCTTTTCAAAGCTCCACGGAGGTCCACACACATGGAAGGAAACTGGGGTTCCTTTTGTCAGTTTTCAATAAAAAGGAAGCTGGGGTTGCTTTTGTCACTTTTCAAAGGAAGCTGGGGTTCCTTTTGTCAACTTTCACTAAAAACGTTCAGAAAAAGCTAGGCTGTTCCTGGCTATGAGGCAGCATGCACTGACTACGTCCCACTCACCATGGCCCAAATGTCTAGGCGGCTAGCTTGGCTTATTTACTTTTCATGCATCTGGCACTACGTATCCTATAGCCTTGGCTCACTTTCGTCGTTGACAAAACTTATTAGCCCCACTTCAGACGAGGGTCCAGGGTGCGAATTCCTAGGAACCAATTTGGACTGATTTGAAGCAAATTGAATTCTTGAGTTGGACTGTACCTTGGTCCTTAGCCTGATTCTTGGTTCTCCAAATCACGAGCTCTCCTTTTAGCACTGTTTGTTTGGTGCCTATCAATTCACTTTGTATCCAAAACAGGTACCAATAAGATTGCTTGAATTCATTGGTCCCTGGACAGTGGACCCTCGTCTAAAGTCGCCCTTAAATTAATTCCAGTAACGAGAATTTTCGAGGAATTGGAATATAACTGGTTTTCTGTAATCTTTGGTAGGCTTCTTATTTGTAAAATTACAAAATTTATAATTTTTCATATGGTCTGGACAATTCCAGTTGGGATTAAACACTTTCAAGCAGTTGTGACGGTTTCATTTGAGAGCAAATCGCAGTCTTCTCTTCTCTTCTTGTTGTTTGATGTTTGCACTCGCACTCTTTTCTTATTACTGTTTGCGGCTTGTTGGAAGAAGAGAGAGAGAGAGAGAGAGAGAGAGAGAGAGAGAGATCAGAGCGAGAGAGTTGTTGCGATGTACTGTTGATTATTGCTGTGAGTGGCAAGCAAATTGCTTCTCCCTCTCTGTATTTTTTTTTCTTGGTTTCGAGTGGTTTGGCCCCGACACACAGGAACGCCACCATGGAGTTCTCTTCAATGAGACTCCTCCACCTCCCAAACAGAAAATGAAGTGGGAGGATTGGGAGCTTCCGTATTATGCTACTGGGATTATGGCAGTGCTTCTGTTGGCCGTCGGTTTGTCTGCTAAGCGGGACACTCGCATTGAAACTTGGGCACGTAAGCAGGCATTAGAACGTCCACGTTGAAGAGGAGGAAGAATGAGAAAGAAGGAGGGGGTGGTTCTGGTGACACTTCCTTGCTCTCTCTTTTAATCTTTGGTTTATCTTGCATTTGAGATCAGGATGTGAGTTTGAAATGCTCTTCACAGATTACGCTTTGCAGACATGAGTATTTTTCCTTCTTTCTTACCCCCATGCAATGCTTCAGAATCTTTGGGTGGCCGGTGGGAGAGCTCAAGAAAGCTCAAGACAAATTAGGGTTTAATTGTTGCAGCTAAGGAGATGTTCATATTCATTGTCTGGTTCTTCTTGTCAGTCATAATGTTTCAGTGGCTTTTGGCAGTTGAAATTTGAGAAGCTCATAAAATTAATCTTTGCATACAAGAGAATTTAGCTTCTGCAATCATGAGAGATCAGATTTCTCTTCTTCCAACAAGCAGCAAAGAAGAAGAAGAAGTTATAGAAGTTGTGGTGACGGCAATGACAGAGGCGGCGACATGGGGAACCCATCCCTACTATGTCGTCTCATTGTTTGGAATTCTAAGAAAAGTCGAATCACCTGAAAACAACTTGATGACAAGCCAATCAATCCTCACTGCAGCCAAGTTCAATGGACTGATCATTCCCTTGAAGAGTCCCCACAAGAGCAAGTTTTCCTTGAGAAATTCTTTGAGAAAAGAAATGATCTCCATAACCACTCTTACATGGAGAGCTTTGAGACTCCAAAACCTTCAGGCTGTGGACCACGAGAACAGACTGTGGCGTTGCATAGGGCTTATGAACCTAATGCCTCTTCCTGCTGCAAGGTCCCAGTTGCTTCTCTCTTGCCAAACTGTTCTGCCATTGGATCATTGCAAGATGTCACTGAAAGGCTTTGTTCCACACACAAGGTTGAGAGTCTGAGTTTAGTGGGTGGTCTTGATGGTCATATCCATCAGGACAAAGCCCCAGTTGAGAAACAGCCTTCTGCAACTGTGCAGCCAGCTTCACTGCAAACAAACAAGTGGCCATCTTCCATCTGCCACCCACAGCCTCAAAGACCTTTGAATGGTAAACTTCAAAGAATGTGCCCACCCAGTTTTTCTCTATGTTGATTAAATTCCCAAAGCATGCTTATGCCTTTTTGAGCAATGAACTAATTCATCGAAATTCAGCTTGCCATTTTTCTTGTACAATGTTCTGTGACCTCCAAGGAATTGGAAAAGCTTTACAGTGATGTGATATACCAGAATAGTGGTGTGTGGCACTGTACCAACCAAATCTGCTTTCCTTCTCTTAGCTCTAGAGGCAATGACTTGGAATTCTTTCACCTACCTCTTGACTTGCTTACTGGTAAGAAATCTGAAAGTGTGGAGCTTTCTCACCAATAAGTCACTTATTCTGTGTTTTTGGTTTTGTGGGTGTCATCACAGGCAAAAGTATTTCACTGAAGAGCCTTTTTGGACAAAAATCTCAGGTGACAAATTGCTCTTTCTCTTATGCTCTCCTGCAAGAGGGAGTGAACCATACTTTTGGATAGGTCTTGTATTCAAGAAAGGCATAGCACAATTTCTGTTCTTTTTCCCTCACCTTTTATCCTCTCTTGAAATTAGCCAACAGCCCCTTGGTTGCTCAGGCACCCCTCCATGAGGAGTTAAAAGCCCATAAAAGGGGCCCTTATATTGATGAGCTCAGAAAAATAACCTGGAAGAAACAAGAAACAGAGCAATTAGGCTGGAAAGCTTGAGCTATGCAACTTCTTTAAAACACAATTGTGTTTGGTAAAGAACAAAGTTTCTGTAAGGGGGAGGGCTAATGCAGATAACAAAAGTAGGAACTGGGTCTGCATTGAGAAGCTGGCAAGGGGAAACATAATAAGAGTAGACAACTGGCTGCACGACTAAAGTGTATGAGATTAAGGAGAATTAATGTGAACCAAAATCAGAGTAGTGCATTGGCTAGATGACATGTAAGCCGTCATCACATATCCTGAGGTGGAATGACAAAGTTAAATGGGTGGGTGTGAGTAGAGTCAGGTGAAATATTGTAAAAGATACATGAAGGACTACACATAAAGTGGTGATGTATTAAGGGCCACAATACTGTGGGGTGCATAACCAAGTTAATGGCAATAAGAAAGAAGTTTTAAGTGGAAATTTCCAAATGCAATCAGCACACATCCAAGGGATGTGGAGAGAGTAAGCATGTTGCACAGTGAAAAGAAAAAAACTGGGAAGACAGTAGAATTTGGAGTTAGTCCTTTGTCAAATTGTGACCTATTGGAATCATTAGCCATGGATTCACTGGTCTGTTACATGGATACTGAGTGAGTAACACTCATCTCTATTGTTGAAACCCATGATAGAATGAATGTGTGGGTTCTTTCACCTGATGTGCTTTCCTTGGATATTTAAAGTTTCTGCGACACCATTCTCCTTGCTATTTTTGTGGTTGTGGGTAATAGGTACCTGTAGTGATGGAACCTTTCACAAAGTATTCCAAAAGTTCAGGCTCTAAAGCATATAGTGGGGTTCATCATAGAAAGATTTTGTTAGATTCCCCTTCATGTGAGATTGATAGTTGTCAAAAAGCCTCTCTGTTGTTTTAGGTGAGCTAGTGGTCAATTGATCATTCAGGGGACTGAGATTGAATTATCTGTTTCATCAGTATCCACCTGCAAAAGGACATGTTGAGGAGGAGAGTATCATCCCAAGCTGGCACCCTGCATCCCATATCTTTCAGGCCTCCTTTGGCCAGGTACCTCTCATTGTTGGGGCCTGTAAGTTGGCAACATCCTTTGTTTAAGCTCTTTGATCTTTCAATCATCTTTGCAGGTCAAGTAGTTTTGAAGGAAATTGACTAACTATAGGGATGCCTGTTTGACAGAAAAATGAATTGCACCAAGTGTTGAAGGAAGAAGGGCGAGCATCAAATCTACAATATGACTGCCTCTCATTTGTATCTGCCCACCATTGACTAAGGAGCAAGACCATATAATATGAAGTTACCTCCTGCATCTCTGTTTTCATCAGAATGAAGGTGAAAGGTTCGAATTTTGTTTCTTACCAAAGCACCTTCTGATTATTAGATTCAAACAACCAATTTTTAGTACTGCAGCCCAGCAAACCTGGTGGAGATACTATGATGAGTATGGGAAGGATGAAATTTGGATTCTCTTGATACAACCTATGTGCCTATCATGGGCTCCTTTAGAATGTAAGAGGAGGGCACCTGCATTTCTGGTACAGGGCTAAAATAAGCCCATCTGGGCATATGCACATCAGCTTGTATGACCTAGGATGTTGCCATGTGTTACATTTTGATTTGTCTTCCATCTTTGGCCTCATGTGTATTGTCTTCACTGTGAATGTCAATCTTCTATTTGTACAACTAGACAATTCTTGCACTTTCTGGTTGTTGTTCAGAAGATCAATAGATCCCACATGCTTCTCAGTTGATCACAAATGTTTGAAGTCACACATTGTGACACAAGTCGTGGAGTTGTGAGCATGCATGAGATGTACAGTACCAGTAAGTTACAGTCTTCCAGACCCTCTAATTTCCTCATCTGGTTGCTCCTGGGCAATCTCCTTGGTCAAGCTCTCTGATCATTAAAGCTATCTGTAAAGTCACCCTCACTTTCACCCCTTCTTCCCTCTTTCAGGGATATCTGCAAAATAAGGAAATTTTATTAGATCTCAGTAAGAAATGCTGAAACTCAGCATTTAATGCACGAGGTTCGAGAATAACTATAGTAGTTGTACAAGTAGGAGCAGTGAAAATATATGTAGCAGCAGTGGAAGCGCTCAGGAAAAAGGAAAGAGGGGATGAAACTCAGTTTACCACTAAAATTGGTGGAAAAACCACAAAAATCCAATAAAAGATTGATGGCCATAACCATCAAGGGGAAGACAAAAAGGGAAGGCCAAAGAAAGGCCAGTAGACGCACAGGCCGCAGGAACCAAAAAAAGGGCGAGAGCTAGTCCCTCTTGTGGTTGGAAGCTAAGAAAAACTAGTTTGGGTCCCAGTTATTTTGTTTTGTAAAATTTCATTCTCAGTGACGCATTTGATGGCCTATATGCCAAAACTGGCCATTCTTGTCCCCTAATAACCTGACTTTATGGATAACTTTATTGTATCTGTGTTGTCACATACAGAAACTTTGGGTATGAACAATGACA
>Ga0209208_10001388_pt1 | contig 33951 bp, 20 predicted proteins | sample S1TSphfallax_3_FD_187694 | JGI IMG/M metagenome (GOLD analysis project Ga0209208, IMG submission 187694) | Host-associated microbial communities from peat moss isolated from Minnesota, USA - S1T2_Fd - Sphagnum fallax MG (SPAdes) (version 2) | ecosystem: Host-associated > Plants > Peat moss >...
GTGGGGTTATCTATTTCTGCCAGGGTTTTTTTCTTGTATGATGCCATCCATGGATGAATGACGGGATAGATGGATGAATGGACAGATCATGTGATGAAAAAAGCTTCATGCAAAATGACCACGATGTCGGTTACTATGTGTAATTTCCTCCCAAACAAATTTTGAGACTTTCTTGCTGGAATAAATCAGTGTTTAGTTCTTGCTCAAAACCAAATATTTGGGTATTTTAAAACATGCACCAAGAAGGCCTTCTAAGATGAACCAGGGCAAATTTGGTGAAATTGGGAGAATTTGTCCAAATGAAAAATAGGTAGACCACTTAGTGATTTATATATTTGGCTAAATTTCGCATCCTGGTGACAAAAAGGCGGAGGGGGGGGGAGGGGCAATTTTTAGCCAAAAACATTGTTTCTGTTAAAATAATCTAAATTTAAAATAATAAATAAGAGTTTCAATTTTGGGGATCCCCAAAGTTTTTCTTAAAAAATTTGATGGGCCAATGAAAGAGAGTTGATGCAAAAATCAATTTTGAACTTGGGAAGCGACTCCTAAATAATTAATTATATGGATCACAATAAGTATCGTTAAGGGTCAATGTTTTTGTAGTGGCGAAGATTCAGCAATTTGTGGGAAAGAAAGTTCTAAAGGAACATGTCCAAACCAATTTTTTTGAAGTTTTCAAAAAATGCCACATCTTGAGGATGAAAGTTATGGAAGAAGCACTGAAGTATTTTGAGAATTTGGGTAGATTTTTCAAATTAAAAAATTCCTCAATACACTCTCAATATGGGAGTAAATATACTCATCAATTTAACACATTCCAAATGTCCCCATTAAGGTGTGCGAAATATGAATTGTGACATCCAAATATACTTCATTCAACCTCACATGGATTTTATCATTTAAAGGATAATTAATGTAAAAACAACATCTATTAATCTCCAACATAAATTGTAGAACATATTCATAGTAAGATTATAACCATCTATGAGAAAGATAACATATTTCATATGTGGGCCTCTTTGTCATTGCCAACACCAAAACATCCCATAAAGTCACCCATCCCAATAGTGTTCCAACCAAGGTGTATTTAACTTTTATGTAAAATTATGGAACCTTGATCAATTTATTATAATTTAATTTTTATTGAGTAATTCACTTCAATTACAATATCTTTTTACCCGTTTAGTTGAAAATTTGTGAAATGAGGAACATCCACATAAACTTGTTAAGGGCTTTTCAATGGGACCAATTAAAAGTGGATTAATGGGCTACATGGTCTTGGAAGGTTGCAACATGGTCACATCCAAACAAACAAATAATTATCCTATTGAATAAAACTATCTTAAATAATCCATACAACTCAATTTGTTTTTAACTTTTAAAAGCATCAAGATTGTCAAATTTTCATCCACATTGCACATTCGAAAATTTAACATGGAAATTCAATTTTCATCTAAACTGGACAAAATTCATTCATGAACAAAATTTGGTATTTTCAATTAGATTGTTACCTGCTTGATATATATAGGCTTCATTTTCTTTTATTATGTTCGTCCCCTATTTTCCTCCTACATTAAGACCCCCAATCGAAAAATGTGGGCTCATCTATTTAAATAAGTACCTAATTTTTGTTGAGTGCAATGTAGATGGAACTAACATTTTGTTTTTAGCAAATTGGTTCAATAATAAACCATCTAACATAAAACTTCTTCTCCTTCTTCTCTTTCACTTTCTCCTATTCCTTCCCTCTCTCTCCATCAACTTTTTTGGCCATAAGGCTACCAGGCAATTAATGTTTTTTTGGCACAAAAAAAGTTAGGGTATTATTGAATGTAAGTGGCCCATGCTCATAATTATATAGATATGACAACCCCATTTGACGGTGTGATTTGGACCATGACATAAGTTTCCTTAACTACGCCAATTGTCAATTCCTTTTCAAACATACCTATGGGGAGGCACAACCACCATATTAGGAGTTTTCAGCTCCAATTCTCCACACATACTCCTGGATGAAGTTTAGAGTGCTAAGTTGCATTTAGTCACAAGGGAATTTTTGCCAAATTTATAATGTGTAGAACAATTTTTTTGTTATCTTTTTACAATTCTTACAATTTCCTCAAAATGTGTCACCATTAATGCTAAGTCTTTTGTGGGATCATCGTCACACATGTAAAATCTCTTGTGAGATGATTGCCACCCTTGCAAACAACCCAATAATAACACCCAAAAAAAGTTGAATGGAACCAAACTAAATTTCTTAAACCAAATTGAGCTCAAAATCCTCAGGAAGTCTTTACAATTAAAGCTTTTATAAATCACAAAAACCATTTTGAAAACTAACTTAGAGGCTCCATTAAATTCTAAATTTTTTAAAAATCAACTTAAAGGTTCTATGGAAAATCAAGATTGACAATATTACAATAAACTAGTGTTGGCCAATGTTTTTTGCTTTTATGAGGAACCTTTAGTTTTGATCGTGACCAATAGATTAAAATTCTTTCAATTCTAGTTTCAATTCTTGAAGTTGAGTTGGGAATCCAACTATAGGTTTGGTTGTTCCACATTATAAATTTGGGTTTTAATTTCAATTTCTATGATTTAAAAATTATTCCAAGTTTTAATTTGTTCTTTTAATTACTAATGTGGATAAGTTCAATGGTTAATTTGTTAATTCACCTTTGGTTAACTCTTAATTTTAGTCATTTTTTTAATTAACTTTTTCCAAAAAAAATTAACCCAATCCCAAATCTACTTATTTAATAATCAAAATTAGGTTTTGATTCCAAAGGTCAAACCAAGTTCGATATCATGTTTACTAACTAGAACCAAAAAAAATTACCCAACAAACCAAGTATCAACTATTCTATTAACATGGGAACAAACCTCAAATCTCAAGGTTATTAATTTGGAGAAAACAAGGCCTCCAAATATATACAAGAAAAAATGTATAAAAAAAGAATCAAATGAAGAGCAAGTGGGGATTATGTAAAATAATTTTGTTTCAATATGTTTTATCTAGCCAAATTGGGAATCAAAAAGAAATTTAGCTAATTTTGGTTATAGATAAATATGAAAATAAAAACATTTTCAAATCCTTTTATATTTTGGCTTTTTTATAAATAATTTATAAATTTGGTAATTCACTTTAAATCTTTTGTAATTTAGTGAATTAGGGTCATATTTTTACAAAAATCCTTTCTTTTGGTTGAAATCATATATTGTAAGTTAAATAAATGTAAACATCACCAAACTATAAAAATGGTATTTTTTATGTTTTAAACAATTTTATGAGTTGTGCACTTACATATTGGACCTAGTTATTTGACTTTTTAAAAATCATCACAAGTATCATCCATTTTTGAAACATTAGTTCAAACATGACAATGTTAGATTAGGTAATCATGGTTTGTTGAAGGAAGGAAATTGTAAAAGCTACAAAGTTCACAATTGAGAGTTTAAATCCCAATTGAACCCATTTTCCACATGTTTTTTGAAAACAATAAACTACTTTAATGGGGAAGGTTAAAACACATTGTGGATGTTGCCATAATTATCATTTTTAAAAATGGTTAAAGGAAAGGAAAAAATAACATTAGTTATTAACCATTGTTGGGTAGAAATCATTGGGGCAATTATTTCAAATACCCTTTTCTTTCTTCATAAAGCTACCATCCTTCTATGGAATTTCCTTTCATGTATGCAAGGACAATTCAATGAATTTCAAAAACATATGCACCATTTTTTAGCTTATGCAATACAAAAGTTTTTCACTCACACATCTAGATGGAGAAACCAAATTATTTTGAGGGTGAAATAAAATGTTACAAGTTATGTATCAATCTAACTAGATTTGCTCATAGTGGTTGGTTAGACATACATTGGTTGGTTGGAAAGAAACACACACACACACACCATTTCTTCTCATACTTGTTGGCTAGACTTGTTCACACTAGTTTGCTAGACATACATTAGTTGGATGGTTAAAAAAAACACACAAAAACATTGAAATTGTTTGTTGGCTGAGAAAATGTTGGCTAGTTGAAAAAAATACATACACATAGAGAAAAACACCCACACACACACACACACACACACACAATTGATCAAAAGTTAATCAAAGGACCACACCTAATTGTTGGGCCATGCTCTTTTATTCTTTCAATGGTTATTGTTCAATAATCTTTTGCACTACTACTATTCAAAGCTTCAACTGTTCAAAGTTCCAACCATTTTGTCCACGCACCTTAAATCAAGGTAATTACTAGTGACATTGCAATGGCAAGGTGCATAGGAAGGGTAGTGAGGTGAGTAGAGGGTTTCAAAATTTTGAAGGTAGGGAAAATGATTTTTTTTTAAAAAAAACTCAACTTAAGTTGGGTTAAAAGGAAACTTAAGGTCATCCATGGATGAGGCATTGGTGGGTGCTGATTCATTCATGCCTTTTGTTGGTATATGTTTTATAGAATGAAATTACCCATCTTGTTGCTTGGATTTGATAATTAGAAAAAACCTATTGACCTTGCAATAAGGGGATTATGTGACCTAGCACCCACCAATGACCAACCATTGGAAACATGTTATGAATTATGATTCAGTTGTGAATGAACCACATATTTCTTATGTAAATGGGTAAATATCATAATCAAATAAGATGAAAATGTGCATGGATTCCTATGTTCTCCCTTCTTTGATTTATGTTACATTTAAGCCTAATGGCAACTCAATGGTAACTCAATGTTACAAATGACAAACTTATTACTAAATTCACATACATGATGATATGTAGGATTAGAAGTGAGGTGGCATCTTACATGGCAAGCAATGTTAAGGTAGTGTTAACCTACTATTGAACATATGATAACTTAATGTTAAATCTTCAAAATTTCAAGATTTTGCCAAAATAAATGTTATGTAACAACCTTCAAATTGGTCCTTTAATTCAATGGTAAGTTAACATTTAAAAACTGACATTTGTTCCCTTTGTTCAAACACTTCCCCACCTTTCCTATGTTTTACAAAGCCATAGCTTGAAGTTTAAAAAAAACAAGAGGAAAGAGGTGCATCAATAGCTTGAAAGTGTTGTGACAATTGTAAGATGACAACTCTTGCACAACATTTGACAACCCACAAAACTTTGCAAAACCCAAAAACTTTACAAATGAAAAACAAAAACCTTGAAGCAAAGAAGCAAAAAGATACATACAATCAATTTTGCAAACTTGCAAACTTTAGAGGAACCTTACAAATTGTGAATCACATCTTGTTGCAAGAGCTTGAAAGTGAGAAAACAAAAGTTTGCAAATGAAAGTAAAGTGAAGAAGATTGTGGCAATGACAACATTTCACATGTGTCACAAGAAAATAGAAGGAATTGTCAAACATCTCAAAACAATAACATGTAAATCATCATTGTGCAAAAGTACAATTTCTAACTTTTTAGGGTGGCCCTAAACACCAATAGATCTAAATAGGGAATCCTAATGTTAGTAGCATCATGGTTAGTGGTAGGTTAGTGGCAACTCCTTGGTGTTTTCTTAGAGTTAAGGGTGTTAACATTTGAGACACTAACCCAGGGTCTAAATGTAGCATTAGGTAACTACCTTATATAAGTTGGTCAGTATCCTAGGTAAGTAAGCAATGCAATACATTACTGTTTGTGTAGGTAGGTAAGTTGGTAAAGCTCTCTATTAGGTACATTGATGCATGTGCATGGTTGGTAGTTAGTACATTGCTAACCACTGTGGTTAGCTATGGGACACAATATACATTGCCAAAGTGTTTCTTGTGCACATGACACCATGCAGAGACCATAACATTCTGCATGGCACACAATGTTTGGGTGCTGGTTCACTCTGACCCTCAGAGAAGCTCGCTATCCAGAGTTTTGGGTTGATATTGTTTTCTGACCAGAAGGTGGCATGCACACATTACATGTTCAGTGCCTTTTCTTGCTTTCTTTTTCAGTTTTGCTACCTAGCATCATCAGCAACCATCCCAAAAAGATTTAGCATTAATTGATGGCATGTTTGTGAAAATGTGTGCAAACTGTAAGAAACTGGGAAAAAACAATTGTCTCAGAAACTAATAACTGTTGAAATCTCATGAAATTTTCTCTGAAACATTTTTTGCTAAAAAATTGGGCAGATTTGTTTTCATTAGAGAAAGAACCTTGTGACAGGATATTCCTTTTTGTTATTTTTTTTGGGAAATCACCAAAAAAAAAACACCCTACAATACAATGATGATCCAGTGTTTTTTTTGTGCAATTTTGTTATGTTGCCACACTTGTGGTCGGTCCATTCACAAGGATATTTATTTAGCCATGTTTTGGCTATAAATCAGCTATGAAAAATATAAATTTATAAAAATTCTTTTATATCCTGGTTACTTGCTTGAAGAATGTGTAGAAACATAATGATTTATTAGAATTTTTTTTTGAGAAAAAGGAATATTTGACACAACAAGTTTTTTGGAAAAAAATTATTTCACGAAATGGTGAAAATTTGCCACAAAATAAAACATGGCTACAATCAATCACCTATTGAAATTTGAACCTCCCCAGTGCAAATGCAAGTTTAAGCAAATGCAATGCAATATACCTATTTTTCCAAAGTTCAAAATCCACCAAATCGCATAGCTTCTCGCCCTTTCTAGGGTGCTCATCAATGTGTTTTGGATGATGAACCATTTTTTAGTTTTGCAGCAAGAGAGGGAAAAACCACAGATATGAAGATAACAAGCATTGGATCTATAACTGTAAAGTCACAAACAGATGAAAAAAACTCTTATGCAATGCTACGCCATGGAAATCATGCTCAGGACCAATATCAGTGATTGCAGCTCCACAATAGAGTGCAAAAACCAAGCATGAATACTTAGACAAAAAATTCGGCGGAATCAATCACAACTAACCTGATCACTATTTAAACTACAGTGTCATGTCTCAAATGTTCACAGAGGAGAAGTACATTGAAAGGAATTCTAAGAACTGAATAACAGCAACTCAAAAAGCTGATGAGTAACCAAACCAGTTTCCTTACTATCACAATTGTCCTTCACTATGTTCACTAAGAGCTTGACCTTCCAACAGCTTTACAACTACCTCATGCTCTTCCAAGCCTGTGTCATGTGCCTCCATTGAAGCCTGAACACCTTGGAAATTAGCTTCAAATCTTTTTCTGCTCTATGACTCTTTACTCCATCTCTGTCAAAATCATGCACACATCTTCCTTTAAAAGTAAAGCAATTGGAAAAGTTTCCTATTCTAATGGGAAGGCACCTTATTATCCATGAATATCCATCCCCTCCTAGAAAAGAGGAAGGATCTAACGCCTACTCCTTAAAGAACAGGAGGTAGTGTAAGCTCCCTTATCGAATACTGTTTGGTTGGTTGTTTTGCCAAGTTGACTTTTTTTTATTTTGCTAAGTTGACGTTTCCTTTTTGCTGTTGCTAAGTTGATGTTTCCTTTTTGCTGAGTCCCCTTTGCCAAACTGCTAAGTCCACATCCACTTTACGAGTTTGCAAAAATGACTTCGGTAGGTTGCCAACTCCACATCGCCACCAGTGCTGCATTGCCAACTCACCAAGTCAGTTTCATCTTGCAGATGGCCTTCAGATCAGCAGTTTTTTTCCCCCAATTTTGTGATGTAGCTGAAGTTGCAACCATCCATAAGATAATTTAGTCATTTATCACATTCACAATCGCATTCACACATTCATTCTCGCCATTTATCGCACATTCAGAACAACTTCAGCTCATCAACAATTTGTCTTTTTGAGCTCCGACAAGCTCCAAACTTTTCAGTTGAGTGCAGCTAGAAATTATAGTCATAGACTGTAGAGAGTAGCTGCTTTTCAAAGTAGAACCCACAAGAACCTCTCTCTGACTAATATATGCTTGAACCCTCTTCTTCTTGAGCTCTTGTTGGTGTTTTAAGCCCCAAACTAGACACATCTCATCAAAGCTCTAAATCATACCCACAGCCTTGGGCTTTACCCTAGACTTGATGACATTCTAGGGTAAAGCGTTGGGCATATTTTAATTTTAATTTTTTTTTCCCACATATGACACAGAAAAAAACAAATGATGGTGTTTTGAGTTCCTGGCCTTCCTGGAGGAAAATTTTCATTCAGCAAGGCACCCTCCAACTATGCTACAAAAATCTGTCCAGTGCTTTATTGTACATAAGAATTTAATTGCAAAGTGCAGGGAGCAGCATTCCACCGCCCACCTTTTTACAAAATTCCCATGCATTCCCCTGCAAGTTTCACAATGAAATGGGCAGACCATGAAGCATTAAGAAATTACTCTTATGTGATCAACATAAATATAGCTTGCACAGACCAATGAGTCTGTGTTGTCCACCCCCATGTCCAAGGGTGTATGGGTCCCAAACCCCATGCTTGGGATAAGGACCCATGCTAGGCTTTTAAGTCATGAGGCTCAAGGATATATATATACCCCATGCTAATGAAATGTTCCCTGGGGCAAGTGGTGTGGTAGAAGTATGCCCATTTTTGTATTCCATCTAGCATGCACCAACCTCATCCAACCCTGTTAACATGACAGAATTGGGTTGCATAAACCAGGAACTTTGATTTTTATTGCAACCCAATTCTGCCCAGGGTTCTGTTCCCCCTGGGTAGTGTTTTCCTACAGGCAAATTCTTTTGAAAACATAAAAACCTACCTGAAATATCATAGTGTATTTGGAGGATAGCTTCTAGAGCCCAATCTTTTGAGAAATGTGTTTCAAAATGTGAAATGCCCACATGAAGTGAAATGCTTTTAGAAACACTTGCCTCTCTTTTTCTTTTTTCCCAAGATACCTGATGGGTATCAAGGGAAGAAATGAAACAAAGTTGAGGTAAGCTTTTATGCTGGCTAATGCCCTTGGATCGAGGGGGTGTTTACTTCAGGAACAGCTCACTCCAAGGCCATTATCCTAGACAAATTGTTTCTGGTTATGATCAGCTGCATGTTGAACAGTAAACAAACCAGCCTATTCTCCCACTTGATTTGGAACTTATCAATGTTGAGCGGTTCTTTGATTTTGTTATAAGAAAAGGTTCCAAGTTTCTTTAAGTTTTCAAACCAAATTAACCTTGGCTTCCAGGTTTTGAAAAAGAACTTGAGGGTTCTCACAAAATAACCGACAAAAAATCAGTGATTCAGGGTAGGTTCTTTGACTAGTTCTTTGAATTTCTTAGAACCAAAGTCAAGGATTTGTACCCAACCCTTCCCTGCTGGTTCTTACTTTGGAAAAGAGAGAATCATGCAACATTGGAAATTACCATGAGGAAAATAGCAAATATGATAGGATTCTCAGATGCTGATCAGGACCCAAAACATGTACCTAGGTAGTCACTTTTTCTGCCGATACCCAACTGGATGGGCTCCCATAGTCTTTTGTTATGAAAGTTGTAACTTGTGTAGCTTTCTTTTGGCTTTACTTTAGAGAAAAGCAGGCCTTTCTCCAAGTTGGGAAAGCATTCTAGCATATTGTGTCATATAGAGGTTGCAAACAAGTACCTTTCTTGGAAAACATGATTACATCAACATTGGTTGGACGGCCAGTGGAAATTAGTTGGTAGCTTTCATGTGATTGTGTAGCCTACCATGTGGAGTCTTTTTCCCATTTTGTGAAATAGTTACGTTGCTGAAAATAGTCGGCTTGATACCTAATCTATCTTTCTAGTACATCTTAAAAGCTTCATCACAATAATTGTTAATCTAGAGCATGGACAATGGTGTGGCAATGTGAGCAATAAGATGATATATAGTGGGCAGAGTGAAGCAGCAACCCACCAACATGCAGGATGGATGACATGTGAACAGAAAACACCTTTTCATTGTATTCCTGTCCCATAGCTGGTTAGCTATGAACTAACAACCATCCACATGCATCGACATACCTATTACCCATCAAGTGTCTTACCTACATACTTATACACATAGTAACCACTTATATTTATCACCTACTTATCTCTGATACTTACCCACTTACATAGGTAGTTACTAGTTACCAGGTGCAAGTGAGAGGCTTTACATTTTAGGTTAGGACGGTGAAACCTTGAAAGCATGGTAACTAACAGTTCATCCACAACTGAGTCATAAGAGGTTTCCAATGGATGGTGCACTAGGGGGTGCTGGGTCACCTAATCCGTATCTTGTGAGTAAGAGAGTGTTTTGAAAGTCTGAATTGTATCATAATTAGCTACTCACTAATCAAAAACAAGTTCACAAGGAAATTTTGCATCCAAATTTCGACAAATAAGAATTGACAAACTGTATCACTATCTATGAACATTTCAATGATTGGATATGTAGGTCTACATAACTCAAGTACAGTGACAAATGTGGTCCCAAATCTATAACTTGAATTTTGGCACAAATGTATTACTGCTTATAAACAAAACCCTTCTCAAATGATGTTGTACATTACACTTGGTGCATTCACACTTGGTGTTAGGGATGCTAGTGTTGAGTCGCCTAACATCATGTTAGTTATTTAAGACTTAAACCTACTAACCATGAAGATTTTATGTTAAGCTAACATTCACTTAACATTGAGCTATCACCTATTTAACATTGTGTGACACCTAAGATGTCACCTATATTTTCATTTAACATTGACTTAACATCAAGTGTGAATGCACCAAAAATACAGCTTGCTATAACCACATGAGAAGATAACACCCTCCAAGCCTTGACCACATATAAATCATTACAATTCATGAACAATTTCCCAGTAAATTGGTGAAGGTTGAAAGTTGAGAGGCTTGACTCTTGGGGTAACAAGACTATATACCAGTGGCTATCACCTTATGTGGGCCATTACTTTGGCAATGCCCTTGTCCTAGGGCATTACTATACACAAAATTGGAAATACATAATGACTACACCTCTTCTTGGATTTGAGTTTTGAACTACTACATTATACTTATGTGATGAGAGAAGCTTTCATTTGCCATATCACAATGCCTTTTGGGGTTTCTCTTTGTGGTCACTTATATTGCTTGGTTAAACCTCACAACTCCCATATTATGTGGTTTAGTTATTTTTTGTAGAAGACCACCGAAATATGATGAGATGTCTTGAGGACATTGAAGCCAACACTAGTGATTGGTAGGGTTAACATCTATTTTCTTTTTTTTTATGTGTTTTCAAAAGGTTGAAACTTAAGACAAACTTTGTATGCAATACTTTAGTGATTTGCAAATGTAACATGCCACTTACTATAATAGGGCATGTTCTACCATGAACATATCAAGCCCAATAGGCCAAGCCATTGAAGGTGAATTGGTATTGTGAATGCCCAAACCCACCAAAATTAAGGGCCATAAATTTAGATTACCATGGAAAAGGCCATTTAAAATACAAAAAATGTTTAATAATAACATTATGGAGTCATCTACCATAAGTAATGATGATATAGAAAACATTAACATCAACAAGCTAAAAGAATATCACCATGATAACACATTAATTGTTGTTATGATAATAATCATTATTGTCAATATTAAACACATAAACAAACCAAAAAATAGGAATGAAAACAACTTCAAACCAAAAAACATGCTCGGACCATAACAATTTGCCTTGGACTAGTCCCAAAATTAGAGAATAAATTAATAATGGCATATAATGGATTGAGGAGGAAAAGACAAATATTTAATCAAATAAAAAATAAATTGTAACAAATATAACAAAAAATCAAGGAAATTTGGCTATAGCAAGAAAGGCAAAAAGAGTAGGATCATTATATCCTTTGAAATATGTGATGAAACGAGGATTTAATGAAGTTGTTCTAGGGTGTTACCAAACTAGAATAGCTATTGGAGAAGGCAATAAAAAGAGTCACACATTGTTACCAATGTAAAACATGTTCAACATGGACTGGAGACGAGGATAAATAATTATCTTCACCTTAAGAGGAGAATACATGTAAAAAAAAATGTCTTTGAGCTAAAGTCATAAAAAACTAACATGTTGCACCATCCATCACCTATGCAAGTCAAAGATGTAAAATAGATTATAGTATTGGGGTGGGAAATCAAGAAAATGGCATTGATAACTCAACAACAAAAAGAAAAGGACATACTGACTACCCAAATCAATGATGATTAGAGTAACCAAGAAATTGTACTTACTACAAAAAAAGGTAAATCACAATGTCAAAGCATCTATGGAAAACAACACAAAGGATTCATGAAAAGTGGTATGAATGGGATGAGGAAATTGATCAACTAAAGAATCCCAACAATATACTCCAAGCAAAGATTTTTTAATGTTTGGGTTGAACCCAAACATCCATTTTGGAATATGGTTATCCCCCATTGTGATTTGAATGGTGTATTCATGAATAACATTAATTTGGTAATTGTGAAATTATTTATTTTCAATTTTTTCTACCCTTGCAAAAACATTTTGTGGGTAATGTTGCATTGGTCTACCACCCATTGATTATGTTTCACGCTATTGATCATCTACTACAAAAGATCCCTAATGTCTAATAGGTCTTGTTTCAAATCTTGGTACAACAAGAGTACTTTGATGCACATTTCATATAGTGTTTGTAGCTTATTTACTATTAGTTTCCACTTGCATCACTTCTACATTATGCGCATCTTGTTCATTTGTTTGTTCCAATTGTTTTGATAGACTTTTGGTTACCATTTTCAACATATTGCATACAATGTATCCCTAAACCAATTTGCTCAACTAAAAAAATTGGAATTCTTGATAGAGATTATAGTTTAAAATCCAAATCTTAACCTTATTTTACAAACTATTTCAATGTTATTTGTAAACAACAACCAAATTTGGTTCCTATGTTTTACATAATAATGGAACATAACCCTACACACAATGTGTTTGATTTTTGAAAAAAACACACCAAAAATTTACAAAAGTTGCTTCAAATCCAAATTTTGGGGATGGTTGTTAAATGATAAGTCCTAACTTGTAATTTTATACAAAAAAACACACAAAACATGTATTAGAATGATGAATAAACTATTAATTTCCAAATTTACTAACAACAATGTCACCAACAATCCTAACAAGTCCTCTACTTATAGGTATTAACTAAATTTCGTTATGCAAACCTTAATTCCTTGTAGTTTATTTCAATTCAACTTCTACCCATTTTGCCACACAAATTCAATGCTTTCCAAACCTCCAAACTTGCAAAAAAAAATGATACACAACCAAAACAAGGAGGAGAGGAAATGTTGCCCCATTTCTTTCCCAAATAACAAGAATTCAAAAATTACCTCTTGTCCCAATTTAGACGAGTTGCCAAATTACTTACATGTCCAATCCCATTCTATTTATTTGTCCAATCTTATGCTACCTACATATTCCCCTAACAATCATGTTATAACAAAAAGATAAAATTAACTACTTGGATCAAGGTTGAAAGAGACTAAACAAAATTTAACTAACCTAAACAAAATTTGTTAAAAACTACCTTGTATTTCATATCAGACGCAATAGATAGATGAAATTTAAGATTTCATGAAATCTTAATTAACATGCTAGAACATCAAACACATAATCTTCAAAAACAATTTTGCTTTATCTTATCATTTTATGTCATGAAGCAATTCAGATCATCATCGAGCTCCATCACACACATTCAACAATGGATCTAAGGGGCTAATTGTTTATGTCAATTTTGAAAGGTCATTTATCAATCTTCGTAATACACCCTCTTGAATAGATCATTCAAAGTGTGAAGTGCAAGGGCAAATCATGTTCAATTAAGGAAACTTGATATGGAATTGATGAAGGCTAGAAAGAAACATGAACATGTTCAAATTGGTTACAATTCTTGACAATTACAAGCCTCTTGTAAAGTGATAGGACATTAAAATGTCTATTATAACCTTAGCTTTGAACTTATGACCAAGGTTGAAGCAAAACAAAATGATGTAGATTAAGAGTTAGCTTGAGGTGTGACATGAGACAAAGGAAATGAAAGATACTCCCACACAAACAAAAAGTTGTGTGAGAGTGAAGGAAAATATTCTTGAGATTCTAACAACTGTCCTCATTTTGTGAAGTTGACATTTTTAAAGAATTCCAATTTTTTGAAGTGAAGTTACCAAATGATCCTTAGATCATTAGAATGGTTTCAATATAAGATGTAAGGTGATGGTTTCCCATTGTCAAATCAAAGGAGTTTTCCAAAAGTTCTAACGGATCAAATACAAAAATTGTTCAATGATTGTTTATTAGACTTGGAAAGTGATTTATGAGACTATATCATGTCAAATTCAAGAGCTTGATGTGACTTCAAAATGTGCTTTCCAATGGGTACATGATGGTACACTAAATGTGGTTCTCACGAACTATGCACTTCCATAGTTGCAACTTTTGAAGAGGGTGGATTTTTGAAATTTTGTGAAAATGCCATTGGGATGTAGTCCCCGTGGTGAGCTATAGAATATATTGTATGGGGAGTAATTCCTTTTGTAAGAATTTGAACCATGGTGAATCTATTATTAAAGTTTGTGATGTGTTTGTGATCCAATTTTGGTTCTAAATTTCACTAACCATCATTTTTGTCTATCTTTGTAATTATGATAATAGAAAAATCTATGTGAAGCATTTCTTTCATCCTAGTTGTCCAAATTTCTTGCACCCAATTTCAAGGAGTGAGCAAGCATGCCCCAATTTTGTAAATTTTGTACATGTATAATTGAAAATTACCCATTTATTCACTTAATAAATTAAGGGGTGCATTAATGTCCCAATTGAAAGGTTGACTTTGGTAGTATTGAAATTTGTGTCATTTTCATGTAGTCCCCATGGGGGACATGTAAAATACATTATAATTAGGAAAATAATGCATTCTATAAGACTTTGAGTTTTATTGAAATCTTTGTGAGTCTACAATGAGTTTTAAATCAAAAATTTGGTTCAAAATTGCAATAACAACCATCAAGAAGTGTTGGTAAAGCATATCATTTTGTCTAAACCATCTTAAAGTTTTCACCCCCTTGTCCTTGTTGTGAAGAGCTATGGAACATGCCTTGATAAGACTACTACAAAATGTGGGTGAAATTCACTAGTCTTTGTTTAGTGGACCATTGAATTCATTACATCCCCATTAAGTCCCATTTATGGGGACAAGTGAATTCATTCAAAATCCAATGAAATCAATTGGTGTAGAAGGACACATTTTGTTGTAATCCCACTTTCCAAAATTCAATCGATATTTACTTGTGTTTATTGTTTACCATTAATAACATTTTATAAGCTTGGTTTATGTCAAGGGATGCACCCAAGTGGAAAATGTTTGGGTGTAGGTGAATGAAACAATAACACAAGAGGTTGGTACAATTGTAGCTTGTAATATCCAAAGGAGGATTGTGAGTTTGGCAAGGAATTTAAATGAAATAAAAAATAAGGCAATGCCACTTTGTGAAATGATGGGTGAGGAGAAACTTATCCATCATGTGCCAAAGCCTTTTTTATGGAGGCAAAGGTGTAAGTTGTGTAACGTGATGGTGGCATGAAGAAAGGAAATGTTGCCAAGTGTTTGTTAGTGGATAGTATGTGGGTCCCACAAAACTAACACATTGGAGATGGAAATAAGGTTGGCTGAAATATATGTTTGTGATGATTATTCATGTATTGGGCAGATTTCATAAGTTGGAAAAATATTTGTGCCATTTCATATTATGTTGGAGTTCTAAATTTATTGGTAAATCAAAAACTATTTAAACAATTATTAGCTTAGGATTGGATTGATCAACCATTTGTTGGTTTACAAAATGCATCTTTTAAAAAAGTCTTAATTGGTGCATCGTGACTAATTTTTTCATTGTATTACATAATTAACATGTATCATTGACGAAACATTACAAATACAACCAAATAATGGTTTTCATGACATTTGTACATGAAAATATTGGCACATGTAAGGTATGGACTACAAGTAATATTAATTATTTTCATGTTATATATAAAATGGTATATGTTAATATAAAATTCCATTCATGCTAGTTATTCAAACCCTAATGAAAATACTTATATATAGTTGGAACTTCATACTATGTTTTTTAATTGTTGAAAACCTAATGCCTTATACATTTATTTTACATGTGTTCAAAATTTTCATCAAAATTTTGGTCTAATATATTTGTCCATGAATGGAAATAAAAAACTAGTGGTTGTATTACACATTTGTAAATCTTTGGCAAAAATATTAACCAAAATCAAACATGGGATGATGACATAAGAAGGCTAAATTGAGTTCATGTAAGAGCAAGTTAGTGTTGCCCAATGTTGGATTTGAATCTTCATTGGCCAAAAAGTGACGTCAAACCATGATACTTATGCATGCATCTTAATATGATGTTCTCAATGGTTGTGTTAAATATTCACAAACGTCATTGAAGCCAAAATATAATTCTTCAAGTAAAAATGAAACCTTACAATTTTTTTAACATGAATGTGAATGTGAGAAAGTGTGCATTTGACAAGTAACTTCAAAGGAAAACAAAGCTAATCATAATGTTATAACCAATGGTGATTAGTTCATGGTATTAAAAAAAATCTTTAGTTGGTTTTGATTAGGTTTTTAAGGTATGTGGACTGAAAGTTTAAAGATTTAGTTGAAATTGAATTTGGATCCAAGTTCATTAACTAGTTTCTTGTTGAAACTAAAACCCAAATTTAAATTAAATTATTGTCATTTTTAACAAATCTAAATCGTCACAACTTTAACCTTGAGTTCATGACCAAGGTCAGGGCAAGGTACAGAGGAAAGGGCCAAGAACAAGGTAAGGCAAGAAAGAGGTTTAAAACATTTTGGAACTTAAAAGGAAGCATTCCTAGGACTTTCGAGATGAATTCCCACTTTGGGAGTTGGGAGTCCCAAAATGTTTTGAATCTTTGGGACAAAAATGCATGGGGTAAACTTTTTGAAAATCAAAAGTGAACTCGCATTCTTTATTTGGTGTTAAGAGTTAAGAATTGTGACCAAAAAAAGGGTTTGGAGTTAAATTGACAATTTGACTCCCAATCACTAAAACCTAAGAAACAAAGGTTAATTAATTTTTATGGAAATGTGTGACATGACATTGGAAAGATTTCATGGAAGGCTACAATGTTTTAGTTGGAAACTCCTCAATTGGAACTCACATGAGAAAGTTATAAATTTATAAAATTATAGGATTCACAACTTGAGAATTTCAAGACTTTCACTTCTGAATATGGGGACCAAAAAAACCATTTCAATGTAGTTTCAAGAGCGAGGTCTATAATATATTACATGGAGGAGGGTGGTGACCTCGTCCCAAATCCAAACTATATGAATGTAGTGAATCCAAAACAAAATGTGAATCAAAGTTAACTCCATTTTCAATAAGCACATGCATTGTTTGACTTGTGCAAGTGATTTGTTTGTGAGGTGCTCATCGATGTGTCACTTTGTCCTACTCCCCCATCTTTTGAAGCATCTAAGTACCCTTCTTTCTCTAATGTATGGAGTTAAAGAATATGTCCTCAAATTCTTCTCATTTAACTTCTTCCTTCTTCTTCTTGCTTTTTAGGCAAATTATTAGTTTTAATTGGTCGTGCATAACAATTAATATGTGCAATATTTTATTTTGGACATTGTGTACTAGTTGGACAAAACCAATATTAGAAATATTTTTTAGTTTTACGTGGGTGCAATGTAAATGGAATTGAACAATCTTCATCAAGTAAATCAAATTGAACTTTTTTTTTTTTTTTGAGAATCTCCATATTTAAAGGTTTTATAGATCTGAAATTGTTTCTCAAAACTACATCAAAGCTTGTATCCAAATAATAATAATAATAATAACTCAAAAAAACTAAAAACTAAAGATTCCTTTTAAAATCATGTAATGAACAACACTAGTTGTGAGTAATGGGCTAGCTCGTAAATTAGTTTCTAAAATTAGCCCCTTGCTACCTGTTTATGATCCCACTGGACCCCAAATTGATGCAGTTTAAATTGTGAGTAACTAAATTAACCATATAAAATCCTAAGGCATGCACTTGTTTGATAACAACTAACAACCTTAGCCAAAATTCATCTAGTACCGTTTGGTCGAGATACCATCTGAAAGAGCTCAAAACATCACATGCAAACAAAAAAAATCCATTGCCCACACCCATTTACAATTCTTAAAAAACCATGTATGGCGTCTCAAGCATTTAGGGGTTAAATATTGTATTCCAACTACTTAAGTTATGTTACAACCATTTTTTATTATGTGTACACATATTCAAAGTATGTGACCTTAAAATCGTAGATCTTAAATACATTTGTACATTGTGATAAGCATATTCATGCATCAAAATCCTATTGTGCTCACAAAGTAAGTACTAAGTCTCTAACTCCAACTATGCAAATAATGAACATCAAATAGTGGATTAATACTACTTAACCCTACTAATAAAATAGAATAATATTCACAGCACTCAAACCAAAACACCCCAAATTGTTTCATCACCACATTTACCAAAGAGATGCATCCCAAGCAATAGAACTCATTTGCTTTCCAACAAACATCCATCTAACCACAATGGTGCATATGTATCACTTTGGCCAACTAAAACTGCCAGTCATAACTTACAAAGTTGCCAAAATAATAATAACCAAAGTAGAGGATGCATAAAATTGCCCAAGGTGTACGTATCCACCCCCTATTGTAGATTTTTTTTGGTGGCTATATTATGCTTTCATAGAATCACTAACTAGGTAAATAATCCAGTGGTTATGCAATTTGACACATAGATTTTCTCTTTTCATATTTAAACCAGTGTTGGGTGGGTTTTCAAAGAAAATCAAAGAACCTACCCTGACCTGCCTGTTCTTTGCTGGTTCTTTGAAAATTACTTGGTTTCTTAATTCTGAAAATTTTCACAGGTAATGGTTATTAAAAAAATAATAAACACAATCCCTTCAAGGTTATGGGACAATTTCGTGTATCTAGACTATCTTAGTCTTAAGTTCTTGTACTTTAAAGTCTGCAGTTCAAGCATCTTGCAGATTCCTAAATTTTAATAAAATTTTGACACAAGTAATAAATAATTTTGCAAAAGTCCGTTTTTGGCACAAGTAATAAATAAAATTTCAAAATTTTGGCAAAACCAAAAAATAATATAATTTATGCCGAAATCGTTCAGGCCCTGTGATAATTTGTCACCCTATAAGCTTAATTTTTCACCTATGAACACAATGGGCGAGTCACCAGTTCGTTACATGATAGCCGGTTTTAAACCAGTTTTTTAACCCTAGGTTGAATTTTGAAAGCAATTTTTAGTGGGTTAAATTCACAGTGGGCTTAAATCAACCCAATATGTTGGTATTGCATGGCAAAGTTCCCCATCATTTTGGTACTGTATGTCAATATTGCACTACCTTGGCCAGTTGGGTGTTTCCAATTAGAGTTTGTAGTCCAAATGCAGGTATTGGATTAGCTCACCATATTTCTTTATTGTGGTTAAAGTTACATCCAACTTAAGGTACCACATTATGTGAGGTATTCTCAATTAAAGCACTCTTACATGGTGGTTGCTAATTTTGAGATGTACCCAACATGTAGGTATTGCTTACAAGGGTGTGAATTTCTTGGAAATTCTTTTAAATTTATTATTTTCCTTTTTTAATTTGATTTTTCTTGTTCTAAATTATTTCTTTAATTTATTATTCTTTTTCTAAATTATTGTTCTTTTTTCTATTTTTTCTTCTTAAGTTGTTTTTTGGTTCATTGTAGATGCATATTATGTGCCCCTACAAATGCATATTACATAAACTGCCCAAATAACTAGTGAACATTCAATGGTTTCCATGTGGGTATTGCAAGATCAATTAAAAAAACTAGTATGTATTGTTGCCTAACATGAGGGTATTGCAACCTAAACACTAAAAAAAATCAGCAAATATTTTGTAACCTCCCTGTGGGTATTTCACGGTCAGCCATATTGCGTATATGATTTATTGTAGCTATGGAAGTATTGAGTTAAAAATCTTATGCTTATTGAGATTGTCCTTGATTGTAGGGGCGTTGAATGGCATTGGGGCTATAATGATGGTGGGTAGAAGCTTGAGCTTGAGCAATGAAAACAAGGTGGTGGGGCGGGTAAGTAGGTAGGTAGGTCTGACCAGAAAAAATAAATTTATGGGCCAAAGGGGTCTCATCCATGAACAAAACCCAAAATGATGTTTTCCCAAGTAGTGCAAAAGCTTGAGAACCTCTGAACTGTATGTTATGTGCATAATGGATGGGGAAGTAGGAGGGTTCACAGGATACTACACCAAGGCTCAACTGGCCAGAGTGAACCAGCATCCAATAATGCACCATGTAAGATGGATGGTGGGAGATAGGAAACACATATTTTGTTGTAGTATTGTAGCTAACCATGATAGGTTCTTACTAGCTATGAACCAACCAGTTACATGCATCTACCTATCTAGTAACCACCAAGTGCCTTACCTATTACCTACCCACATAATGACCTTTTGAGATCCTTGCTTATGATGCTTGCCCACATACATAAGTAGTTGGTTACCAAGTTGCTGCAAGGAGAAGTTGGAGGGTTTGCAGGAGAAAGTTTACTTAGTTACCTGGTAACCTATCTTGTAAACTCCATTACTCCAATTGTTCATCCACAACTCAGTCAGGACCAGTGTTGGTTGGTTATTGAGTTTTGACTCACTTATCATCTTAGGTATTTACAACCTACCAGCCTGTTATTGATTTTTTAATAATCAATTAATAGCTCTATAACCACCTGGTCTTGAAATTTCAAATTTTAATAACCTTCTTGGATGACCTGGTTATCATCCAGGTAGGTTATTAATCCTAAAATGTTAAACATGTTTATAAAATGGAAATACAGAAAAATAAGATTTACTTATTTTAAACTCTATAACTGAATACTAGAGTTATAACCTAACCCATCCCCACAAAGAAACTTAGTGGTATGAAAAAAAATCAACAACCGGCCAACACTAATAAGAACAGGTTTCCAAGAGAGGGTGTCCAGTCTTTCTTGTTTGAGCAGAATTTTGCCACTTGGTAAAATTCTAAATTTGCTTAGGAAAAGGCAAGCAGTTTTTTGAGTTTTTTGTACCCATATCTTGAAAAGAAATCAGAAAAATCACTAGATAGCCAAAAATGTAGAAGGTATGCTCAGAATTTTATTTTTTCCTTTCATAATTCATTTACGCTCAAATTTGGCGAAACAATTTTGTGCACAATTACCACCTTAGCTACATCGCACAATTGTTTACAAAAATACACGAGTCAAATTATTAGGTTCCTCCTTGGCAACTCAGTTGTGGATGATAGACATCATCACAGCAATCACCATAAACTGACATGAAGCAGCACGTCCTCAACCTTGGTAATAAATATCATCCATATCACTGGCCATGAACTGACAAGAATCATCCGGCCACAGAGGTGAGGGCAGGCTCATCCAAAGAAACAGATGCAAAGAAACAAAACCAAAAGGAAGGATATAGTACAATTTGGACTTTGTGTCTAGATCTATTTATGAAGGAAGCTAGTTTGTTTTGTTTTGTTTGTCTCGCTGAGATCTCCCAAACTAGGGCGTTTCACCTTGCGCTTTGTGTATCTTCGGAAAGCTCTCAATGAGTAGGAGTGCACTGACTTGGTTGAGAGCGTTTGAAATTATGATGTCGAAGTTATTGATTATCGAACCATTTTCTCACAGAAAAAATAAAATCAAAATTGAGAATTGTATGAGAATTTGGATGTGTTCTTGGTATTATTAGAAAGCTCTCACTGAGTTTAGGATTTAATAGAGTTTATTTCACAATTTTCAGACCTAAGGTGTAAAAAATATTGTTTTTTTAGTGGATTTTGTTGCTGGAAGTTCAAACAAAATGTGTAAAAGATATCTATGGGCAGGTTTACACATTTGTGCACTTTGTTGTGGTTGGTAATGTTCCCCTTCAAATAACCTGTCACAAAACATTGTGATCAAACTCCGGACACTCCCAAAATAGATATTGAAGTCTTTCCTTTAGCCTACCTACCTATATAGGTGGGTATGGTGCAATTGGGAACAAACTGAGGAACATATTAGGAACACCACAAGGAACCATTGGGAACATTAGGAAGTAGAAAAATCCCTCCACCCTTTCTCTCAAGTGCATGGTGCCTCACCTAATTGCAATTAATTGGCTGCATAGAATTTCTATTCTTAACTTGTTTGTTGCCCATTTTTGCCCCAAGTTGTATCCCCCTCCTTGATCATGGGGTAATGTTTTTTGTTTTTGGCATTTTTTTACATTTTTCCAACTTGAAAAATATGATTTTGACATATGCAAAGGATTTTTGTGAATAAAAATGTCCCTAATTCAGTGTTTTTTTTAAAAAAAACTAAAAAATCACTAGATTTCTACAACATGTTCGAGTAAGTAACCAAAATATAAAAGGAGTGCTAAATTTTCTACTTTCATATCTTGTCTATAGCCAAATTTGGCTAAATCTTCTCATGGATGATTGCTAGTTTGGCTACATCATTATAACCCCTTGATCATGGGCACCTGTTGGGATTTCTATTATAGTCACAAGTGCATCAAAAGTTCAAAACTTTTTTTTTGTGATGCGTCTTGTTGATTGACACATCATTAGGAAAATATTTTAAAAGTTTGGACATTCCCCCAAGATAAAATTTTATGAGAGAATAAATAATGCTATTTGGGAACTACATGGGGTACATGTAAGAATGGTGGGAACAACAAATTGAACACTTGACAAAGTATGTTGTATGAAATCAAACACATGTGAAGGACAAATCTGAACTATGTAAAAATTGTGAGAACAACATAGGGAATTTTATCAAAACGTATGGGATAAAATTAAAGAATATATTTGGAACAAATTCAAAACTTTATTGGGAACATGTTGAAGAATGTTGATGATGTGAAGCCATCAATGGAAATGGAAAAGGATAAGAGTTTTAAATGTTGCTAAGAAATCCTTGCCAATGTAGACATTGAAATTATGCAAAGGAAAAATGAAAAAAGAAGATTCCAAGATAAAAAGGAGTCATTGTATCAAAAGTTACAAGGATTTGAAAATACTTTGAAAAGTTGAAAAAAAATAAAATTATAGTACATGAAGGATTATAATGAGCTTGTAACTTGATGCAAAATGTTTGTTACTTATATAATTACTTAGGGGTTATATTTGATGATTTATTAGGAGGCGGGGTTTCATAATTTAGTAATAATTTAGTGAATCATCAACAAGTAGTTATGGTTTCAATTAATGTGCATGATTCAAATATGGTGAATCACTAAAAAAATCATGTTACATGTTAATTTGCATGTGATGTGTAAGACTTAATGAAATTTCTTATTTAATTTCCTTTTGATTGGTATATAAATGAATGTTTAGGAGTTTTGGAAACACCTTCGTTTGATAAGAACAACTTGTTGTAAGAATAGACAGTTATATAGAATGGATTCGTGAAAAGAATTGAAAGTTTAATTTTCAAAGGTTTTGCCATAGTTCATGAATGTGTAAAATCCATGGTAGGAGAATGGTTGTAGCATAATAGTTATACATAGATAATGGATAGGTGAAAAGATATTTGTGCAAACAAGAACATAAATTTATATAGCTATGTAATAAAAATACATCATTATAGTCCTACACCTATTTGTACTTTACAAGTTCATGAAATTCATAACAATGATAAAAAAATGATGGTTGGTAAATGTGGATTTAATTTTTTTTAAACCACTCCACACTTACTATAATAACAATTTTTACATTATAGACATACATTCATTCATAATTATGCCTTGATTATCAACACACATACCTTTAAAATTTTAATATTACATCAAAGTCATGAATATCTTTAATAACCATAATCTATAATCTAGAAAAATTACAACAAAATTACATTTCATTTTCATTATATTAAAAACCACACATGATTCACACATCAAATTGGAAATAAAATTCTATAAAGAAGTTTGTACTTTCATTGTTTATTGAAAATTTCACAAAAATATAGCAAAATCCATGTTCTATACAAATGTAATCAAAACAACAAATCAAATATGTGGTTTTCAACACATGAATTTGTAGTTTTTTCTACAAAATATGTACATCTCTCCTTTACTCTAGAAGTGTGTATCTACCAATGTTCTAAATATCCAAAAACTCTCATTTTTGGGCAATCCCCAAGTCACCATCAACATGAACAACAAAACCAAACTCAATAAGAATTCAAAATTCAAACCCCCAAATGTCCAATGGCCTATTCCTATCCATAATGCCTTGTAAGCCCAAAAATTATGTAATTGTCTACTCCCTTAATAATGGTGGCCAAGGAACATGAATTGTAAAATAAAGTTCTTTTCTATTAATTTCAACATTATTTTTGTCTTCCAATGAACAAATTGAATATGTGCCAAATCTATTGTAGCTTGTGAAATTTAGGTTAGCTATAGATGATGTTACCTTTCCTCCAATGTCTTAACCTATGCCACTAGCTTGGATGTGTCACTTTCATAGTCTATTTAACGTCCTTCAACCTTTTCAATTCAATATGCCCTTTTGTCTTGAGCTTTTTTTAATTATTCGATTTTGCTAAATCATTTTTTTTTAATAATGTGTGTTAGAAATTTAATGTTGATTTTACTTTACTATAATTTGATCAGTTTGTACCATAGTATGATCAATTTGTGCCTGCTATACTTCAAATTGAATCAAAGGTTGATTTTTTGTTGTTCAAAATTTGTTGTTTTACTACTTGTGTCGCAACCCCACTTTTAGAAGAGTGTGAGGATGACACTCACACTCCCAAAATGGGGACTTGGGAGTCCCTCAAGACTCCTGAAACTTCAAAGTTTGATTCCAGGGGTCAAAACACCTCGCCTTGAAACGTTCTTTATATCATTGGAAAGCTATCGGAGTGTAGATGTCGAAAATGGCCTTGTATGATCCATTTGGACATTTTTAGCACACGTTATAGCAAAAAGAAAGGTCAGGAGTCAAATTGCCAGTTTGACTCCTGACCACTAAAAGTCGGGAATCAACCCGACCCCAGTGCGTTTAGGTGGAGTGCGACACACCGTTGGAAAGCTCTCAAGGAGAGCTACAAGTTTTCTTCAGACCTCATTCCAATTCAAGGTTTGAGTAAAGAGTTATGAACTTGCAAAGTCTCAAGAGTCCAAACCGGGACAATTTCAAGACTCCTTTTTGGGAGTCCCAGGACAAAGAGCCATTTGGATGTAAGTGTTGCGGAGAAACATAGATAATACTTTATGGGGGAAGGTGGTGGCTTCTTTCGAATCCGGGTCGTGATGAGTCTTGTGAGTCCAGGGTTGCCTGTGACTTATCTTAGCACCAAGGGTGTTCCAAAATGTGATGTAGGATCGAGTAAATAACTAAAGCTTGTCCCTCTTCCTAGTCCCATCCCGGAGCTTTAGCACGCCCCTCTACCCCTTTTAGTGCTAAGAGCTGGGAATGTGCCCTGAGTTCCAAACATTTTTGCTATTTGACTGACTTGGACCCAAGTTGGGTCCAACAAGGAACTTGGGAGCGCATCAACTTGTACCCATGTTTGCACTTGTGCATTTATTTCCTGATTCTTTGTTTATCTATTCCTGTGACTGCAACTATGATGTGACTTGTATATGTTGTTATGATTACAAATCTAATGTTGGATTAATTTGATTTTCTTGTAGTTCTTCAATTACGTGTTCCTTAGTTTGTATCTAGTTTTTTACTTCTATAGTTGCAACTTCGTACTCCTGGGAATTAACCTTTTGTGGAAGAATTTCAAATGCTTTTAAAGTCTATTTTGATACATTTTTCATACCACCGCCTTCCTTCTTAGAGATATCTCTTTTTTTCTCTAAGGTCTGCTAATTCCTCCTATGTTGTTTTTACTTCTAATGGTCCTACACCATCAATTATCATGTATCTTCTTTCTCATACGAAGTCTCTATTTTTAGAGTTGGGACTAAAGGTTCATATTGAAATGATGGTGTGACCTTTTCCATTTGAAATATCTTATGCATGTAGAACTTGTCATTTCTTTCATACATTCTATAAACTTTTTTTACATACTTTTGGATTATATCTTGCACTACATCCCACCAAAGATCTACATCCTTATTTTCCATAGTCAATGCCTTGAGTTTTACTTGAAGCAAACTATATTGTTTCTTGAGTTTATTGTTTTCTTTGAAAACAATATCATAGTTGAAGGGTTTGATTCCTTGGGCCTATTCCAAAACCTATTGCAACCTTTCATTAAGACCCATCTACCTTTGCGAATTTTAGTCCATCTCTGCTAATCTATGGTTAGATTGCTTTTGCACTTCATTTTTGGATTGATATACATTATAATATCTTCTTTGAACTCCTCTAACTCCTTTTATTGCTTTAAGAGAATTTGCTCCATATTCTTATAATTTCCTTGAAATTTATTGTGTTCCACACTCAAAGAATCCTTCTATGTCTTAAGCTCCTAGTAAATAACATTTTTCTACATCATAGTTGCTTTCAAAGAATCCTTATTAACTTTGATCTTTTCTAGATCCTTATTATGCTTCTCCATGTTGTTGATATTTTGTTTAGTTGTTTGCAATTTTGCCAATACTTCATTATTATCATTTTTTTTTAACCTATAATTTTGTTTTGAGCTTCTATTCCTTTTCCAAAGCTCCATGCGTGTTATGAACAAAATTTTCCTTTTGTTTTGTGATTTGTTTATTTCTAATTTCCATATCAAAAATTCAGAACAGAATGTTGGTCATTTGTGTGTTGTATTCTACTATATTGAAACATAGTGGCAACTCTCCTATGTTCATCTAACTTTGTTTATAACCCTTGCATAGACCATAGTGTATGAAACCTAGGAGTTTGTCCCCTGGAACTAGTATCTAAACAACTAGTATCTAGACTTATGTGCGAAGTTCAAATATTTCCAAAAATGTTTGTTCATGTAACAAAACTTGGTCTTGAAGGTAGCATACGTTCATAAATTTGTGGTATTGGAACATGTTATTGCACATCAAGTAGATCTAATTTTGCCTCTTGCATACGCTCCTTTGGTTCCTCCTTGGCTTGAAATTGTGGCTCCCTTTTGGGCCATGTCTATTGCTCCTACCCATTTGATCCCTTCTCTTGTTTTGGAAAGATATGTGGTTTGATGTTTGAACTAGGAGACATTCACTTCTCCTTTGGTTTCTAATATTGCTACTTTTGTTTTTCAACAACTTTGCTGCATGTTGAGGGTTAACACTACCTTTCATTGTGGATTATTTTTGTATTTTTTACCTCTTCAACAAAGTTTCCTTCTCCTCCTCATTATCAAATTGGGACATTAGAACTATTCTTCTGGTTGTCCTTATTTTTGGTTCTTTCTATTTTTTAGGAAAAATATCTACAAGGTTAAAAGGTTTTTTGTTTTTTATGAACCTCTCTCTCAAAGTCTCTTTCTTCCTCTTCTCCTCATGTGGTTGTTTAGTCTTCTTTTTCTTCTCCTGTGGTTATATTCTTTTTATTAGAAACCATTTCTAAAACAAAACTTCTAAAACAATTGTAGAATGGCATATGTCCTTCTTGGGCTATTTCTCAACAGTTCCTTTAATCATGTTCTTCTAACATTTATCCCATATGATCAACTCCTTGACCAATTGAAAATACATGATTGTGGCCAAATTCATAAATTCTCCATGGTCTGCTTTGGAAATCATCATGGCAAATTTGTTGTTAAAGTATTATACCTTATCTTTTTTATAGATAATGGGCATAATTGCAACAATCATATTGAGATATTCTGGTTTCATTTTTTTAACAACCCAACTTTCATTGGTGTTGTAAGTATCTAGAACCATATTAATTATGTCTACTAAAGCTACTATAACATTTAACATTTTTGTCTGATCTGCTTATGTCTTCCATGTATGGCAAATTTTTAAAACTATGCTAGCAAATGTCTATTTATAATTTTTTGCTCCTTTGCCATCATAACTTTGATTTTTTTGTGCTCAAAATCTAGTTTCTAGTTGTTATAAAATTCAACTTGAATATTATGATGAAGAGTCTTCCATTCAATTTCAAATAGACCTACCAATCCAACTTTATTTGCCTATTTTCTCTCCTCCTTTCCAAAATTTGTCTAGAGCAAAATGTTTTTCAAATTTTTATTATTAATCTGCTTTGTAGGAGTAAAAATATACCTAACCTCATCATCTTGTTGAATTTGGACTTTTTTTCTTGAGAGATTGGCAGCCATTTATTTTTTATTCCTATTTTTGCTACGCTTCTTGTTTAAAATTCGAACCTTCTCTGGAGTATACTCTTGTGTAGGCTCTTCTTGTTGTAATGGTCCTTCTTGTTGTTGTTACACATCGTTTCGTTCCCATTCCTTTTTAGAGTCATAAATGAAAATTAGATCAACCTATTCATTTATGCTTGCCTTTCTTTCAGGCTTTATAAAATTGTACTTCTTCAAAGTTTCTTTACAATCTCTATTGTCCTTTTTAATTGCTTCAAAAGCCCTTTTGAACTTAGACAATGTAGAAAATCTTAGAGAAGAAAAAGAAGAATAAATGGTAGATGGAAATGGCGGACCTCTCTTTGGAGACTTGGACTACAAAGGCAAAAGTTGGAAATTTTCTATTATTCTATTTGTCTTTCTTACTTTTCTTCTCTCAATTTCTATGGTCTCTCTGTGGATTGTGTTTACAACTTTTCGATAAAATTTTCTTTTGTTTTCATTTTGGAAATAAAAAATGATGAAAATTTGTTTGTAAAAAATGAAAATGAAGAGTCGAAGTGTTATTTGTTGGTTACATAAATGCCATTATCTCACTTCATATAGCGAAGTTTCATTTTTCGTTATAGAGTTAGTGTTTTAATGATTTGTCCTTTTTTTTTACACTTGTCAATTTTTATTTGAGTTCACATTGACAACAATATGGGCTATAGATAATGCATGTTAACCTAACAACTCTATAGGTATGGCACTAGATTCTTTTGATAACACAAGTTCTTATGATGACATGGTGCTATCCACATTATAGATTTTTTCTATCTTGTGTTAAGTCATTAAATCAACATAATTTTGTTCTAACGTTATAGACATATTTGACTTATAGTCTATTGTCATGAAACTTATATGTAATCGTAGTCTTTGACTAATATCATATCTTGTTGATTCATCATATTTGTTAAGGATTCTTTTGATGTGGCTATCTTACCAATTTTCATCATATTTCTTTTATTTGTGGTCAAAATCTATAGATTCTAAAGAGTTTTGATTCTCTAAACTTTGAATCCTTTTCAATGTCTGATCCACATATATGTATGGTTTCAACTTGTAAATATTGACCAATAATAGGTTTGGTTCAAAATTGTTAACATAAACAAAAATAACAATGTTATTGGGTAAGCAATATTACACCTGAATAAGCCAAACCATCTTTTTTTGAATTTTCCTAGATGTGTTTTTTCTCCCTTGGGAAACCATATAACATAATTTCCAAATTGGAACATTTTTTTTGTGTGTTTGTATTGATTTCACATAAATATGTTCCATTGGTTTGCTCCAACATGTTTTGAGCTTCCAATCTGTTCTCCAATAATTTCTCCAACTCTATAAGTCTAACATTTAATACTTTGGTGGGTTCTGCATCTTTGTGGTTTCCATTAATAATTAATAAAACATATTCTGTTCCATTAAACCCTAGACCATAGACTAACTAGTAAGGTGTGTATCTAGTTGCCACCTTGTAAACTATCTTGTATGAAAAAAAATTGTGGATAGATGTTTATTTGTCTATTTTTTTTTCATTGATTAATTTAGTAATCTACCAATAACTTTGTTAGTAGATCATACTTGTCCGTTTCCTTGTGGGTAATAAGTAATAGAACTAACATGTTTTAATATGTTAACATCTAATTATTTTGTTATATGTTTGATTGTATCATTGATGGAAATGTACTCCTTGATCTTTAACTATGGTCAAACGACATCCAAATTTAGTCAAAATATATTCATACAAAAACTTGGCTATAACTACTGCAATTTTGGTTTTAAGTGCCTTTACTTATACCCACTTAATTGCATAATTTGTAGCTACCATAATATATCTATTCCATGTTAGTCTTCATACTAGTTTAATTGGACCTATAAAATCTAAACCCCATTTCCACATAAAACATTCTTCTAGAAGTGTTGTTACCAATTTAGCCAAACTTTTTTGTTTTTAGTCCTCTAATTTTCTGACAATTGTCATAACTTCTACAAAATTCATGAATATCTTTGATTAGAATTGGCCACCAATAACCTACATCCATAAAAAAATTTATAGTAATATTTGCTACAAAATGTCTTCCTACCATTCCTTCATGTAGCTCCTTGAAAACAATATGTGTTTCTAAGGTGGTCAAACATTTGTGCATTATGTTGTTTTGTCCAACTCTATACATTGTTCCCTCTTTCAAAGTAAAGGGTTTTACCATTCTGGCTAGTTTCTATTTATGAGTTAAATTTAAAGTTTATGGCATTTAACCTATCTTTAAGTAGCTTTTCATTTCCTACATCCATATAGGTTCTATAGAAAATAATGATGTATCTTTAGTTTGATCTGATACTCCCAATGGTTCTGAGCTATCTAACAATTTAAATAAAACATCATCTACCGCATGTGTTATACTAGGCTTGTAGACCTTTGTAAATTCATATCCCAAAAACAATAATAACCATTTAGTTATCCTTCTAGACACACGTGGTTTATTGAAAAAATATACAAGAGCCATGTGGTTTACATGAAAGACAAAAAAAAATCCCAACAAAGTTTTTTTGAACTTATGCATAACACAAAACCATTGTTAAGGTTTTTTTCTCTATAGTAGTATAATTCTACTTTGCTTTATTTAGGAGTTTAGAGGCATACTAACCAATTGGGTTTTGTGTTAAGATTGCACCTACTGTTAGTAAAGATGAATTTGTGTGCACATGGAACTCCCATTACCAATTTGGAGGTATCAAAATTAGTGCTTCCATATATCTGATCCCATGCTTCTTGATAGTTTGTGGTCAAAATAAAGGGTTTTGTTTTCCTCATCAACTTTGTAATTGGTGCCATGATAAAAGTAAAAGTGTTTGATGAAACATTTATAAAACTTAGCCACACCATTAAAGACCTAAATCTACTGTGAGTTTGTAGGTATTGGCATATTAACAATTGCTTGAAACTTTTAAAGGTCTGGTATTTTTCCTTCCTTGGAAATTATGAACCTTAAAATCAGTCTTGAAAATACCATAAAAACACATTTTTCTAGGTTAAGACAAATTTTGTATTCTATACATTTTTGAAAGCAAAGTCCGAGCTTCATCAAATGACTTTCCATATCATTGTAGACCATGAAATCATCTAAAAATATCTTCATGAACTAGTATAAGTATTCTTTGAAAGTTTTACTAATTGTTTTTTGGAATGTTGGTGGCCTATTTTTGACACCAAATGGCATCACCATCCAAACAAAAGCTCCTTAGTCTATTACAAATGTTGTTTTGTATCTATCTTTAGGGGCTATATAAATCTAATGGTATCTTGAGTATCCATCTAAAAATGAATATGTTTCATACCCTACTACAATGTTCATTACTTCATAAAAAAATGGTAAAGGATAAAGATTTTTTTTTGTTGCCTTATTCAACTTCTTGAAATTTACATAGATATTCAATTTTCCATTCTTTTAGGTACTACCACTATAGGTGATAACCATATAGCCTCCTTTATTGGTTAAATGAGTCATGCTGATAAAGTTTGTCAATATCATGTTTGATAACTACAACATAGTTAGGGTTTAATATTTACCTTGCTTGATGTGTTGGTGGGAATGAGGTGTCTAATTAAATTTTGTGTTGAACCAACTTTACAAGAATGCCTTTCATATCCTTATAAGTCTAAGCAAACACATCTTTGAACTCCTTGAATAAAATTTGAAGCTGTTTTATTTTCTCCTTTGTTAATTGTGCATTAATTTTGATACATTATGGATTTGCCTCTATGTTAAGATTCAATTTAATAAGATGTTTTTTTATAGTCAAGGTCCAACTTGCTATTTGAAGATTTTGTATTTAAATTTTGTCTAGTGTTTCATCCACTTCAATATCAACTTGGCTATGATGATAATAGGTTTCTAGATAAACCTTATCTTTCAGTGACATCTTTGGTTTAACATTAAATTTTGTTGCTTCTGTTGTTGAAGCCACTACTTCTACTTTACTTTGATCCAATATCCTTTGTTGTGGTTTAAATTTTCCATTTATTCTAATTTTTGAAACTCCAACACTCGACAATGAAACTATTTCATCTAAGATAGTGATTGTGCCAATTGATAACAATTATGGTTTTGTCTCAAAGATTAGATCTTCCTCTTCATCTATTAGACCTTCCAACAAGTCATAACAAACAAGTACTTAGGGCCTTTTGGTTTTTGCTCCCAATTTTTTGTTAATTGATATTGTTTTGATTGTTCCATAACTAACGCACTCCCAACTCCTTGAAAGACTCAAATGTGAATCCAAGTAGAAAACAACAGAAGAAGGAGGAGTTGGGGCATGCTCCTTAATTCACAACACTTTGAGGGGTAGAAGGGCATGTTGGAGTTCTGGGATGGGATTAAGAAGCGCTGACAAGCTTCACTCACTCACATGGGCTTGCACAAAACCCACACAAGGTGGTTAGTGCGTAGTTGGAGCACTTTTGGTGCTAGGACGAGCCACGGACAACATGGACACACAAGACGCATCATAGCCTAGACTTGGGGGAAACCACCACCTTCCCCCTTATAGTATACTCTGCACCTCTCCACAGGGCCCACATCCAAATGGCTTTTTGTCCCAGGACTCCCAAGTGGGAGTCCCGAAATCGCCAAGGTTAAGACTCCCGCGACTTTGGGGCGCCATAACTTTGCGTGCAGACCTTTGATTGAGATGAGATTTAAAGCAAAGTTGTAGCCCTTGTCGAGAGCTTTTCAATGGTATGCTGCACACCATGTTCATGCACGGAAATCGGGTCGATTCCTGACTTTTAGTGGTCGGGAGTCAAACTACCAATTCGACTCCCGGCCCTTCTATTGGCCATAACTTTTGTTTCAGATGTTCAAATGAGCAATGTGAGCCCATTTTAGACATTTACGTTCCAAGAGCTTTTCAATGATATAAAGAACATCACAAGAAATTGAGTTTTGATCCCTGAAATTGCTCTCTAAAGTTTTGAAAGTCCATTAGGACTCCATCTCCCAAAGTGGGAGTTGCCTTGGGAGTGTGAGGGTTCACTCCCTCACACTTTCCTACATTCCTAGGAGTATGTGATGTGACTCCCGGGCTTTCTTTTGGCATGCACCCTTGTAACCCCTTTGCCTTGGTCGTGAGCTCAAAGTTAGGGTTGCGACAATAACCTTGAATAATAATCACATTGTTCCCCTAATCATGTGTAACCATTGCATCTTTAAGCTAAGGTCTTCCCAACAACATAGAATAATTAAAATCTATGACATTGTTTTGCAAAACATTAAATGTGGTTGCATATGGGATGCCATATATGTGAATCTTCAAATTTCTAATGACTCATAAAGGTCTAGTCATACCATGATCTGCCATTCTGAGGTGGTATGTGTGACGGACGTGACAAATGTGACAGACGTGATAATAACAGGATGTGACGGACGTGACAGTTCCAATAGTTTCTTAGCATTGGAGTTTCCAATAGTATCTGTGACGGATGTGACAGATGTGACAAACGTGACAATAACAAGATGTGACGGACGTGACAGATGTGACAGTTCCAATAGTTTCTTAGCATTGGAGTTTCCAATAGTATCTTAGCATTGGAGTTTCCAATGATATCTTAACAGTATAAATAAAGGACCTCGA
>Ga0209208_10001389_pt1 | contig 33938 bp, 34 predicted proteins | sample S1TSphfallax_3_FD_187694 | JGI IMG/M metagenome (GOLD analysis project Ga0209208, IMG submission 187694) | Host-associated microbial communities from peat moss isolated from Minnesota, USA - S1T2_Fd - Sphagnum fallax MG (SPAdes) (version 2) | ecosystem: Host-associated > Plants > Peat moss >...
AATAACCTATATGTTGTAAATGTGACAATTTCAACTTTACTTCTCCCCCAAATATGGTGAATTTGAGGGATTACTTTCCAATAGAATCCTTTGTTCAATTGCAACCCCATTTTGTTTTGTTGCCAAGAAACAAAATTTTGCCAAAAAAAAGCTTTAATCAAATTATACTAATTTTTTCATCATATGTTTAAAAATAATTTAAGTCAATTTTGCTTTAATGTTTTAAATTTCCTATCACATATTATAAATATTATTTTATATAATATTATTTCTAGATGCATCAATAATGTTTTGGTAACAATTTAATAATTATTAACTTTCATCATTTTTTCTCAATGTTGTATTTTGGAAATGTTATCATTTTATTTTCAATTGCATGCTAGAAGTTTTCTTTTAGTTTTCATTTTTCTTTCATCTATTCATTATTTGCTCACACATCCACATTATATTTACCTCAATCTTTTTTTCATCCTATGTATTAAGGTTTCAACGACATGTGAATTGCTTTTTGGTGCGTTCATACATTAAATTATATTTTATTTCCTTTTTGATCACATATCTTAATTTTATTTGTAACATGATGAAATTTTTTATATAAATGTTTTTTGGTCACATGGTAAGATTATAGTTTTTCCAATGGCAATGTGGACATTATAATCACAATTATTTTCACTATTATGTTTTGCTCACATTTATTATATATATTTTATCAAACATGATAGTCACATTTATCTACATTTACTTTTTTGGTCATAGCATTGATTTCTTGATCACAAATTCAAATTTATTTTCTGTAAAATTAATTTAATTGCATGAATTTACTTTTTGATTACAAATCGAAATTAGATATATTTCCTTTTATTTTTGGCCACATGTAATAATCTTCCAGTTGCACATTAATATTAGATTTTTCTTAACTTTCTTTTTGCTCACACATCTGAAGATTTCCTTCATACATTATAATTACTGTTTTATTATTGCAATCTCATGTATTACCTTTTCGGTTAGACATTTAAATTGGATTTATTGTTATTATTATTTATTGTCACATGTACTTTTTTTTGGCTCATTAGTCATATGTTAAATTAGATTAGATTTAATTGACTAAAGTAAAAATCATGAATTTTATCATTATGCTTTCAATCACATGCATTGACTATTTAGTCATTTGTGAAAATTTAATTTTTGGTCACATGTATCAAGCTTTTTGTCACACATAATTTTTTTTATGTTTTTTCATTTTCCTTTCTATAGTATGTATTAACATTTTTCTTTTACAATTTTTCATTCAGGCATGTACATTATAATTTTGGTTGTGTATGAATTTTCTTTTCATTTAATTTTCAATTGCATGTTTCAACTTTTCAGCCCCACATGAAAATAATTTATAAGTGCAAATTTACATACTTTGTATTTAGTTTTCAAACATACTTTATTTGTTATATGTAATCAAGAAAACAAAATCCCAGCAGCTAATGGAACAAGGGATTAAACCCATTATTTTTTATCCATTTGGAAGGGGGGTGGCTTGTTTCATTGAGAGAGAGGGGAATGCATATCTTTAAAAGTAGGCATGAAAACTCTCCCCTCTTACATGTCATCAGGTACCTTTATTTAGGTTCAAGAGAACCTTAACCTCATGCTTTACCCTTTATTTAGGTTCAAGAGAACCTTCACCTCAAGCTTTCCTATGGGTAAAGCCAATGAGTTTGGGGAGATTCCGAAAAATCCAAAGCTGTACTCAGTCAGGTATCATCTTGTCCTAGGCCCCTTCGTTTTGGGAATGCGCCAGCTTGGGGGCTTTGCCGTGCACAAGAACATGCAAAATGCAAACCATTCATGGCACAATTAGTTTTGGGCGAACTGCACATAATACATTGATACCATGATAAAAAACCTCCCCCACCCAACAAAATTTAGTTGCTTTTCAACATTACAAGATATCTTGTCCTTATTAGACTCGGGTTTTGTCTGAGTCCGAATAAATACCTTCACCCGAGGTAAGAATAGTATCACAAGAATCTTTTCTTTTGGCCTTTTAAGCTCTGCTCATTAAACTCTCATTATACTTAACTTAACTTGGTGTGGACAAAATCGTGAACGACGACTAGTTTGTCTGCTAATGTCTAGAAAGCTGCCATTCAATGAGATATTATGCCATGCCAGTAAGTGTACTACTGCACCACCTTATGACACTGAAGAAATTGTTTCCCAAAATGATTAATTTGGACCAAGCTTCTTTCTTTTCTCAATCTAATTCATTCGTTTTCCAAGCTTCTAGTTTTCTCAATCCGATTCTTCAATGTATTTTTTCTCCTTCCTAATTGAGTTTGAGGCAAAGTTTGGCAATTTTTATAGTACAGTTTTGAAATGATCAGCTAGTGCAGTGATGTGTTGAACTGATGATGTGATTGATTTAATCACCGATTTTTTTTGCAGGTGCATTTTCTGTGGGTCCTCCTCCTCCACCTCCCTGCATAGCTTCAGATTGTTTCTGGCATACTTGTGTGGTATTCTCGACTACAGCGACTAGAGCCTTGTTGGAACCGATCTAGTGCACTTGTTGGTCTTAATGCGACTCTGAAAGTTTTTCCTAATCATGGTATTCATCATGCTCGATATAATCTGCTTGCATACTGCGGGGAAAGCAGAAAGGTTTCGCGCTCTAGGCTATGGCATACAAACATGCATGAGTACTCAAGAAAACAAATGAATCGACTTGGAAGTGCGAGACACTTAATTGCTGATCCGCCGGGGTTGCGATGGAAATCGTTGTCAAGCCTGTGATGACGATTCCAGTTTTGCAGAGGAGTAGTTGTTGGTCATCAGCATCCGTTTCTTCGTCACCGCCTCCTCTGCTTCTTCCATCCCTATCTGGTCTGCAGTATTCCTCTTTTTCTTCTTCTTCCTGTAGATGTTGGACTAAGAATCTTCCAGCGGTCAACTGCTACAGCACGAAGATTGCGACAAAGCACCTCTCATCACCAGTAATAGGTTGCCGATATTATTATAAGCGGCAGAATTCTTCGACTGCGGTTGCCATGGCTGTTGCTTCTCCTTCGTCGTCTTCTTCTTCTACGCCTGCCCAACAAGCAGTAGAAGAAGAAGAAAAAGAAACGCTTGCTTCCAATGTAAGCTTCTTCCTAAAACTCTGGTGTTTTGAAGCTCCTGATGCACCTCTAATCCGAATGCCACTGTGGTAGAGGAATTTTGCAAACCTATTATTGTGGGTGGGTGGATGTTCTGTAGGATTTCCCTTCTGCATTATGAGCCTCTCTCTGCAAGTCTCTTTTTGCCTCCTTCCAAAGCTGGACTCCTTCGTTGATTTCCCGATTCCTCACGAATTTGGACAGAAGCAGAAAATTAGGTTTTTGCACCAAGTTTGAATCAAAATATGGAGTGCCTAGATTAATGTCCAAAACGTGAGGGGGCTTGGGGTTCGAGCAGGAGGTGATAGTGGTAGGAGCAGGACCAGCAGGCTGTCTTCTTGCAATCTACCTTCTGCGCAGAGGCTTCTCTGTGAACCTGTTTGAGAAACGTGAAGCTACTATTGCTGGCCCTGGTATGCCACTTCTTGCTGATTTTGTGCCCAGCCCTGGTGGTGACGGTGTATGTGCAAGCCTCAGTGTGAATTGCACATACCACCAGCACCTTTATTTGGTCTTTTGTGGGAGAAACAGAAATTGCAAAAACCATTCAAGGAAAACTATGAATGCTTCAACTGACATGGGGTGAGGGAGCAGGGGAAATGCTGCAGGATTCATATTCATATTCCATGGTGCTTTCATCTCGTGCTACCAAAGCTCTGGAAGGAGCAGGCTTGGCTTTGCCTTTGACACTTCTCAACCCTCTTGAAGGTGCTTGTAGGCACTTTCCCAACGGAAAGATTGTAATGTTTCCTCAATCCCATACTGTAAAAGAGAATTCCTGGATCACAAAAAAATCCTTATCCATTGCTTTGTTCTATAATCTGACTGGTGTCTTCTGAAGTATTGAAGGTCTGTCAGTTGGTTATCTGATCATATTCTTAAAGAAATTTCCCGTGATTGGTGCATGTGCCTACAGTTCAACAGCCCACCTTAGTATGGTGGTTAAGGATCAAGCATTATATAACCTGAATATGAGTTCTTGGCACAGGATTATGTGTATGCTCCTGTAGCTCATCAGGGAGCTTCTTCTGATGCAGACGGGATTGTAATGTTCACACCACTGGCAGCCTTGATGATGTGCGACTTTTGCAATTTGGTTGTTGCAGACTTTTATGCGATACTCAAGTGAACCTGGCATTCAAACTTATGGTGTAAGCCGCAATGCACTGGTAGGATATTTGCAAGAGTCACTTTTGCTTGGAAGGTAATATGGAGCAGCAGCCCTTCATTCTTTCCTTTCATCCTGTAAGAGAAGAGTTCCATACTTGAAATTCAGAGTTCTGAAGAAGGAGATGCTGCAAGTTACTGGAGACCTCAATCTGTGAAGCTTCTTTCTTTCAAGCCCTACCTGGTGTTGATGTTCCTGCAGGTACCCAAAACTGAAGACCTACTTTGGATATGAGTTAGTGTCCCTTGGTGAAAAAAAGAATTCAGCTACATTCCGAGTTTCTGCAAATTCCAATATACAGGGTGTGAAAACTTGCACATTGCTTGTTGACAGCTCTTGGCCTTTTCTCTCTGTTCTTGCACTGCTGGATGCAAGACATATCTTTGTCAATAGCTTCATTGTCTCTATTTCCTTCTCTCCAACTACAACCCACACAACCCTTCAGGAAACACATGACAAGTCAGGAGAGTGCATGTATCTAGAGAGAAGAAGATGAAAGCTGACAGCAGTTTGGGTTGAAAAAATCATGTCCTTGAACTGTGGTTATTGTTTTGCCTATGTGATGAGGGATATGATCCAAAAATTGTCAAGCAGTGATTCTTAATTCAATTCTTCAAAGCAAAAGCAAGCACATACATACTTCTTCAATGATGTTTCAAAGTGGCAGTGGATTCAAGTTTCAAGTGGTGATTTTGTATCCCATGTATGTGAGAAATTTTGCTTTTTCTGTACAACATGGAGTGTTCAGGTACAAAGGAGGAGCTGGTTGAAGTGAAGTATGATCTCCTTGTGGGTGCGGATGGTGCCAATAGTGCAGTACGATCACAGATTCTTCACTATGAGGAATGCAACCCTCACTCTTCCAAGTAAGATTTAATGTGAGGAATGTGCAAAAGTCTCCCTTGGATACTACTCTCCATCTGTATCTTGAAGCTTGTACTTCAGTAATTCATATTTCTGAATGCAGCAAGTGTGTTCATCCTGAAGGCTTTTTGACTTGAGCTTGTGGTCTATTCCAGTAACCTGGAGCCTATGAAAATGGACATCCAACACAATGTTCAATACATCAAGTCCTTGTATATTAGACCTTCATTGGCAAAGAATTCATTTCTATATGCTGATCACAACCATGTTCAGGTATCAAGCCTAGTCTTATTATGATTGTCCTGCCTTCTACCACTGCAGGCAATATTGTCTATCAGTGTACACTGCAGTATGTTTCATGCCTCTTTTTCTTTGTTTCTTTCTTGAAGTAGGTCTCATTCCTTTGTTCATACCATCTTCCTGTTGGGCATTAGTACTTCAACAGATTGCATTCCAGAAACTCAATGGCATCCTTGGTGTATTGGTAGAAAGCTCCGGTTTGGAGCATTCATGCTTAACAAATCTGATTTCTAGAGCTTGGCTGAACTTACAGGTGAGGTATATTAGAGTGAGAACTGTGAATACAGTCACTCAAAGGCAGATTTGAAAAGAGTGTTTTGATAAGCTTACCTTCTTTTTCACCTGGGTGCAGGCTTGGGTAGCTCTTAATCTTTTGTTCACAGGGATGGCTGATGGCAGCTTCTGGGGAGCAACTGGGAGTCCAGATCTCATAAGTTGTACCAATCCATTAGAGTTGGAACACAAGTTCAGGTTTACATCATTTTTCCTTCTCATCAGATTCCTCAGTCTTAGCCTACAAGTCTGCTGCAGCCATCATCCTGTCCCTGCATTTGTTGCACTGTATAGGTATACTGTCAAAATTGTTACCATACAAGACTTGCAAGCTCTCTTAAACTGTTTCTCCTCCAAAAACTGTCTTTTTGCAGGATCTTGGGAGTCTCCCAGCATTGTTAGATTGCATTTTACTTGTGGTCTCCCAGTTTGAGAGTGAGTCATGTCTGCAATTACCAGAGCTGATGTTGTAGAAAGATGCATCCAGATGCTGTGGTTTTGAATCAGGATTACGTGTTTTGCACTCATGAACAGGCAGCATGCCCCAGAGGTCCTTGAATTGCTGCTAGAGGAAAACCCAAATTTTGCAGAAGATTTCGTGAAGCAGCCACCAATCTCAACTGGTTCGGCAATAATACTTTCTCGCTTCCACCATGACAACATCCTCCTCATTGGTGATGCCGCACATGCCATGGTATGTCTTCAAGAGCAGTAAGGTCTGAGTTTTATTTATATGCTCTTGTCAAACTATATTTCATCAGTTTCTCAGAGACAGAAAACAAGTGCTTGGAATATTCAATGAGGGAAGTGCCATTGGGTAAAGAGAAAGAAATTGTAAGGGTAAGTATTGTACTTTGGTGATTGCTCTATTCAGGGGTTGCTCTGAATCTCCTGAGAGCCTGTTGGTCAAAACAGCAACACCTCATCTATGCTGGTGCCAAAACCTCACAAACTTATTCACAAGATTGATTGAGTTCTTTTCGGATACATTTGTCCAGTTTTCACTGTACGGCACGGGCTGCAATGCTGCCCTTGAGGACTGTTTCATCTTCGATAAAATACTTGCTGATTTCCCCTCATCTGGTACAATCTCTTGAATTTTATAGCTACAGCGCACCATTATCATACATCTGCTGAAGCTTCTTTCTTCCCCTGCACTGAGTTGAAAATTGCCTTATTAGCACCAATTAAAGGAGATTCTGGTTTGACAATAGACACAAGATATAAGGATTATGTGTATCCTGTATATAGGTTGGCATTGAAGACACAAAACAGAATTGTAATGAATCTTGTTGGCTCTCAATATTCGAACTGGAAGTGATGTAAGTGATCTTGTCATCCACACTTTGCCTGCTATTGATTGATATATCAGTGCGGGGTTGTTGTGATCATCATCTGTAGGGCCAGCAGGCAAAGTTCCATTTGATAAAGTAGCAGCAGAGTTCACAAGGAGACGCAGGGAAGATGCACATGCCATCGTGAATCTCAACACTACAAAAGAGCTCTTTCCTCGAGGTTATCTAGGCCTGATGCAAATGTTGCTGCTCACCACTTTACACAAACTGGCTCCAAAGTTCTTCAAACCGTAAGCTAATCCTCCACTGCTACTATCACAACTGCCTCATGAGTTCTTTGCTTTGTTGTGATCCTGGCTGCATGACTGTAATGTGTATATACTACAATCTGCTCATTGGATTCAACAAAACTGCAAGAAGATGGTAGTTAGAACATGACTTGATGCATCTGGAATTTTGCGGTGGTGGTGGAACAGGACATCATTTAATCAACTCTGGTCAGATATGCCATTTGCTCAAATCAAATTGCAGAAGCGCATGGAAGACAGATTCTTTTATGGGCTTCTATTTGGGCTAGGCTTTTTGGTGCTCTCTGGGATCCTTTTTCTGTTGGGAGTCCGCACTCCACCTCCGAATCCAAAGCCCACTTTCTGAGCTCCAGATGTGGAAAACAAACAATGCTTTCATGATGATGTTGATTGTTATGATATTTGACAAACTCAAATACATGTGATAACACAAACATGTTTTTCTTATGAATCTTCCATTTGGAAAGCTCTCATCACAACCTAAATGTCTACTTCTTAGGGCTCCAACATGACCAGCACTCAGTCATGTCTAACCTATCTTTCTCTCACACTAATGCACAAGGAGAAGTCCTTCACAGGTAAAAAAATATTGGTCCTATGCTCTATGAGGTGTGTATCTGCAATATGCATGTGCCAGGGGGTCAATGGAAAAAGTTGAAGAGATTGCCAAATGCAAATGTGGCACACTTACTGAATCCAATGATGCTCGAACAAAGCTGCTTTGACTAGATTTCCTTGAAAAGCTGAATCCATGTGCTGGAATTGCATCACCATGAGCACTCTCTGCACAAATTAATACTCCCATTCCCATTCTGTGCTGTATGTTGATGGTAGTTTGCTTTATCATTAGAGGTTCATGTATCTGGTTTGGGCTCTTAACCTCACTGATAGTCCATTTATTGATACTTGTGGTCTTGGATCTTTGACCAAAAAAATGTTTTTAAAGCTTTTAGTTTATTTTGTCACCTTGAATGGAAGACACCTAGTAGTAAATGCTTAAAATTCTTTTGTGGAAATCATTTATGATTTTGTGCCTAACTTGGTAAACGAACAAATAGGTCATGTATTTAAAAAATGAAACAATGATTTTTTTGTTTATTTTTTTTCTATTTTCCTTTTATATTATTTTTGTAATCTTATTGGTATGGCACCTTCTTATGTCACATGCCCTTCATTTGCTTGTTATGTGAAGACAACAAGAAAGAAAAAAAACAATCATAATTGTTAGACAATCACAAGTGATTTCAACATAGGAACCAACTTAAGCAATCAAATAAATGTGCAAGAACCTTAAACTACTAGGGTTTTCGACAAAGATCAAAGCAAAAACATGAGAATAAAACAATTGTGAAAAATGTTTGCTAAGTATACTCATTCCATTGAAGGGCAAAAAGACCTTTTCATCTTTACAAATGACAACTAATAAGATTTTTTTCCTCCCAAAAACTAACAAATAATGGTGAGATGGTTTCATTAATCTCCTTTACCTAGCATCTTTCCAACTCCTTATTTAAGTGCTCAACATTATGGTAAAGGCTTGGAACTATTATTCAATAACAAAATTTCTTTCAATCAAGCCCTTTTTGGATGTCCTTTCACCCCTATGCTTATCTTGAACTATAAAGCCCTATTCATTTTGAGGAACAAAAAACAATTGAACAAGTTTAGTAACAAGTTTTTTGCCTCACATTAATAAAAAAAAGCTTTCGAGGTTTTGAACAATGTTTGAATGGCTTAGAAATGTGGCATGAAATATTTTATTTGTTCAAGAAATAAATCAATCCAACCTCATATTCCCCTACAATTCCCTTTTTACGACTTCACTTTAGTGAAAGGCCCCACCTTACTATCCTACATTAAACCACCAATTACTCCAATAAAAAAAAACCATACATATATATATATAGTTTTTAATAGTAAAACTTAAATGCAAGCTAGTCAAATTTTTTTGCTTATCAACTTCTAGTTCTTTCACCTCCTTATATTTGACGCTCTCCATCTCTTGTCCATCCCTTGTTGATGAAGCTATCAAGGTTCTCATAAATGTAGTTCCATCTTCCACCACTAATAGCTCCATTGGGATAAGTCTTACATACACACAAACAACAAACAAACCTCCTTACCCTCACATGCTCCAATGAAATCCTTTGCAATGATGAACAATCTAAAAAAAGAGCAACAACAAAATACCTTTCACCATGTGTGCACAAAAACAAAAAAACAATGATAGATTTGAACCCTAAAATCTTTTTTTTTGTTGACACTAATACCATATCAATAATCCATTGTCACCTCATATCTCTTCACAAAGCCACTATGCAACCGCAATGAACCAGCACTCACCGACGCACCATGAAAGATGGATGGTAAGTAGTTAGGAAGCAATTTTCTGTTGGGTTCTAGTTCCTTAGCTAACCATGGTACCATGGTTAGCTCAGTTGCTTCTTTTTAACTACTTACCTCCTAACAACCCACAAGTAGGTTGTTAGTAGGTAGGTAGTAAAAACAGCCCTTACCTATGTATCAACCATATCTACTTACCTAGTAGTTATTTATTTGCTTACATATTTACCTATTTTCTTAGAGATATGGTTACCGAGGTGAAACCATATACTAACTCAGTTGAGGTTCATCCAAGGTTCATCCATAGCTGAGTAATAATTGGCATCCAGTGGATGGTGCACTGGTGGGTGATGGTTAGCTGTGGCCCCACTATGCAGTGTGCCAGTCCAGCCTTTTTTAAAAAAAAATTATTGGCGGAAATTTCACCAAAAAGGAAAAAAAATTCAAAACAAATCAAAAGTCGAAAATGAAGTGATTTTGAAGTTTTCCAATTGCCAGAATTGAGTGGGGGCCAAAAGAAAAAAGGTAGTAGTTAAAAATCGCCAGATTTGTATACTTGGTTTCTTTTAATGTGTAACCGAAATATAGAAAGATATGATTCATTAGCCTAAGAAATTTTTATTTCATAATTGGTTTATTATATAGCCATATTTGGCTAAGTGTTACTAGAGACGATCGCCACTTTTTCGACAAACCAAAAATTCTTTGAAAAGAAACACTAGTCTGGTGTTGTTGCATTGCACTGTTCCCAAAAATGATTTGATTCATTTGGATCGAAGCTCAAGCTGATTGTTTTCTCAACCCCAATTCATTCATTTTCCAAGCTTCGAGTTTGCTTCGAGATTGAAGAATCGGATCTCGAAGCAAGTCTTCAATCTTTTTCTACTTCCTAATTGAGCTGGGTGCAAAACATTCGGCAATTCTTGTAAATGCAGTTTGGAAAATTGTCATCAAGTGAGCTGCAATAATTATGTATTGAAGTGGTGGACGGATTGAATTTAAATGGATTTTTTGCAGCGCCCCTGTTTTGTGGGTCCTACTCCTCCTCCTCCTCCTCCAGCTCCCTGGCACAGCTTCCGATTGTTCCTCACGCCGCAAGTCTTGGTGTTATTGTTCACCACAGCCACTGTAGACTCTTGTTGGAACGTCTCTAGTGGTGGACTTGTTTGGTGTTTCACGACTCTGATGGGTGTTTATAATTATTGCTGTCGTGTTCCTCATGCTTTGTAGAATATCAGCTTGTATCTTGCGGTAAATGCGGAAAGAATGTTTTTCGTGCTCCAGCTGGTTATGGCATGCATACATGCATGAGTACTCAAGGAAACAAATGAAGCGACTTGGGAGTGCGAGAGGCTCAATTGCAGATCCGTGTGGGTTGCGGTGGAAATCGTTGCCAAGCTGTTGATAGGAATTCCGGTTTTATAGATGCTAGTCATGATCAACCGTTTCCTCCTCAGCCCCTCTTCTTCTTCTTGTAGTTTGTGGCCTAACAATCGTCCAACAGTAAACTGCTGCAGCACGAAAATTGCGATAAAGCTCCTCTCATCACCAGTAATAGATTGCCAATATTATTATAAGCGGCAGAAGGCTTCGACTGCAGTTGTCATGGCTCTTCCTTCTCCTTCCTCTCTTTCTTCTTCTATGCCTGCCCAACAAGTAGTAGAAGAAGAAGACGAAAAAAAAGAAGAAAAGCCTCCTTCCAATGTAAGCTCCTTTCTAAAGTTTTGATGTTTTGAAGCTCCTGCTGCACCTGCAATCATAATGCCACTGTGGTAGAGGAATTTTTACAAACCTATTTTTTGTGCGTGGGTGGGTGTTTTGTGGGATCGCCATTTTTGCATTATGACCATCTCTCTGCAAGTCTCTTTCTGCCTCCTTCTTCTTCCAAAGCGGACGCCTTGGTTGCTTTCTCCATTCATCAGGACTGATTTGCAAAGAGGCAGCAACATAGGTTTTTGCACAATGTGTGTCTTCATATGGATTGCCTGCATTAATGACCAAAACGTGAGGGGGGTTGGGGTTGGAGCAGGAGGTGACAGTGGTAGGAGCAGGACCAGCAGGTTGTCTTCTTGCAATCTACCTTCTGCGCAGAGGTTTCTCTGTGAACCTGTTTGACAAACGTGAAGCTACTATTTCTCAGCCTGGTATACCACTTCTCTTTGATTTTTTGCTCAACCTGGGTGGTGACTGTGTATGTGCAACCCTCCCTTTGAGTTGCACTTACCACGGGCAGCTTTGTTTCATCTATTGTGGGAGAAACAGAAATTGCAAAAACCATTTGAGGACAAACTATGAATGCTTGTGACATGGGGTGAGGGAACAGGGGAACTGGCACGCAATTCATATTCATATTCCATGGTGCTTGCATCTCGTGGTATCAAAGCTCTGGAAGGAGCAGGCTTGGCTTTGCCTTTGACACTTCTCAACCCTCTTGCAGGGTCCTGTAGGCACCTTCCAAACGGAACTATGGTACTGTTTCCTCCATCCCATCCTGTGACAGAGATTTCCTGGATCACAAAAAAAACCTGTGTCCATTGCTTTGTTCTATAATCTGACTTGCACCTTCTAAAGTATTAAAGGTCTGCCAGTTGGTTTTCTGATCAGATTCTTAAAGAAATTTCCCCCAGTTGGTGCATCTGCCTACAGTTCAACAGCCACCCTATTATGGTGATTAAGAATCAAGCATTCCAAAACCTGATTATGAGCTCTTGGCACAGGAATATGTGTCTGTATGCCACCATAGCTCATCAAGGAGCTTCTTCTGATGCCGAAAGGACTGTGATGTTCATGCTGCTGACAACATCCTTGATGATATGTGACTCCTCCAATTTGGTTGTTGCAGAGGTTCAATGATTACCCAAGTGAACCTGGTTTTCAAACTTTTGGTACAAGCCGCAATGCACTGGTAGGATATTTGCAAGAGTCACTTTTGCTTGGAAGGTAATGTGGAGCAGCAGCCTCTCCTTCCTTCCTTTCTCCTACAAGACGAGAGTTCTATACTTGAAAGTCAGAGTTCTGAAGAAGGGGATTCTGCAAGTTACTGGAGACCTCAATCTGTGAAGCTTCTCTCTTTCAAGCCCTACCTGGTGTTGATGTTCCTGCAGGTACCCAAAACTGAAGACCTACTTTGGATATGAGTTAGTGTCCCTTGGTGAAAAGAAGAACATAGCAACATTCCGAGCTTTTGCAAATTCCAATATACAGGGTATGAAAACTTGCACATTGGTTGTTGAGCACCCTTTGCCTTTTCTCTGTCAATAGCTTTTGTGTCATGTGACATGTATCTTTGTCAATTGCTTCAGTGTCTCTATTTCCTTCTCTCCAACTACAAAGCCCCTCAGAAGACACACGATAAGTCAGGAAAGTGCATGTATCTGGAGAGGTGAAGAGGATGAAAGTTGATAGCAGTTTGGGTTGAAAAAACCATGTCCTTGAACTAGTGTCGTTTTTTTTTCCTGTGTGATGTTGGGTATGATCCAGAAATTGTCAAGCAGTGATTCTTAATTTAATTTCTTCAAAGCAAAACAAAACAGATATTTTTTCTTGTATGTTTCACGATGGCAGTTGACTCAAGTTTCAAGTGGTGATTTTTGTACCCCATGTGAACTTGCTTTTTCTGTACAATATTAAGTGTGCAGGTATGAAGGAGGAGTTGGTTGAAGTGAAGTATGATTTCCTTGTGGGTGCGGATGGTGCGAATAGTGCAGTACGATCGCAGATTTTTCGCTTGGAGGAACGCAATCCTCACTCTTCCAAGTAAGATTGAATGTGAGGAATGTGCAAAAGCCTCCCTTGGATACTGCTCTCCATCTGCATCTTGAAGCTTGTACTTGAGTAATTCATATTCTCTGAATGCAGCAAGTGAGTTGGTCTGGCAGGCTTTTTGACTTGAGGTTGTGGTCTGTTCCAGTAAGCAGGAGCCCTTAAAAATGGACATCCAACACAATGTTCAGAATCTCAAGTCCTTGTATATTGGCCCTTTGGTGGCAAGGAAATCATTTCTACATCCCTATCATGACCGTGTTCAGGTATCAAGCCTAGTCTGAGTAGGGTCATCCTGCATTTTTACTACTGCAGGAAAGATCTTCTATCTGTGTAGTATGTTTCAGGCCCTCTTTTTTTCTGTTTCTTTTTTGAAGTAGGTTCTGTTCCTTGGTTTATACCATCCTCCTCTTGTGCATCAATACTTTGACAGATTGCATTCCAGGAACTCAATGGCAACCTCAGTGCATTGGTAGAAAGCTCTGGTTTTGAGCATCCACACTTACAGATATGATTTCTAATGCTCAGCAGAACAACTGACAGGTGACATAGATGAACGTTGGAACTGTGATTTCACTCACTGAAGGGCACATTTGATAAGAGCATTATCATAAGCTTACCTTGCTTTTCACCTGGGTGCAGGGTTGGTCAAGTCTTAATCTTTTGTTCGTAGGGATGGCTGATGGCAGCTTCTGGGGAGGAAGCTTCCATCAAGATCTCGTTAGTGCAACCACTTCATTGGAGGTGGAACAAAAGTTGAGGTTGACATCATTTTTCCTTCTCATCAAATTCCTCAGTCTTAGCCAACAAGTCTGCTACAGTCATACTCCTGTCTCTGTGTTTGTTGCATGTGTGGGTGTCCTGTCAAAATTGTCATGATACATGATTTGCAATGTCCCTCAAACCATTTCTCCTCCAAAAACTGTTGCAGGGTCTTTTGAAGTCTACTGGCATTGTTGCATTTTACTTGTGGTCACCCATTTTGAGGACAAGTCATCACTGAGGTCAAGTATGTGTCTGCAATTCCCAGCTCTGATGTTTAAGAAAGATGTATCCAGATGCTGTCATTTTGAATCAGGATTTTGTGTTTTGGGCCATGAACAGGCAGCACGCCCCAGAGGTGCTTGAATTGCTGCTAGAGGAAAACCCAAATTTTGCAGAAGATTTTGTGAAGCAGCCACCAATCTCATCTGGTTCGGCAATAATACTTTCTCGCTTCCACCATGACAACATCCTCCTCATTGGTGATGCAGCACACGCCATGGTATGTCTTCAAGAACTGAGGCATATACACTAGGGATGTGCTATTGGGTACAGGGAGGGAAGTAATAACGGTAATTATTATACCTTGGTGATTGCTCTAGTCAGGGGAAGCTCTGAACTTCTTGAGCTCAACTGTTGGACAAAGCAACAACACCTGTATTTCTGTGTGTGCCAAAATCTGGCATGAGATTGATTGAGTTCTTTTTTTATACATTTGTCCAGTTTCCATCATATGGCACTGGCTGCAATGCTGCCCTCGAGGATTGTCTCATCTTCGATAAACTACTTGATGATTTCCTGTCTTCTGGTACAATTCTCTCTTCAATATTTTAGCTATAGTGTTATATTAATCACACATATGCTGATGTTCCTTCATTCACCTGCACACTGAGTTGGAAAATGCCTTCTTGACACCAATCAAAGGAGATTCTGGTATGAAAATAGATTACCAAAGGTTAAGCATTATGTGTATGCTGTATATAGGATGACGATGAAGATGCAAAACAGAATTGTAATGAATCTTGTTGGCTCTCAATATTCAAACTGGAAGTGATCTGTAAGTGATTTTGTCATCCACATTTTGCCTGCTATTGATTGATATATCAGTGTGGGATTGTTGTGATCATCATCTGTAGGGCCAGTGGGCAAAGTTCCATTTGATGAAGTAGCAGCTGAGTTCACAAGGAGACGCAGGGCAGATGCACATGTCATTGTGAATCTCAACACTACGAAAGAGCTCTTTCCTCGAAATTTTCTAGGCCTGATGCAAATGCAGCTGCTCACCACTTTACACAAATGGGCCCCGAGGTTCTTCAAACTGTAAGCTAATCATCTCTACTACTGCTACTGGCTCATGAGTTCTTTTCTTTTGTCTTGATCCTGGCTCCATGACCAGAATGTGTATGTACTTCTAAGTGCTCATTGGATTCAACAAAACTGCAAGGTGGTGGTGGTGGTTTGAACATGATTGACGGGCTGGGAATTTTCCGGTGGTGATGGAACAGGAGATCATTCAATCAACTGTGGTCAGATATGCCGTTTACAGAAATCAAATTGCTGAAGAGCATGGAAGACAGATTCTTTTATGGGATTCTATTTGGTCTGGGCTTTTTGGTGCTCTCCGGGATCCTTTTTCTGTTGGGGGTGCGCAATTCTCCATCTCTGAATCTAAAGCGCACTTTCTGAGCATTTATTGAGGCAAGAGTACTCCAGGTGTGGAGAACAAATGATGCATGCCTGATGATGCTGATTGTTATGATGATTGATCAGCTTGCTGTGCATGTGATGAACACAAACTTGAACAAACATTATTTTTTTGATGAATCTTCTGCACGGAAAGCTCTCATCACAACCTAAATGTGTGTTGCTTAGGGTTCCAAAGTGGCCACCACTTACATAGTCATGTCGTTACCCATCTTTCTCTCATGCAAATGCACAAACACAAGTGACAAGGAGAAGTCCTTCACAGGAAGAAAATTATTGAACTCTTGTTACATGCTCCTCTTTGAGGTTTGTATTTGCAAAATGTATCTGGGGGTCGTGGACGAAATTTTTGTCAGCATGCAAATGTGGCACACGTACCGAATCCAACAATGCTTGAACATAACTGCTCGGACCAGATTTCCTTGAATAGCCGAATCCATGTGCTAGAATTGCACCACCATAAGTACTCCCCACACAAAGTAGCACTCCCATTCCCATTCTGTGCTGTTCCTTGATGATTGTTTACTTAATTGGATTAGAGCTTGATGCATCTGGTTCTTGACCTCACTGATAGTGCTGTTGCTGTTAGGAAAAACATCCATCACTCCCATCTGCATACCTTGCAAGATGCATCACAAGGCCCCAGCATTGGTCCAACCTGCAAAAAGGCCAGGCAATCGGAGACACAACCAGCAATTGGGTTAGAGGACACTTAGACTAGCAAACCAGAAATTTCATGAAGTACCTCAGTTGTAGATATATTTACAATTCCTGCAATTTCAGCTGTGTTTGGTGCAAATAAAATAAGCTTTGGTGAAAGCAGGTTGCAGCAGAAATTGCTGACAGAATTTTAAGTTGAAGTTCAATGTAGAACTAAAAAAATTGAATACCCAAATGCATGAAGCAAACCAACAATGATTCTTGCAGATCTAAGTGAAGATTGCAGATGAATTACAATCGAAATCATTAAACCCAAGCTGTAGAATCCTGAGAGATTCTGAGTCTTTTGTGAGAAGAATTGACTATGGAGTTATATCCCAATCCAGCAGATAGAAATTGTCCATAATAAAAGTGTCCATCTTCAAGAAGGACACAGTAGCATCAAAAGATTTGGAGAGAAAGATGGCTGACAAGCTTTGCAACATTCTTTCTGGTGATGAAAATGGCTGCGCATGTTGCCAGATTGTTGCTGAATGAGGAGTCTAGCATCATTGTGGTTGTGTGGATTTCTAGATGCACCCATTTCAGGGTTAACCAAGATCTCATTGCCAAAGTCAGATCAAAGAGTTTGAAGTAATTATACATTCATCTTTTCTCTGGCACAGTTTTTGCCATTGGGAAAGTGCAAAGACCAAAAAATATTTTTAATTATAGAACACACATTGTAGTTGTGGATCTCTTACACAGCTAGATTTGAATGGGAGGATCTAGGATTGAAGAAATTTGCAAAAAAATTTGATTGCAGAAAACACTTAGTAGTCATGAAGAGGATGTCATGGATCTTCTCACCTAGCTAGACTTGAAGAAGAGAGCTAGCTCTTAGCACTGAGGAGATTTTTGCAAAATGTTTTTGATTATAGAATACACATAGTAGTTGTGCAGTGGATGTTTTGGATGTTCTCATGGAGGTGGACTTGAAGGAGAGAGATAGCTGCTAGTATTGAAGAGATTTTTGCAACAAGTTTTCAAATTCAGAATACTCATATAAGTTGCACAGATCTTTTCTTCAATCTGAACTCAAGAATTGTTGTTCTTCTCACCCTTACCCTTTGCCTCTAGAGTAGCTGAATGTCCTCATCTTGAAAGGGGTTTTGAATAAGATTTTGATTGCAGAAACTCTATAGTAGTTTACTTAACATGGGTTCAAGATTTTAGATTTTGGAGAGAACATTGTCCTCACTTGGAGTTGTGATCTTTCGTGTATAGGTCGTGGAATGCCAGTGCAAAGGCTAGAATCAAAAGGGTGCCAAAGAATTTAAATTAATCCCATGTTTCTTTCAATTGGTAAAAAATAAACATCAGTTTAAACTATTTCATATTTTGATCGATAAACATTCAATTTGGTAAACTGAAACCAAAAAAGAAACAATGAGAAAAAATAAAAATGGATGAGATTTATTATTAAAAATATACAAATCCAAAAATGCACGAAAATCCAAATGTCAAATCCAAATGCAATTGACATATTTGCAGTCTTGAATCCTCGATGCATTAAAACCAAAAAAACTTTAAAGCCTAATCATTGAAGCCCCCCAAAACTTCTAATACATTGAAGCTCTTGAATATGTTCAAATATATTCACTCATTAGAAGGCCTTTGCAAATCAGACAACAAAGTCACAACAACACTTAGATTCAAAATGGAAATAGTAATGAAACCCTGCCAAATAATAGTACATTAGTCAATTTCCCATGTTGAAATATCTCAAACCATAATGCCTTGTTGCATTCTTGGCACTGTTGGAAAGCCCTCAACAAGTAAGATTTAATTAAAGTGATTTGAAATTTTTTAGACTTAAGGTGCAAGAAATATTAAAATTTGAGTATTTTTGTCATTAAAAAGTAAATCCCCCAAATTAATTGGGGGGGGGGATTTTTATGCAGAAGGGTTAATGATGAATTACTTGTTTGGTCAATCAAGAATATGTTATTATTTCATAACGCGCACCTGTGATCAAAAAATAATTTATGAAAATTTGGCAATTTTTGAGAAAAACCAAGCTTTCCAAAATGCAAAATTTGATGGAAGCGAACGTGTACCTTAACATGCCTTGTCTTCCAAGTAGATATTTTTCAATTTCTATGCTTTCAGTTTCTATTGTAAAATGGGCCTTATATTGATGAAACCCTGGCAAGCTTCATTAAACAAAGCACCCGGCAAAGGGGGAAAGGAAGAACAAAGAGAGAGGACCCAAGTCCAAGCCAGAGATTGTATTTCTTATGTTCTTCACTTGAACGTATGTGTTGAAAGTGGAGTGTAAAACCCAAGGTCACTTTACCGGAATAAGAGCTTGCAGGATAATCCGTGTAGAGGGAGAAGCGTGCGTGGGCTTCCAACTCCAACGAGAATCGGAAAATCACCTTTTCTTCTGATCGGCTGGGGCCATTTCTCGCAACAAATCAACCCTCTTGGAACCCATTCACCTGCCTCCAAACCTCTCTAGATATGGCGATGACCACGAGGACGACCGCAGCGACGATCACGAGGACATCCACGAGGACGACCACTGCGACGATCACGAGGACATCCACGAGGACGACCACAGCAACTATCACGAGGACATCAACGAGGACGACCACAGCGACTATGACGAGGACATCCACGAGGACGACCACAGCGATTATCACGAGGACATCCACCGAGGACGACCACAGCGACGATCACGAGGACGACGACAATGACAAGAGGCTTGCACTTGTACAAAGCTTGATCGACTCTTAAGCGAGAGGAAAGATCGAAGCTAATTTCTACTTGTTGTAAAACAACAAACAAGTGCCACGAACTTGTTCTCGAACTCGACCAAGTACTACACCATCCTACTACAACCACCAAGTTCCACAACTCGAACGACTCCAGGGTCACTCAACAACGTCGGCGGATGATCAAAAAGCAAAGGTTCAAAGAGGGGCAACAAAGCAAATCGTTGAGAAAGAAGAGAAGAAAGCAGAAATCTGATGAGGAGCTCTAGAGATGCTTGGGGATTGATCTATTTCTTTCTTCTCTATGAAATGCAAAGAGATATGAAGAAGCTTCTTCTTCTTCTTCTTCTTGTTCTCTTTTGTCACTTGTGAGCAGAGATTGATTTCCTTGAACTGATCTGCTCTCCTACTTTTTCAGAAAAATGTTAGGCAATATTTCAAGCTCTCAAATTCCTTCACGAAGACAAAAAAATCTTGAGCTTGAGAAGTAGAACATGAAATTTACAACATCCAAATGACCATGCAATCTCCCAGGCTTCCTGTTGTTGGTGCCTCCAGTGAGATCAGCACTTACAGGCTTTCACACAATTGGACACAGATCATCACAATGTGGAGTTTTTGCAGAGTGCTAAGGAAAAGCTTGAAGTTTTAAGCACTCTTATGCAGGGGTATGCACTTGACAAACTGTTTCAATGCTTGAGCTTGCTGGATTTTCAGAAGATCATGCAAGAGTGTGTCGATTTCAGCATTAAGCTTCATATTCTTCCTGCAGATGTCCTTATTATCTATAGTATTGAATGGCATCAAGCTGCACAATTGCAGATGGAGAAGAAATATTGCGATCCACAAGAAATATGTTTCTTCTCAAATCTCCACTGAGACAGAGAAGAAGAAGAAGAAGAAGAAGAAGAATTTTTTAATATATATGTTGGAAAGAGACAAGAGTTTGCTGATCATGACAAAGTTTACACCACTGATCAGCAATAACACCACCATTTGTCAGACACTTTGGTAATTATAGTCTGAGCTTTATTAGATCCCATGCTTCCTCAGACTTCTATATTGGACCAAAGATCATATCGCCAGCTGGTTGTGTGAATCCCACAATTCCAGGTCCACCAGACTGATCAGAGAGGACGACTTGTTGCCCATCTGCAATCTTGACTTTTGCAAAGATGGGAGCTGTGTGTACGAATTTGAAAGTGCCAATGTTTCCAGCACCGACAGTGAAGTTGTGATCAGCTCCTGCCTCCATGGTCACTTGCTGCTTGGGAATGACTTCAGTTTTCTTCACTGATATCTTCACTTGGTAACCAGAATTGTTGAGGATGTATACATCAGCATTTGTCAGTAATGAGCAACTGCTGCTCAACAGCAACACAAGCACTAGGAGGACCCAAAGTCCTGTCTTCATCCTTCCTCAAAATTGCTGAAAGCACCACCATAAGCATTTCTTCTTCTGCTTCTTTTCTCTGTTGAGCTCAATTTTAAATATATCCTGTGAGATGAGATCAGGGAATGCTCGCAAGGAACAAATTGTTGGAGATTTTGGGATGATCTTAACTGAGTTTGCGTCAACTAACTCCAACACCCATCTCCCAATTCATGCTGATCACCCAGGGCTGGCACCTACTTACCTACCTACCCATCACACAAATAGTTTTCCATTTTCCCAGTTTTCCATGTTGAAAAGATCATGTCAAATTTTGAATCTTTTCAACACAAATAATGTTGTTGTTAAGATATTTTGTAACCCACAAATTTTGTTATTGTCAAAACCATTTTTGTGTGAAATGTGAAACCAACAACACAAACCACCTTAGAAAATGTGAGTCAAAATGATGAAAACTTGAAACTCATGCAATATCTGTGGACTTATGGTCACAGAGTCTAGATATTTGGAGAATCCACACCATACTCACAAACAATCCATGGACAATGTCAAATTTGTGATGAATAGTTGAAAATCACATTGAGAATAGATGAATTAGAAAAGGGAAGAGCTCTCAAAACTTTGTAAAATCCTCATTTTATTCTTGAGATGAGTAGAACCCTGAGTACTTTCATTCATGCTTGCTAAACTGTGCAATTGGGTCCATACTATTTGATGGACCTGCCCATTTTTTGATAATGTCTGTGGGCTTTGTTCTTTGTGACTATAACATTGTTATTGCGCTTTGCAACAAATCATTCCTACACCTCAGTACACAAAGCTCAGTTTACTGATTGTGCAATTTTGACTCGAGAAATGGGCTAGCATTCATGCTTGAAAAAGTGAGGTAGGTACTACTTTTGGCAATTCTCAAAAACATTGTCAGAGTTGGCAGATGTGTTTTAACACATCTGTTAGCTAAGAGATCATCTCCATGTAAAAAACGTCAATCACTTCTTTCCTGGATGTTGTTTTTCTGTTGGCTTGCAAGCCAAACTTGTTATATGTGTGGGGTTGCTTCACTGATTTCTGTAACTTCTGTACCAGAACTTGGTCATGGATTTTTTCAAGCTAGTAACAAAAACTAATGAAGGGGACCCTTGTTGTAGAATCATCACAAAACAAATCCCAAAATTCAAGAAGAAAATTTCTCAGCCCAGAAGAAAATAAACACAAACTTGAGACATTTATCTTCTTCTCCAGATCTCTACAAAATGAAATCCTTCCTTGTTTGCAACAGAGATGGAAGGCTACAAAGAGTGATGCGCATTTCACAGCCAAAAAGACCACTTTCAGATGTGTGTGAGCTAGCTATTGCATATAGAATGAGGGACAGTGACTGAAGAAATTGATCAGAGATTTGCTGAAGCAGGCAGTGCTCAAGGAGAAGAATTGGATCAAAGTTCTGTGGGAGCAAAGCTTATTATATGGGACCAAAGATCTGGTTACCAAAGACTGGTCGACCTGTGTCTAGCTGGCTGAAGTCGAGTCCAACAATTCCAGGCCCCATGAACTGATCCATGAGTATGACTTCCTGACCATCAGTAAGATTGACTCTTGCAATTCCTTTGTGCACATAGGTGAAGTTATCCCCTCCCAGAAATGAGGTGTGCACAAATGTGAAAGTACCTACTTTGCCAGCACCCACGGTGAAGTTGTGTTGTACGTTCCCACCCAGCCATGCCATCTGCTTGGGAATACCAGGACTTTTCTTCACTGACACTTTCACTGCTGGCCCACAATGGCTGATGATGTACACATTGGCACTTGTAGCCAGTAACCAACTGCTCAGCAACAGAACTACTATAAGTAGTATCAATCTTCCTGTTGTCATCCTCAAAAACTAAGTACCACCACCAGACAGTGAACACATGGACAATTGAGAGAGACACAAAAGTAGAAGCCAAAGGAGGAAAAAACAGAACTTCTAGCAAGGAAAAGATCGAAAAACACACACAGATACAAGAGCTAGAGAAGAGAAGTTGCTAGTTTGTGCTCTTCACTTCTCCTTATATGGCATCACAAAGTGCAGAGGAAGATTGTCAACTCCAAAACTTGACAATGGGGGTGGTGGGCCCATCATCACCATCACCTTCTTCAGTCTTGATAGTCAACAAAAGTTTGACAATACAAACTCCATTCAGAATCAGACACAAACCGTTTTGACTATGGTGATGGTGCGACTTATGATCTTGCACCAGCAATGTTGCTTTTTTCCAACTTGACTAGACAACTGAATTTTAAGCTGAGGAGGATTCCAGATGTGTGAAATTCTCTACTGAAGGCAGGACTCACGATCTTGCACTGGCAATGTTGCTTTTTTCCAAGGTGACTAGAGAACTGAATTTTAAGCTGAGGAGGATTCCAGATGTGTGAAATTCTCTACTGAAGGCAGTCATCAAAGGCAGGATCCCAACAACAAAGAAATCAGAGTGTCCCATCTGGCGTGCCTCACCACCAACTCTGATGAACAGAAATTTCTGTATGTTGTGATCCACTGATTTCAGTTGCTGAACATCTCCCATGGAATCGTAGTTTTGCTGTCTTTGGATGGGAGATTTTGTGATCATGCAGCAGCAATAGATGGAATCTACACTGAAACAAGAAAAATCATCATTCCCAAATTACTCATAGCAGTGGAGATTCCGGTAAAAATCAAATCTCCTAAATGAGAACATGAGAAAATTGAAGCTCCTAAGAGTTAGTTTGTCCATAGAGAAGAACTCCACATCACAAGCTCCAAAGTGGAACAAGACAATACATGACCCTGCACATTTTGAAGGAGAGCATGCCAAAAGTTGGTTGGTAGATATCTCCTACTTCCTGGAGTGATTTACTAATGCATTTTGTATCAGGATTCAGAGTGATCGGAGGTTTTTCAAATCACTCAATTCAGACATATCATATGTTTAAGCATTCAGTTTGGAAAAGAATGCCCCCTCCTGTGACTTTGTCTTCAGATTTTGATCTCAAAGGCAGATTTCATGAGCTCCAAGGTGATGCAATTTCATACCTTGAACAATGGTATACCAACCCCATGGTGCATTCTGAAGACCAATTGAAACACTCTCCTTGGTCCATCATCCATCCCTTTTCCTCTAAGATCCAGCATGGAGACATGCCTAGACCAGGGGCTGGAACCTCACCCACTCTGGTAGGCAGTAGAAGAATAATGAGCAAATTCCTCAATTTTGCAACTTTGGGTTTAAGGTTTAGGTTTACATTGGAAACAGAGCTACATTCAAGATTCCAGCTACAAGATCTCCAGCAGAAAAGCTATGTGAAATCAACAGAGAAATAGATAATTTTGACTGGAGAATAGAATTAAATATTTTCAAGCTATGGGTTTTCTTAACTAATAGAGCAAAGACATGGAGAGTTTTAAGACATCAAATAAAATGACACATTCTGAGGCCATGCTCCAATGGCACTAACAATCCTGTGTCAAACATATTTTCATCATCACCAAACTCTTTGTTTACCACACCAAAAAACAAGATTAGAAACTTGGTAAGTAGCAGGTATCTCTAATCTCTTCTCCACAGAAGCTTACAGCTGGTACAGACATCAGTGGAAACTGAAGTAGGTCATTGCCATTCACAACAGAGCAGAAATGGATAGAATCCTGAGTTGAGGTACCCAATGGCTCCCAAACACAGACATCAAATGTGCTCACATTCAACATTCAGCACCGCACCATGAGACATGCATAAGTGGACTGAAAACCAAGAATTTTTTTCTCTGACAACTAAGTACAAATGTGAAGCAATACATAAATTCAAAGACAGAAGAATTTCACATCTTCTTGTCTCATTGGGAAACATGACAATGATGGTCATTAAAGATTGATCTTTGATTTCAAGAATGGTAACCATATGGAAGACTACAGCTGGGCAGGCAGCTGTCATTCAATCAGCATTTCATGATTGAAGCAAGAATCTCTCTCTCCCACATCAGTTGCAGCTAAATTTATTTTTTCTGACTTGTTGGGGGACAGAAGAGCCAAAACCGAGAGGTTCCATGTTGCCAAACTTTCTCCTCAAAGGATCTCAACAGCATATAGCATGGAACCCCAAAAAAAATAAAAATTAGCACCGTGCAGTTGAATAATCTACAAAACTGGGTGGGCGACTACTACTACTACTATCGCTGTTTCTTAGCAATTGCTCCATGATTCACACTTCCCAGCATGGAAAGGAACAGATGATGTTGGGAGCCCGAGATGACTCTGGCAGTGTTGTTGACCCACCTGCGGTTGTGTACATGATAGAATGCTGACAAAACCTTTTATAACTTTAGAATTGGAGAATCCAGCTGCCAACAACAATTGCAGCACTGGAAACAAACAGAATACATACAGATGTTGCAGATCTTGATGCTCCAGCTGTGGATGCATGAGGCGGTTTTGGATCGGAAGTAGATGATGACAATACAGCTGTAGGCTGCAACCCGATCAAAAACTGGCAGGTACCTGTTGTTGGATTTGTGGTGGTGACCTTTGCAAGGCCCTGGAAACTGCAAGTCCCTGATGCTTGGTCAGTGAATTGATAGTAGTTGTTGAAAGCGTATGACGCATTGGCCTGAACTGTGAGGGTGCTACAAGATCCTCCTGGGAAAGATGCCGTACAATCACCATGGTTACATGCATAGTCTACATTTGCCTGCAGTTGTGTCAAATCCGCATTTTGGTTCACCACACACCACTGCGTTGGTAAGTAAGGCACATTTGTTGCAGAAATCAGGTTTGTACTTGTACCACCATTTGTACCACCTGCAGAAAGAAACACAGAGACACATCAAGTAGCTGATAAGGGCACCCCAAAAAACCCTAAAACAGAAAACCAAGGGGCACAAAATTCCAAAAGTGAGGAGCTCAAAAAAGATTTCATGCTTTGGATAAATCTTCTTCACCAGATAGGCTAACTTTGGATTCTCATATTATGTAACAGAAATCCACAAATTATTATTCTTGAGTCAATGCTAACTTGTCTGCAAAAGGTTCTACATCACAAGCAAGGGTGCATGACCCATCATCAACCATCATCCCACTCCCAACATCAACAATTACACCTTGTACCCACCGCAAATAGCAGAAAGGACTTGTGTAGATCTACCTGTGAGGTCAAGTGTGTATTTGAGGGATCCATCATAGTTGAAAATACCCCAGTGTCTCTCAAAGGGACCAGGCAATATGGATTTTGCATCTTCATCAAGGAGGCTAAACAAATAACCATCCAGCACACCAGGCCTCAATGGTGTGCCTGTGCCACTAAGCATGTGCTTGACAAGCTCCGACATGAAGCTCTGTGCAAACTGAAGGTTAGCATTTGCGACACCATCTGTAGGCCACCCAATCTCACCAATAATGATAGGCATTGTTGGGAATCCAGAATTGGTGAGCGCTGTCACCAGGCCATCGTAGCTGGCATCGAAAACATTGGTGTAAACATGTGGGCCATCGGTGATTGAGTTTGCTGATCCATTGAAAAATGCAAAAGCCAGAGGGAAATTCGTGGACAAAACCAAGCTGAGAAACGGATAGAAATTCACCATAAATGGTGCACCGGTACTTGCCAGAAATTGTGAGATCTGTATCATGAGAGACGCAATGTCCGGACGAAACGTTGTCTGTGATGGAAGATATGGTGGTGGACTACTCAGAACATCAGCATTGCAAGGGATGGTTGCCTTGATGTCACTTGCATGCCCTGCTTGTGCAAGTGCCTTTTGCACATTTTGCAGCGCAGGAAGTGCAACATTCTGAAACATTCCATTGTAACCATTCAAGAAAGGCTCATTCCCAACCGCAACCCACCTGCCCCCAAACCAGCCAGCCAGCCAGCAACCCAAATCAAGCTAATGGATGACTCAGAAACAAAACTGAAAAAAAATTCTGATGACTGATGGCAGAACCCTCATGTATATGTGTGTACAAACTCTTCTCACAATTTTCCAATTTGGAATTTGTAAGCATCAAAGACTTTGGCACACAATCTGAGCTCACTAAAACCTAGTAAGAATGGAGAAGAAATGGAGCAAGAAATGCAGTGTATACAACAACAACATTACCAGCAACCAAATTGAGCTCATGGATGACTCAGATACAAAGAATTCTGATGACCAATGGCATAACCCTTGTACATAGGATATGTGTGTGCAAATTCTTCTTACAATTTTTCCAATTCAGAAACTATGATCATCAAAGACTTCAGCACACACTCCAAGCTCCCTAAAGCCCTAGTAAGAATGAAGACGAATTGGAGCAAGAATCACAGTGTAAATGACAACAACAACATTACCAGCAGCAGCAAGCAAGCATTGCAAGAACATAAAGCACCAGGCCTGATTTCCCTGTGTTAATATCTGCATGTTATAAAGAATATTGCATCCCCTTAACAGTGACAGGACATTTGACTCAAGTGTATTGCACTCTTTCCCATGTAATACACACTTTCCCATGAAATGAGGGTGAAAATGAAAAGATGTACCCCTTTCTTTATGCAGAGGAATGCCCTCCATACATATGGCATTACAGCATAACCCTCATGTGTGTGCAAATTCTTCTCACAATTTTTCCAATTCAGAACCTGTGATCATCAAAGACTATGGTGCACACTCCAAGCTCCCTAAAACCCTAGTAAGAATGGAGAAGAAATGCAGCAACAATCACAGTGTATACAACAACATTAGCAGCAGAAGCAGCAGCAGCAGCAACAACAAGCATTGCAAAAACGTCATCCTCATCATCATGAGAACAAGAGCTCCTACTTGACCTACTTGATGTTGACACCATTGCCGCCGATGTACTGAGTGACATTCTCTTGAACCCAAGCTGCTGCTGCAGCAGGGCTGCTGGCAAGGGAGGCAAGTTCATCGTTGGTGGCGGCCACCATGACCTCGATGTTGGTGCCTGCCATGGACTTGATGACTTGCGGATTTGCGTCGAAGAGCTTCACTTTGGTGATGTTGTTGGCTTGCAGCATTTTCACCACGATGCTATTGGGAAGAGGATTGAAAGCCACCGTTCCCCAGTTGACGCCCAGAATCGTAGCACCCACTCTCCCAACGTTCTCTTCTTGTTGTTGTAATACTCCCAAGCATACCAACAACAACATGAGCACTACCCACCTCAACTCTTTCCAGCTCCCCCCTGGCCCCGTACTCGCCATAGCTGAGCTGCTGCCGAAACTTCTTCTTCTTCTTCTTCCTCGCTCTCTAGTGTGTACTACAACATCCAACCCCGGCGTCAATGCTCTAGCACCCACCTACAATGCTTTACAAATTCTTAGTGAAAACTGTAGAAACTGTCTCGTAATCTGAATGTTCAGCTGCCTCTGCGACATCGGGAATTGAAAAACGAGGCGCCGCTGTGGGCTTCTTCTTCTGCAGAACCGTTTGGCAGCAGAAACATTTTCGAAGAGCGACGTCAGTAGCTAGAATAGAATTATTAGCAGAAGAATCAGACCTTCACGAAATGCCGCAAAGTGAACATACGGAAACAAAGAAATAAACAAACAAACAAAGTGGGCAAAAACTGGCAGCTAAGACGAAGCACGGGACAGCGACGAAAAGCTGCAGCTACTGAGAAAGGAACAGTGGACGGAAGAAGACGGCGAGCACCATATCCACCAGACTCGCGAGCTCGCAGTTCTGAGCTCTGCGCGACAAGAGCGCAGAAAGCACGCGGTGCCAGAGCGAGAGCAGCAGGCAGAGCGCTGCCAGTGGCGTCCCTTTTTACCTTTTTACTATTTTTACTTTCTACTAGGCCACTCCATTTTTTCACTCCTTCCATCTCCATAGTTGTTTTGGAGCGATGAAATAACTCCACTTGTGGATGATAAACCCTTTTACTAGAACAAGGAGTCATAGAAATCGAAAACTTCATCCGTAAAGACCAGCTGCCCTTATTACCTTTTTTACTCTTTTTTACTTTTGACTACGTTGGTACTTTTTTCAACCCTCTCCATCTCCATTATTGTATCAATGTACAGAAGCGATGAAATAAGTTCCCCCGTGGATGATAAAAATGAATGTAATGTAAAAAGAGTAAAAATGTAAAAGGGCAGTTGGTTGGTCTTAGCAAACTGCCCCTTTTACATTTTTACTCTTTTCTCTTTTTACCACTCCAGTCCTTGTTTTTTCCCCCCGCCTCTCATCATCTCCATTATCGCATAGTAGCGATGAAATAACTCCACTCGTGGATGATAAATCCAGTAGTAAAACAACGAGTAATAGAAATCGAAACTTCATCCGTGAAGACCAAAATTGATTGCCAAGTTTCACAGTAAAATTTCAGGTTCTTTTTACAAGCCAGTAGAAAAATCCCACAGAAGGCCCTTTCTAAATGGATGTAAAGATGACTGATTGGCGCTAAAACATTCATTCGATGTGCAGCTTTCATAATCAGTGGATGAGAATCTCCAGACCTCGTCAATGAAAACTTCCTCTCGGGAAGAAAATAGTGACTTAGGTGAAAACTTTTTCTTTTTAACCTTTTTTTTTAAGAAGGCCGAAAAAAAATTCACAAGTCCCACCCCCAAAAAAAAAATTAAATTAAATCGTTTTTTGTCTCAAATGCAAGAGTTCTGGACTTTGACAAGTTCCGGACTCCGAATTGAACCGGAACTAAAACCGAAGAATAATTTGAAACCCAAGTTTGAACAGTTTTGGAGCCCAATTTGAACCCAAACTCAAACCGAAGAATAATTCGTCAATCCAAATAGGGGGAACAAAGGGGGCGGCTTGCTTGCTTCCTTTCCATCAAACCATTTTATTTTATTTTTGGGGGTGGGAGGGGGGTGTTGTTGTCATGTTTTGTGGGGTCCTTTCTGTTTTCTCCCAAACAACTTCCCGCAAGAGCTCAAAGTTCACCGACCATTTTATCACTTTACCAACATCGGACAATTTGTAAGTTAAAAAAAATAGGATGTACATCATGAATTGAGGGGACCTGAAATTTTACGACAAAGGAAGGGTGGACAATTTTGAAATTGTGGATGCTATTTGGACTTTCATTATGGCAAACGCCGAAAATAAAATTCCCGGAGTTGCATTTTGCAATGATGTTCGCAAGGAAGTAGAATGATGAATTCGGTCTCTTTTTTAGGTCTAGCTAGTCAAGAATGGGGTGAGGAGGGGGGAGGAGAACAAGGTGTGTGATTAAAGGCTTATGCCCAAAATAACAATTAATTAACTAAATTTGTATTTATTTTTATTTTATTTTTTTTAATTTAAATTATTATTTATTTATTTAATTAACTAATTTTATTCAGATTTGGAGGAATGGAATGAACTCAAAGGCATTGTATGAACCACTATCAAATTGGCCCAATGGCTGAAAAAAATGTGGCGCATGGCTATGGAAAGCCGCCTTGAGGCATTTTGGCCAATGTCTCGAGCAAGCCAATTTCACATGCTTCCCCTCTTTCCCCCAACCAAGGTGTGGCATAAGGTATGTATTGTTGCACCTTAGGTTAAATGTTATTTTGCATCCAAATAAAAAATTTTGCAAAGGGAAATTTTTATTTGAACAAGTTCCCTCAAGAGCAATTGACTTATAATGGTGCATTCACACTTCATGTTAAGTCAGTTTTAAGTAAAAATCTAGGTGGCATCCTAGGTGGCATGCAATGTTAAATAGGTGATAGCTTAATGTTAAGTGAATGTTAGCTTAACATAAAATCTTCATGGTACATAGGTTTTTAAGTCCTAAATGACTAACATTCTATTAGGGGACTCAACACTAGAGTCCCTAACACCGGGAGTGTGAACGTTACCTTTAGCATGGGTCATCTTATCTAACTATACTTCCCCTCCAATGCTTTCATCAGTGGTGAAATTTGCCACATTTTTTTCGTCAAATGGGTTGGCTTGGCTTACCATTACCATTACAAGTAGAATTTGTGCTAGTGGGTTTTTTTTTTTTTTTTTTTTTTTTTTTTGAATGTGCTTTATATCTAATGTTATGGGTTCTTGTTGTTTTTATGTGTGTTGTATGTAGTAGATGTTAAAATGTTTTCATGGTGAACATGTTCTTAACAAACTTGTCTCTTCATCCCTTCCCTAAACAAGATCAATAAATAAGATCAATTTGGGTGTGATATCTTTTTGACAAAATAAAATGAAATTTCTTCCCAAATCATGAAGCCCAAAAACAACATATGGTGGTACCCATTTGACATTTAACCAACTAAAACACAAAAGACTTTCTTGTTGTGCTCTACTTGAAAAACAACAAATTCACCTCAAATTACAAGAAGGCTTTTTCCATTCAGATAATGTGAAAAACATCCATCCACCAAATTTTCCATTTGAGCTTTAAAATGAACAATCCATTTTCACATCCACACACTCTATGACCATGTGAAGATGACTTGCACAAATAATGGTTGTTGAAGGATGGCAAAAAAGGCTTTGGGAAGGAGCTCGTCATTGTTGATCCCGTATAGCAAAATGTATCCTTCATTCATATCTTTACATGAGGGGTCATAACTTTAGAGGTGATTCATGACCAAATAATTAAAGAAGGAATTACTAAGATTGACACCCATGATGTATCTACTCATCCCTCTTGTAATATAATTCTTTAATTGTTTCCACAAATACACTAATAATGTATTTTGCACATGCGAGCCATTACACTAGGGACATTGAGGGTGCATAGATTCCCCTTTCAATCATCACCTCTTTCTTAAACAATGAGTATTAGGGTTTCCTATAGTATTAGCCCATGAGCTTTTCACTTTATAATAGTTATGGTTATTTCTTACTAGAAATAAATTTTCTTGGGCATTATGAAGTTTAGAAAGTTGATGCTAAACTTTCTAGCCTATCAAAATAGTGTATTGGGGTTGAATTGTATATGTATCTCATGGCATTGAAGGATTATGTATGCCACCACATTGGATTGAAGGAAGTTGGGGCAAATTTTATTTATTAACGAAAATAGGGTATTGGAAATCTTGTAGTATTGTGCCTCCACTTTTTTGTACTTGGTTGAGTTCACCCATCAATCCTTTTAGAGCAAATGTCCAAATGTCATTTTACTCCCAAATGCATGCAATATGCATGTGTGCAAAAAATGCCCAAACATCAACAAAACTCGCCTCCATGGCTCCCCAAAAAAGCTCTGACCAAGTGTAGTGGGCATTTAGAAGGATCTCCCAGCCTCATTTTGCTTTTGGGCAAGGAAATATTTTGTGTATGTAGAATTCATCTATATATTCACCTAGCTATCTATCTATCTATGTAATGTTGCACGTGTAAATGTTGATAGCCATATGTACAATGTAAAAATCTCAAAAAACTTTACACTTAAAATCTATGTATGAAGTGCTGAAACTCAACATTTAATGCATAATGATCTAAAATAATTATAATAGTTGTATAGGTAGGAGCAATGAAAAGATATGTAGTAGCAGTGGAGGCGCTCAGACAAAATGGAAGACGAGGTGAAACTCAGTTTATCACAGAAATTGATGGTTTTTTTTAGTCCCCTCCTCCCTCTGAATGTTAATGTATTTTTTTAGCAGATTTTGTTATAATCTCACACTAGTTTATGACCAAACTCAGTGTTCTGATTGTTTTTTTTAATTTTACAAATAACTTTACTATATTTTTATTATACACCTTTAATGACCATACTTTCTTGCAAATCCATATTAATTAATTGTGGGCGCATTTTTTGATTGGATTTTTTTGCAATGGGCCATTTGATTGGCCTATCACCAAAAAATTATGAAATTCCCCCCTCCCTTCCCCCAAAAGAGTTTATATTGTTTTACACTTAAATTGTTTCACATGACCGTATAAAATCATGTAAATGTATTTGTTTTACACTTACATTGTTTTACATAATCGCATAAATCCACATAAATGTATTGATTTTTACACTTACAGCGTTTTACACGGCTTAAAATAAATTTACACAATCTTACACTTACACATAATGTAAGTCCCAAACAATTTACATGCACAACATGGGTATGTACCTTTCTTGTGGGGATTCTATTTAGATTAGAGGAAAGGTTTGTGTGTTGATGTTGATTTGGTGTCTTGGGTTAACAAGCTTAATTTTTTCTTCCTTGTTAGTTTCAAGGTTTTGGATTTGTCTTTGAAGTCCGAAAAAACAATATTTATGCAATTAGTTAGTTAAGTGTTTGAACTTCAACACACAAGGTTGCCCACATGACATATCCAACTTAACCAAGGCACTTTGAGACCTTCAGTCATGTTGTGGTATGAGAGGTGCATCTATCACCTTGTTAAATGCATGTGTGAGCTTATTTGGGTGGATGAAATTGAGGTTCAAATTACTATAATTTGACATCAATGTTGTGGGTGTGAGTGTAAGTACTCAATTTACATGTCATGTAAAAGTGTGTGAATCATTTACGTTTACATGTCAAAGTTTTTAAACTTACATTTCATGTTGTGTACATTTTGGGATTTACATTTACTATTGCATGGCATGTTTGTACATATTTCTAATATACGTTTACACAACACCATGTAAAAAAATTCATCATGTAAATGTAAATCATAATGCAATACATTTATGAAAATATTTCATTTGAAACTTTTCATTAATGAATGTGAATTTTCAAACCAACAAGGCACAACACAATGAAAGCAAGATAATGAATGAGAGCTTACATAAAAAATATTATTAATGAAGCTTGCAACAATGCTAGGAGTTGTAGATGATCATAAAACCATCACTTCAACTTGCAAAATTGTAAATGAAGAACAACAACATGAGGAAGCTCACTTTGAATTCTAAACCTTGTTATTTTAAAAATATTGTAAGATATCACTCCTCCATATCTAACCCTCTTTTCTCTCCTACTTATTTCCCTTTTTTTTCTTTTTTACCACTTCTTTCTTTGTTGAACCAACTCCACTTCCATAACTATTGGTTTAAAAGAAGAAATAAAAGAAAATGAAATATTGCATGTGTTATTGTGTGTTATGTTTATTTATTTATTTTATATGGTGTGTGTGTGTGTGTGTGTGTGTCTATATATATATAGTTATCCTATTTTACAAGGGACTAAATAGCCTAACACAATTTTACAATTACATGTCCAAAATTACACACTTCCACTTGAAATCTATATATATATATATATATACCCAATGTGTATATCAAAAACCATAT
>Ga0209208_10001390_pt1 | contig 33880 bp, 24 predicted proteins | sample S1TSphfallax_3_FD_187694 | JGI IMG/M metagenome (GOLD analysis project Ga0209208, IMG submission 187694) | Host-associated microbial communities from peat moss isolated from Minnesota, USA - S1T2_Fd - Sphagnum fallax MG (SPAdes) (version 2) | ecosystem: Host-associated > Plants > Peat moss >...
AAGTGCTTAGGATACACCTTGTGATGTGCACTAAGTGAAAACAATTCAAAATAAATTTTTTTTATGAAGGTTTTTTCACCATAAAATGCAAGAAGGAGATAACATGCTTGTGCAATTAACATGATGATGAAGGAGTTCACAAATCAATTATAATCCATTGAAGTGAACATTTGGAATGTGCCTTTGGTGTTGTTGGAAAGATTGTGATGAGCAGGATTTAATGGAATTTATTTGGTAAGATTTGGATTCAGAATGTGGGAGATATATTGATTTTAGAGTGATTTCAGCTTCTGAAAGTTCAAATAAATTCCCAAAAAATCAGATTTTGGAAGTAAAAATCAGTTGAGAACGTGGTAACACTTGAAGGAAGCCTTACCATTCAATTCAAGCATGATTTCCTTTCATATTTTTTTGGCTGTTCAAACCCTAAACCCTAACCCTAAACCCTCTCTCTCTCTCTCTCGTTTTTGCTGTAGAGGTTTCTTCGCAGTGCACGGAATTTGATGTCGACCATTGCTGCAGCAACTAGTGCTGTTCTCGAAACCGCGGAGGTACGCAACAGAATTTATAAAGTGCCGATGAGGAGGAGAGCTTAAGTGAAATTGTGGACTTTCTTCTTGGGAGTTTTTGCCATAGGAACGTGCATTGTGGACAGCTCGTGGAAAAGGAGTTCAGGAGAGGGAACAGCATGACGGGGGCTGCTCGTCTCTCGACCATCCTTCTGCAAAGAGCACGGATTCTACAATATTCGGCTTCTTGGCTTTCTGCCCCTGCTCTCCCCAGTACTTTGTTTTTCTTTCCCCAACCCCCTTCTTCTTCCTGCTCCAGAAAGAATTTTCTTTCTTTGCAACAGAAGCTTGTGTTTCTTGCTTGGGGAGCTCATGCAACTGTCTGGGATTCGGCTCCTGAGGATTCGAAACAACTTTATGGAGGGAGGGAGGGAGGGAAGGTTTGTGGCGGTTGGGTGAATGCGTAAGAAGAGGTGGTAGGATTCCTTTGACAAATGTAGTCCAATTGAGGGTTTGGGAAGAGACTGAAAACGGAGCTTGGATGATGCAGAGCTAGGAGTTGTGGAGCATTACTCTTGGCTTTCACAACAAGAGGGAGGTGATGTGTCAGTTGGACAAAGAGAGCGATCCTACTCAAGTGCTGCACCATCTGCAGCTTATACAGCTAGAAACTACGCTAGCAACATTGCTGAGTACAACAGGAAGCTGATTGAAATCAACAACAGCAGAAGGTTGGTTAGCTCCAGTGTGCTTTGCCAAACACTTCTCTGTATGAAATTCAGGCAAGAATATCAAGCTGGATGTACTTGCAACACCTGAGAAGACGTGAAGTTTCAAGGATTGCCAATTTGCTGATAAGGTAGGGGTGAAGGTGTTGTGCATTGGATGGATCCTCTGAAAATGGGAGGGTGATGAATTGTCCATGCAGAGCTTACTTGATGCGTGACATTTATGAAGACATGCAAATAGATGGAGTGCAGCCTGTGCGTGACACCTTCCACACTCTCATCAGTGGCTGCATGAAGGGTGATCGGCTGCAGGATGTTATGTACTTCTTCGAGGAGATGAAAGCCATGGGCCTTGCACCTGATGTTAGTATTACTTGTCAGCTTCTCTGTACCATGACATTAGAACTTCCTCATGCTGTGGCAATGAAGTGCAGAGTTCCCTCCATTGTTGCCATTCTTGTAGGTATGCATTTCATCGCCCTGTTGATTGTGCAGGTGGCGATATACAATTCTGTGATATTATCATGTGGACGATGCAACCAAATTGACCATGCTTTTCAGGTCTGCTGCTTCTTGTACTCTTTGTGCTTGCTCTCTGCCTGATTCAAGAATGCTGTCAGTTACCCTTTTGACATTCACGTCTTAGCTTGTTGAGGTAGTGGATTCTTTGTGTGTGTGATCATGAAAGTATTTTTTTCAGAGAAACTCATGTTTCATAATTTGACCAACTGTATCAGGTTGCAGAGGAGATGGAGTCAAATGGAATTCCACCTAAACACCGCACTTTTCTTGCATTATTAAAATCTTGCGGAATTGCTGGCCGTGTTGATGAAGCGTATGATGTTCCACCTCCCTGGGCAAGAGAGATATTGCTTGGTTAGAGAGTGCACATGTATAGAATAGAAGCTAATGACCCCTTGTAACTTTGCCCATTGTGCTTCTTTCTCAAACTATGCACCTACTGACTGGATGAATAACTTTCTTGGATCAAGTTATAGGAATCCCAACGCTAAGAGATGAACCCTAGCATCCTATGTCTCAGCACATATTCCCATGTTACATGCACCTGAAATAGGCTTCCAGTGTTTTGGTTCAGAACTCAATTTGCAATTTTAGAGTTGCGTTTGAGTTCTCAATGTTGTACATGCTGCAATTACTTGGCAAAGGATGCTTGAGCAAGATTTGCCAAAGTTTAGCAGAAAACACAAGTCTGGTTTGACCTAAGGCAGAGGGGTGTTTTTCTTGTTATCTTTGGTTGAGTAAGTTTGAAACTTCCAAGGCTATGTTGAAACATGTGCATTACAAGGGGAATGCTGTGGTCTATTCCTTGATTTGTGCAGATATGGTGTGGTGCGAAGGATGGCAGCATCTGGTCTTACTTTGAACAGTAGTTGCTACTGTGCACTTATCATGGCATACAAGAACAGGAAACCTGTCAATGAAGACACATTTCACAAGGTGTGTGTTGTCCTCCTGCCTTACTGTTTGCATTTTTGTGGAGGCAGAGTCATAAGTTACTTAGGAGTCTGTTATTCTAACAGTGATGTTCATGTCACTGGAAGAAGAGAAGCATCCTTGATTAATTTGAGTTATTTTGCAGATTTTTGAACTACTGGAGCAGTCCAAAGGATGTGAAGCTGGGTCTGCAGAGAGTGAAGGACGTGAGGATTTTGAGGAGGAGCTAGCTAGCCTTGTGACTGGGGGAGACATTCAACCTACTCGCAGCTATGTCAATCGCCGTTTCACTGTCTACTATGCTGCTTTGCAGGCTTGTTCTGAGCTTGGCAATGCTACAGTGAGTGTCAAACTTCAGAGGAAGTAACCAATATGTTCAATACAGTTTATGTAGTACTCAATGATGCAGTTCTGTTGTGCTCCATGTGTAGTCTTTAGGTGTGATAAAACTGTTGTAAATCACATGTTATGGTTGCTCATCAATGCCATTGACTTTGCTGTTGAAGGTCTCTGAACATGTGTGTGACTGTCATTGTTGGTCAAACTGTTTCTCAGTTTTCTTGTTGTTTTTGTTTCCTTTCTTTAGGGTTGGGTTTCCTGTTTGCAAATATGTTGTCAGATCTGAAATCTCTGGAAGCTTCTGAGTGTGTCATCTCCATATTCTATTCAGTCTATCTTAAATTGTGAAGTTTGGAAAGGTCTCAGTACTCATGAAGATATAAATCACATGCAAGCTGCAGTGACTGTTATGGCTAAAAGTGTTGTTATAAAACTCTGAGTAGCTTGGGTCATTTGTTCTGCTGACCAAGAATAGATACATATATTAGATGGGTTCAGTTCAATGCTTGCAGTCATTGGATTCCGAGTGAACATGAGTGATACTTGTGTATCCAAGGTGAGTTTAACATGTGTGTGCTGCATTGCTGGGAACTGATGAAATCAATAAAGATGTTATGGTAGGTGTTCAATTTGTATGATCATTGCTCTTGTTCAAACCACTCCTTAATTCTGTTTTGTGGTTTGGTTTTCTCTTTTCTTTAGGGTGGGGTTTCCTCTTTTTCATGCTTGCTGATGGTTGCTAGTTTTATTTCCTCACTATAGGGTCATCTCTCAGTTATTTTCAGGTTCACTAAAATTGTCAGTATTGAGAAATTATTGGTACTCATGAAGATTTATTTCTTTTGCAGGCTGCAAAGGCAGTCATAGAAATGCTGGAACAAAGTGGACAACAAATTGATGCCAGTGCTCTAACAGAACTTGTCAAGTAATCTTTGTGCTCCACTTTCTTTTCCTTTCTTTCTTCTACTGGTTATGGTGATCATCTACTCTGAAATATTTCTAGGAGGCAGAAGCTAGCTTGCAAACTCACCTCAAACTTGTAATTGTAGGTGTCACATAGCACAAGGCCATCCAGAGACTGCTGTGAGTGAGTTTGACAAGTTTGTTGAGTCTGGCAAGAATCCAACACTGAATCTGTACATTGTAAGTCTCTTGTTTAGTAGTCAGTTTGCCTTCTTGAGTTATGTTCAGCTGCTGTCAAGGTACGAGTTGCTTGCTCAGACATATCCATGGGTAGTAGATCATATATTACAAGTTGGTATCAGTGGGTTGTGTAGTTTATACCACTGAAACACATATCTTGCTTGATCACAGGAGAGATGGGTTACCTGGATAGTCAAGATTTCACAAAATGAACTAGAACCAAGATCACATATGCTGGGATCTCTATTCTAAGCTAGCCTGCTGAGAGAAGAATCATGTCTGTTTTTTGGTTCTGTTGTCACTCTGTGTATGGTGGGGCAGACACTCATTCAAGGCTGTCTTACCAAACCCAATGCCTCCAGATTGGCATCTGCTAATAGGCTTCTGGTACGTTCAGGTTCCAGGACTGTCTCATTTTTTCCTCATTTTACTGGAGTGTTTGATCTCATTCCTAGGGCACAGTTTCTCATCTGGATTTTCTCTGCAGCAACAAATGGCTGAACGAGGATACTTTCTCAACACAGTCCTTGGGTCCAATCTTCTTACCCTTGCATCAAATGACAACGTAAGCTTTCTCTCCTTGCTGATTGCAATTCTATTTCTTGGGACCTGAGGTTGGAGAGTTGGTGAGTTGGATTCACCTAGTATTAAACCCAGAAACCTTTGTTTTCCAAGATTTGGTGCATTTTATAGAGCAGGAAATTGAGGATGACTTTTGTCAGTGCAATTCAGAGAAATTTGTCTTCTAATCTTTTGGACAACTTGTCACATTGTGCCTTTTTTCCAACTCTTCTTTTGATCAGTTTTGGAATGAGTTAAATAGATCGATGAAACCCCATGCACAGGCTGGGTCAGTCACCATGAAGTGGTTTTATCTTGCAGGGAGGGGACTTTTCTACAGCAAATTGTATATGGGACATGATGCAGAACCGCAACCTCAGAGCATCCTTCAGAGCAGCCTCTGCCTACTACAATGGGTTGCAGGTATTGTAAATGAATTGCACCGCAGTGTCCTCAAAATGTGGTGGTTTAGGGTTTACGGTTTATAAACAAGGAACTATGTTTATACCTTTCCTTATGTTTGCAGCGACACAAAGTACCAGAAGATGATGCCCGTCTAGCGGGAGCTCGGGAACTAGTTTCAAGAAATGAAAGAAGGTATAACTGGACCAGTGGAGCTCAGGCACAAACACAGACAGGGTCTGACCAAGGAGTTGACCAAGATGCTGAGCATGAAACTGAGCATGTATCTCAAGATACTACAGAACCAGGTTATGAGCAAGTTGATCAGTCTGTCAGTGCTATGACCTAGTCCACAATTTGAAGCTCTAAGGAAAGGACAACTTCATTATTTGTTAATGTGGAAGGTTTGTAGTCTGAAGCAGCTGACTTTGCTAGGGGAACCAGAAATCTGAAGGAGCCCTTTCAATTAGAGAATGTTAGAGAGTGTAGCGCAGACACCTGCATTAGGCACAAGGGTGCAGTATATATTAGGATGCTCTGCCACTGCAGTTGGTCCAGAGGCTCTATTGTCCTCTGGAGAAGGTCACACAAGAATTTGCTTGCAGTAGCCATGTTGCAACACTAAAATTCCACAGGTTGTGTGAAGGAATCAGTCAGGGAGTAGAGAAGGGTTATCACACAAAGCTAAGTCATTTCTTACCTAGTCATTTGCATGTCCTCTGATGATGGGAATTTCCAGAGTGCCATTCATTCAAAAGGTGCTTTATGATTTTTGTATCCTCCATCTCATTCTGATATATCCTCGAAGCTTCTTGGCATTGACCTGTCAACCTGCAAAAATGTCTGCTTTCTACAATTTCTTGTATGAACCAAGTCCAGTTGCAGTGCTACATGTCAGGCAACCACATGGCTTGCACTTTGTTGTAGTCATCTGTGAAGTTTGTGGACCCTTTCTCTGCAACTAAACAATCTGAACTGTGAAGTCAATTGCTGGATGCAAATTCACTTGGAAAGTTCTCATCAATGCATGGAGATTGTTGGTCTTCTATGTTTTGGAATGCAGAATACTAGTGGGTTAGTGATGAAAAAAAGGAAAAAGTCCTTATTTCCCTCATTTTCTTCATGGCAATTCATCTCATGATAATAGAAATTGTTGTTTGTGTTCCATCAAACATAATGAATCAATGACGATGATAGCCATACACCATTAAAAGGAGGAGAGGTCCAAAGGAAAAGGCAATTCATCATGATGGTGTTATTTTTTGTAAGTTCAACATATGAATGTACCAATGGCTTGGTCATAGAATTTCAATTTATCTTTCATACTTGATTGTGGAGTTGTTGATTGTGGTTTACTACTCAAAATCACCATGTTGTCCATCTAATCATTTCATAATTTCTCCATGTCACCTTAAGGGAGGTCAATGCCAATGCCTTGAGAGAGGACTAGTGGCATCACACTAACACCCACAAAGTTTTGAGGGAGGACATTAAATACCCCCTACAAACTTTGGGAGTGTTAATGTGATGCCCTACATGGCATTTGCATGGATTTGCACTAGGGCTTGGTGGCCCCATTCACACTAGTTGTTCTATGCGTCTTACAATAGGCTTTGTCCTATATGTCCTATCGATGCTCACTAGATTCAACCTATAACCATTCAAGAGGTAGGCCAAATACCTACTAATAGCCTTGTTCCATGATGTTATAACTTATTTAACCTATTATAAGCACCCACATTATTCAAACCTTGTGACAAACCATGTAGGACAACATTGAACACAACATTATCACTCACAAAGTTCGTAAGGAGCTTTTTAGCGTCCGTGGTAAGCAAGAATCCTTTACCAATGCTTTATTATAATCCCACATTGATTTCACCATTTCTCCATTTGTTCCTAGAACTTGCATTCATGTCATCATTCTCCATTCGCACCATTGCTCAACTTCTCATGCTTGTAAAATTTTAAATTGGTAAATTGATCTTCTTGCAAGTCGCCCTTGTTTGTGAAACACTAAGAATTTCAAGTCATCATTTTTGCATGTAATTTCAAGGGATGTTACATTACACATTTAACCATTAGTTCACTCAAGGTAATGAAGAAGACAAATCCAAACCACCAAGTCTAGCAATTTTTCATTGGTCATAACCTTTTTTCACCTCCACCCAAGCCTATTCAACACCTTCTATATATTAAAACACTAATTTTATAACCTTGCATGTATACATATAAGGTTAAAAACATGATATATTCCAATTTTGATATTGTTCACATGTTCAATTACAAGCTCCTCCTTTGCAATTGAGCTTAACAAAACATTGTTTCAAGTTTGGATTTCATTCATAACACACAAAACTCAACTTGTTATTAGCGAAAAACAACATTGCACCTCTAAAAAAATATGAAGGAATCTTGGTCGTAATCTTTGAAGGTCTAGTACACACTCTTTTTCCTCCCAAGGATTCGTGGGTTTGGAGGCATGAATTTAGAACATTGTACATGTCAGGGGGGAGGGAGGGGGTTGAGTCATACATCAAAGGCCTTTGTCATAAGGGCTAATTGGCCTCACATTTTCTAATGTATTCTATTCATATTCACACGAAAATAATAAATTTAGGGTTTCAAGAATCTCACCTCATTTTTTGGGCATTCTTCACAAAATCAAGCTCAATCTTGGAGTGAGGAGAAATTGACATGTGTACATCCAAATCTCTTCAATCCTTCTTACCTTCATCTCCATCACCTTCAACACCTTCTTTGATTATTGTCTTCCTTGCTGTCCTTGCAATGCTCATTTATTTAAAATCAGAAGGGCCACTATCTGAACTTCTTGATCTTCAACATCTTCAAAATTTGTGTTTGGTGCTCCCCTCCCTTCTTCCCCACTTCCAATTTCTCTTTCACAAAACTTCAATCTACTTGAAGAACTTCAAAAGTGGGGTGGTCAAACAGAGACAATGTTGGCAAGATGTGTTGGAATTACTTCTCCTTGCTAGTATGCCCTAAAACCAACAGTTGAGAGCCCTTTGACAAAACAATTGATCATCCATGTCATTGCCATCATCAACAACCCGTGGAATAGTCTGTGAAGATTGATCCATGGCAACAACCCATGGAACAGTTTGTGAAGATAATCAATCCATGGCAGCAACTTGCTTTGATTACAGAAGGCAATGAAGAAAGGTTTATGAATTCTCTTTCACCCTTGTTTTCAATAACTCCCTGCTCTTTGTTTTGTATTGCTTGACTCCAAAGTTCAAAGAGCTCATGTAGGGAGACCTTGCCCAAAATTTCTTGCATTCTTCTCTGGCTGGCAATCAGTGGTTGGGTGTCCAGAAATCAAAAGATGTGCACAAGCTCCAAAGACACAGTTTGGCCAAAGGTGATAAAACTGATAAACTCATTAAAGTTCATAAGCAAAATCCCACAAGAGAAAAAGCTATGACAACGAGAGTTGTGCACCTCAAAAGTTGATACAACTCCAATCTAGATGTAGGAAAAAATGGGGTTGTAGTTGATGGAAGATGACTCCACTCTTAAAGCATTGCTGCAGGAAGATCTTTAATAAATATAATCTCTGCAACATAAACCAGAAGCATGTTGACAATGATCACAAGACTACTACTTTCAAATCTGCCATACCTGAAGAAGATCTACGATCATAACTACAAAATCAGTGCAGAAACATCTGCAAATTCCACCACCCTTGGAAAGGTTGTACTATGGAGACTATTTGAACCTATTCAGCCATTCCAAATAATGGGTGCAAGCCAGTTAATCTACACCTATAGAGACTATGGTGCAATGCGCCAGTGTGAAGGGTCATCAAACACATATGTTTCCATCAGTCGAAGGGACACCAGATCTATGATCACAATTTACCAACAAAATCAGCACGGACCCCATGTGTGGATTCCAACCTGTTAGAGAAGTTGCTATGGAGATTATTTGAATCTATTGAGCACTCTAGACAATGGTGGTGAAAGGGCAGTAACATCTATACCTACAGAAACTGTGGGTTAGTCCAGTGTGATGGCCATCGGACAATCCCACCTCTATAAGATTGAAGGGACCAGAAGTTAGAACTAATCTCTTCTTCTAACTGAGACCAAGACCATGAAGCACAACCCACAAATATCCACACATCACGTGTTGTTAATTTTGCAGATGCCATCCAATGAACTAGACTTATGGATGACCCTGCTGCTCCATAGAAGATGCCTGGTAAGACCTCCTGAAAGTTAGGTAAGCCTGCAACCTTTGTCAAAATAAAATATGACACGCCTGGTACTGAAACCGGGCCTCCATAACCAAGTGGTAGAGATTTTAGCAGATTCTGCAGTGCACCATCAAGGTTTTGTAAACTCTCAGTGGGCAGAGGCTTGTTGAGAATCAGACCCTGAATGCCTAATCCCTTGTCCACATGCACTAACAAGATGACTGCTTGCTTGAAAACGTGTGACACACGACTCAATGGCAGTGATGCCACAAGCATTGATCCCACCCTTGGCTGACTCAAATCTCCAGCTCCACCAATCTTGCCAGGATTGGCAATCTCAGAATTTTGTTGCAACTGCTGCTCTGCACTTGAAATTTGAGTCTTTGCGGCAGTCTGTGAAACAAGAGTTGATGCCTTGTTCAAATTGTCAGCTTGTACACCTCTGGCACTTGAGTGAGAGTTTTCAAAGAGAGGAGACTCAGGTCTGTAACAATCAGCAACAGATCTCTTGCTGCCATGTGCCCCTGAATGCCATCACACCACCAACAATGCTCAGTTCAGGAATCATACAGCATAAAATTAGCTCTAGGAAACACATTTCAACAGTTTGTGGAAAGTTAAGTCAACTTTGCTGCTGTTCAAACTTGTAGTCCCTCAGTATCCCACTTTTCCTCGTGCTCTTTTGCACAATACTTTCTCATGTGATCATGCAAATCTCAGCCTGTTGAATACAAGTGAAAGATGAAGCTCAAATGAGAACTATTCTCACACCTCTCCTAAAGTGAACCTCATGGCCTTCATCATGAAAACAGAATCAAGACTTAACACATATAGCTCTAACAACATAGATATTATCAAGCTTAAGATGTTCAAAATTCTTAGCAGAAAGATATTGAGCACCCTGCAAGTGAAATAATTAATCAGGAGTGACACCTAAACATGAAGTCATTTGTAAAAGAAAACCTGAAAACTTGCTGCGGAGCTTTGCTGATGCCCTCCCATATCTGCTGATGAATTGATGGAGAGAACACACTTCTGCAGCACCTTCAAATATTATAGGTGCATGTTTATTTTGGGCTGGATACAGTGCAACAGTTGGGTAGGATGCATCCTGCAACAAATGTCCAAAAGTATCATGAATAGCTGGAGCAACTGAAGAACTCAGAAAGTAGAACAACATGGACCCATGATGATGGTGAAACCAATGAGGATAATGGCAAGCTGGAAGAACACCAACCAGAAAAGTGTACCAGATGGAAATGAATGGTGAACAACTTATCACAGTCATTCAAGCTACAATCCATTTGCAGGAGTTGGGGCAGATCATGACTGTCATCATCCTCCACATTGTTGGCTGCACTTTGAGTACCCTTTTCTGCATAAAAAACCACAGTTCTTGACTACATAAGTCTGCTTCAATCTTGCCCCCCTTCTAGTACCCTAGTATCATCTCCTAGGTGATGCCATCAGCAACAATATACATAAACTTGATTAACAGCTTTATTTAGCTTTGACTGCACATACCTGGATCCTCCAATGTTTTTGACTGGTGCTGGTGTTCCTGCATTGCAGAATTTATCAGAAAGGAGGGTGTATCAGTTGCTGCCTGTATGATAGACAACTTGAATCTGTCACATGCTACAAGCAGAGCACTCAGCCTACAGACACAGTAGAGACTCAACAAAGTCATCAGCTTGTTTCCAGATATGACAGAAAATTCACAAAACCTCCACAGCATGTGGTGACTGTAACCCATAAATGAAAACCCAGTTAATAAGTTCCCAGGACTGTCCTGGAGCAATTCAAAGATTCCTTTGAACTCAGCCTAACATACCTGAGTAGTAGAAGAGCCCACATAGAATTTCAGGGAACGGTGAAGCTCCTGGACAATAAGCTCCATGCGCTTGCAGAAGCCACACCAGGGTGTAGTGAACAACACAACCACATCTTTGCTCCAGGCAGGCCCAATGAGGCCACTTTCATTGCCTTTGACCCCACCTGCCTTCTGGAATAAATGTTTTTGGCCTTTGAAGGATCCTCCTGTCATGCAGCCAAGGACCTGATGGGAGAACGTATCTGCTGTGACACGGGGCACAGGATCAACCTTACGAAAATCCCGATTTACAAAGGGAGGTCGAGGACCTTCTCTCAAGGGTCTAGGAGGGGGCTCTGACCTAACAGTCTCTTTAAGCTGACCCATGAGAAACTGATCTATAAACTCTATCAGTGAAAACTGAGTTAGGGGTTCCTCCACAGGGAATACATAGTGTGCTTCACTGGCAGGGTTGAGTATCACCACTGTAGGGACTTTTGTAGTCATTGTCAGTCTCTCTTGCAGCAGATCATCACCATCCCGGAAGAAAAAACTAATGGCAGGTTTGAACCTCATGTTAGTTTCATCTTCATCCAGATTTTGGTGCTCTGCTGCAACCTTCTGCAATGACTCATCTGATTCTTGTTCAGTTTGACAACTGTGCTCTTGCACTTTGTCTATCTCAGCCATCTCCGGATCTACTCTCCCCTGTTGTGATGACTCCAAAGTCGATGCAACCTCAAGTGATATGTGATTTCTGTTTACACCTGGACATTCAGAGGCCAGTCCACCTTCACAAGAATTTCTTCCTGCATCCTCTACAAGACATTGATCACCACCTAGAGGTGGCCTTGTTTCCTCTGCATGTGACTGTTTGAGAACGGATGGCTCCTCTGAGTCTTCTCTATCACCTTCGCTGCCAGTTGTATCCCGTTCACCTTCTGGCATTTGAATTGAAGTGCTAGACACCTCCTCATCTCCATCTCTATCTGCTGAAGGTGAGGAACTTTCATGTGTGTCTGTGCTCCCCAATGACTGACTGGATGGGGTAGCAGTATCCACCTGTGAATTCAACAGAGATTGGATGACATCTGTCATACTTGGAGCACCAATCTGCTCCTTGCTGCTGACAAGAAGCTCTTGGACAGACAGTGCAGGATTTGCCACTGGCAACTTGCTAGTAGCACCCAACCCTTTCACATCTCCCTTGAGCTGGAATACTACTTTTCCATTTCCAGTTTGCAATTCAACAGCTCCACTGCTGGACCTTCCCAAAAGCTTCAACAGATCTGCTGTCTCCAGCATCTGCACTCTCATTCTCTGCTCTAAACCTGCCGGTATTGAAGCCTCTAGAAATTCATCAGTTGTCATTTCCTCCTGTCTCACTGACTTGGAGGCCCCATGTGCTTGTGGTATACCTTTTACTTTTCTTCTGTGCTCCACCTTGGTAGCATAGTGAAAGGCTACATCTCTAATTACCTGAAGGGCAGAGCGACTGAGAGCTTGCACATAAGGCAAATGGGATGACCTATCAATGAAGAGTAACAGTGATGGCATATCATGCAAGAAGCTCCATAGAGCTGGTCCATGTTGTGGCAACCCTGCCCCTTCCAGCTGTACACATAAATCCACACACCAAACACAACAACGTAAGATGCATTGCTTGTACTTAGGATTGAAACCAATTGATAAGATCAGGAGCAAGTCAAGAAACCAATAGTCAGGTGAATTTTTCTTTGTGCCATTTTCAAATGAGGAGAGACATGAGCAATTCAATTGCAATGCTGAAGAAAGATAGCAGAGTTTTGCAAGTTGCAGACTAATCCTCCACTACTCAACTATGAACCCCATTGAGAAGAGACAGACATTGCTGATACACACCTCAACCACATGAGAGGGGGAAACACCCAAGATGAAGGCTTCCACATCTCCATCACCATCACCAAAATACTCTGGTGAGCTGTAGGGATCTTGAACTTGTGCAAGCAGCTGCCATGATACTACTGCACCCACCTCTTCAACTAATCCTGCCTCCACTGCCACACTCTCATTTGTCAACCAGCCAAACCGTGCCCGGTGAGGGATCAATGCATGATTTGATGCAACTTTTGTGAAATTGTGATAGACAGCTGTAAAATGCTCTTTCTCCACCTGTTTTTCACAATGAGAATCACTAATTTCAGAATGTCCTCTTCGCTGCTGCTGCTGCTCCTCCTCCTCTTCAACATGGGGTTTGCTCCTCCTCTCCCGAGCGTCATCCAGAACTGTTCCTTGCAAATTGGATGCCACTGTATAAACATCCTCCTCCCATGTCCCAGAACCAAAAAAACCCGCCATATTTCTTGAAGGAACATGTAGCACATCAGTGACTACATCTTCCACCAGTTGATCAGACTCAGCAACATCAGTTTTCTTCTCTTCTTCAACATTGTTGCATTCCTCAGCATCTACTCCTGTTGAAGTTTCAAAACACTGCTTTTGCTTCAAGTTGACAGATGCATCATCTGCTACTCCTTGTTGCAGCAATCCTACTACTCTATTGTTTGTGGGTCCTGTTTTCCCCTCCATGCTGTCTTCTTCTTCTTCCTGCCATGGTTTTTGTCTGATGCTGTGTGCCCATCCACAGAAGTCCAAAAGCAAGAATGCTCTGTCAGTAGACTCCATGAAACTTTTGACCACATCAAAGCTCTGCAAATGTTGCACTGGGAGATCACCGTCAGGCACATGCATCACATGCCTGATGGCATGCAGAATGTGACCAGCTGTCAGCTGACCTCCATGGAAATATGGAGTCCCTTGATGATACAAATAAATCCTCAGTGAGGAGGAGCGCCTGGCTGTTGGAGGAAGAAGGTTCAGCAGTGCTCGATCCTTGTCTATGTACACAAACCGCAACTGTAAAGCTGCAAATGCTTCAGGATCTTCCATCATTGATCTCGAAACTTGTCTCATCAGACTTCTGCCTTCTCCACACCCTGCTGCCCACAAAGAAGAAGCTGCTGTTACAGTCTAACAATGATGTCTCTCTTCTTCCTCCTCCTGCTCTACAAGTCCTTCATGGCAATCCAAGCTACAACTTCTCTGCCCCTTTCCTCTACAGGCCTTTCACTGACAAATCAGAGGCAAAACAGATGTGAAAACAGACGTGAAATTCTGTTTCACATCATAGGGGATGTGCATTGCTGCTGCTCCAAGCTTGAAAGGTATGGGGTGGGAGAAAAGAATTGACTCACAGGAGAGCATGGCAAAGCAGAGTGCGAAGTGATGGTTGTGGAGATCTGTGAAATTCTGTTCCGTCAGCTGCTGCCACAACCCATGATTCCCTTTCTTAGAATGCACAGAAGATGATGCTGATGCTCCTCCTGCTGATACTGTTCCTGCTGATGCTACTCCTGCTGATGCTCCTTCTACTACTACTAGTACAGAAGAACCGAAGCAAGCTCCACATATCATCAGCAGCATGATACTCCTCGTCGACAACAGCAACGTCAAGCATGTTGTGATAAACCCTAAACCTGTCATGCTCGCCATGCACCATGTCTGCTGCATTTCTCCCTTTTGCAATTGCGTCTCCAGTGACCGACCTCATGTGAAGAAGAAGAAGCTCAGCTCCTCCTCCACCAGACGGGATGATGATGATGATGATGATGCAGCACTTCATGCAAAGAAACAAACCATTGTGCACACACTCCTTCAAACACTTTCCCTACATTGGAAGCAAGGAAGCACGATGACTTCGACAACAACGAGCTCAGCTCTCTCTCTCTCCCTGTCTCTCTCTCTCTCTCTCTCTCTCTCTCCCCCGTTGTCAAGCTTCCACAATCTTCCGAACACCAGGAAAGACAAAAATTGTTCTGCAGATTTGGAGCGTCTCGTGGCAATCTTCTTCTTCTTCTTCTTCTTACCTACTGTAGCTAGTCTCGGAGCGGCCTTCACAGAAAGAGATTCGCAGTCTTTTTTTTTCTTTCTAGGCTAAGGGCCGAACCTCAAGGTGCAAAACCTGACCATGGATCCTGACCATGGCCTTTGAAGGCCGTGATACGGACTTTTCACGGCCGATGCTGCTGCTACTGATATGACGATGGTGATGATGATGATGATGATGATGCTGGTGCTGCTGTAGAATCAGAATCGGCCAATCTTTCCTTGAAGAAGCAGTAGAAGAAGAAGATGATGTAGAGCTTTGGCGGTGCGCTGATTAGGGTTCGCTTCCATGACGATGTAGCTCAAAGTGAGAGGAAGGGATCGGGAGTTGTGTTTGGTGTTTCTTTCGCAAGAGCTCTGCAATCATGCACGCATACCCTTCGTTGTGAGGTAAGAGCTGCTGCAAACATGCTGCTATGATGAGGTGGGGGGTAAAGAAGCTCTTGCTCTTTGTGTGAAGCGGGGCAAGGCAAGGAGTGTTTTTTTTGCTTCAGTGGTGGTGGTGGTGCTCCGTCTCCTTCTCCTCAGGGGGTGGACCGACCATGGCCAATATGAATTGTGTGAAATGCTGGAGAATCCCATCAACTCCATGCCGTGCAGCTCCCTTTTCTACAAGCATCAAGAAAGAAGACATGACGATGATGTGGGGAAGAAGAAGGGGGGTACTTGTTGCAATGCCGTTTGCCAGAATTTGTGCCATGTCTCTGTTTTGGAACAAGTCCGGTTCTTCAGTAGTTGTAGGAGTAGTAGGGTTGTCAAGCATGAGCAGTCTGGCATCTAGGGGATCACTCTTCAGTAGCCTACCAGAGCTGAAGCTGGATGATGCACACAAGAAGAAGAAGACGCAGCTGCAGCAGCAGCTTCTTCCGGGCCTGGTGTATGCGGAGAAGAGCCAGCAAGAAATAAGAAAGGTCATTCCTCAACGCAAGAAGGTGAGCATTCCAATCCTTGCAAGAGATGAGAATGGCAACATCTATCTGAAGACAGCAGAAGAAAGAGCAGGACCTGCAACACCATCATCATCATCACCATCAAGCTTAGGGGAAAGAGATGATGATGCAGCATCTCCTAAGAAGAAACAGACAACCTTTAGGATTGCAACAGGAGTGAAGAAGCCTGCTGCCACCAGCAGTGGATTGCCAAGGTATACCAAGGCTGCTCGCAGATTCTATAACCAGAAGTTTCGAGGTGAGCCTGAGAGGTTGAGCAAGGTGCTGGCTGCTGCAGGAGTGGCATCACGGCGAGGTAGTGAGGACATCATCTTTGCAGGCCGTGTGAAAGTGAATGGGAAAGTGTGCACTCTTCCACAGACACCCGTGGATCCACTGAAGGACATCATATTCCTCAATGGCCGATCGTTACCCAAGAAGCCAGTTCTGAAATTCTACTTTGCACTGAATAAGCCCAAAGGCTACATATGTTCCAATGCAGCTGAGGGATTGAAGCCAGTACTTTCACTGTTTGAAGACTACTGGAAAATCTGGTCTCAAAGGAACCCAGGAATGCAAAGACCACGGCTGTTCACAGTGGGACGGCTTGATGTTGCTACTTCTGGTCTCTTGTTGGTTACCAATGATGGTGATTTTGCACAGAAGGTGTCACACCCATCGTATGGGCTGACAAAAGAGTATGTGGTGACGGTGACAGAGAAGGTGAGCAAGCGACAGGTGCAGCTCATAGCTCAAGGAACAAAAGTGCAGGGTGTGCAATGCGTTCCCACCCTAGTGGAACTCCTAGATGCTGCTGAGCCAGGTGATGCCCGTCATCGCATACGGATTGAGGTGTGTGAAGGCCGAAATCATGAAGTACGTCAGCTTGTTGCCAATGCTGGTCTCGAGGTGCAGGGTTTGAAAAGGGTTCGAATTGGTGGTCTCCGTCTCTCACGAAAGCTTGCAGCTGGAAAATATGAGGTACTAACAGAGACACAGGTGAACAAGGTCATGGAAAAACCAGTGTAGTAGAATTGCACTCAGGTTTAACTTCTGTTCAACCAAGTTTACATGCAATTATAAAGGAGAGGATATGCAAGGAAAACAAACAGCAGCTGAAAAGTACAGATTCAAGCCTTCAACATATGATTCAGTTCACTGAACTCCTAGTAAGATCCCCTTGTCTTTGACCTCATTACACAAGTACAATCGCATTTATCTGCTCAGGTAGTGATGGCAGCTCATCACTGCTATTCATGATGAAGCTGAAGCTCTGACACTTTGTCTTAAACAACTCTCATAAGCTTTATTACTGCACTCATTCTTGTGTTTTTCCTTCAAAGTAATTTTGTTGCTTTGAAGACTGATGTCTCTGCAATCTCATAGATATATAAATTGCTTTGATCTGCTCAGAGCTGTTGTTACAAGGAGGATTTCTTTGGTTTTTTCCTCGTGGATGTGCCCTTGATTTCATGAATAGCAAACATCTGTGTGATGATGGTTGCAATTGTGGTCAAGCTCTCGTGATGATGCATACAGGGTTCTATAGTATTATTACACCCAAGTGCAGATCTTGTGAGTCTTCAAAAGTGACAAACTTGGAGGAGCTATCTGAGTCAAGAAGGTAAACAAAACCTTCAACATACTCATGTGTTAAGAAATGGCAGCCACTTTTGGGGACATTTATGACTCGACTTTGTGTGATCTATTGTTGGTGTTTTGAAGGGTTAAATATGGAAAGTCCTTTTTACTTGAAGACCAAATGATTGGCTCAGACTAGGGAAATGATGCAAAGTTCATTGGGTCCTACATTTTGAGGAATGTTCAGCAGGTGTTACCTGTGAAGCATGAGTTCATCTTTTGGGAACTTCATGGAACATTTCCTAATCTAACAAGAGTTTATCTGGTCCAACATTTTGAGGAATGTTCATTGCCACAAAAGCCTTGAGATTAACAACCCACAATATGGGATTTCATGTATAATATTATAGTTCATTGGGGTGAGAATTTTGAAAATGGCAAGTTTTTATTACATTGATGGGGTTCACAACGCAAGTGTAGAAAGACTGACATGTTTAGAGGAACCACAAATATTAAGCCACAAATGTACTACTTGAAAGCACTTATCGAAAATTGTTTGGAGTTCGATGGCTGTATAATATTTGTCCTGTTAGTAACATTTGAGATCTTCAAGTTCTTTGGATATGGTATAAAGGTCAACAAATCCAGTTTTTTGTCAATTTGACTTACACACACTATGTCAAGGTTGCTACCTCTCTCTTTAAGCTATTTCAAAGCTACTGATCTCTTGATTTATAGTCAAGCTTATCTTGGCCTACTACTACCTCCCCTCCATAGTCACCCCTTTGGCAACATCCTCATGGGGGAATGAATGGTCATGGGGAGCGCCATGAATCAAAAAGGCACTTGAGGTTCCAGCCTTGTACCCACCCAACACTGGTTTCCAAACTTTGCGCATCAAAGGGAGGGAGGGAGAGCCAATATGCATGGAAAAAGTGTCACATGTTTGTGTTGCGTAAAATCAAAATGAGGTATAAAAAATCTATTGTTTTCCTCAATAGAAAATTTTGTGTCCATGTGCATGCAAACTGTCTTCACAGGCTTTTTCCTGTTTCATGCAACCAACTGCATAATCCCAAAACTGTCAATCCCTGACTTCTCTCACATGAATTGTAGTTGGCTGCTGAACTGAAACATCTATACTAATAAGATAATTTGCTTGTTTTGCTTGTTTGGATGTGAGCCCTCTCTCTCTCTCTCTCTCTCTCTCTCTCTCTCTCTCTCTCTCTTTTTTTTTTTTAGATTCATCACTGGAAGCTGGAAGTTGTTGCTCGTCAGTTTACGGTTTCTTTTTCCTTCTGACATTCTGTTTTTTTACTGTTTGCATGATCGGTTCGGTTGCAACAGTTTGGCCGAATGCTTACACATTAAGGATAGGATGAACCTTTTTCCAGGTCTTGCGAAGAAGTTTTCAAAAGAATTTACATCATACATCACGGTCTTACACATGAGCGTGCAATTCTAGTCGCCATAGCCCCTTTAGCTTTTACCCGTTTTCATCCTTATACAGTGTTTGTTCTTATTAATGCTTTGCTCGTATTTAGAAAGTGAGAGCAGAGGAATGCTCACGGAAGAGGATTAGTTTCTATCGCCTTGTAAATTTAGTACCACGGATAGATCGGCCCTCCTTATGCAACAACTTTCGAAGTTCTCTCTTCAGCATTCTGAAACAATCTGTGATTCCGACGTTCCGCGGATTTTATACGAGCAGAAGTGCAAAACTCGTTTTCACCAGCAGCTCCTTCGAGTACCGAGTTACGTTCTCTTGTGTTCACGACTGCGCCAAGAATGTGTCTGAATTGAAAGCTTGCTAGATCGGTAACGTCTGTCAATTACTACCGTAGGCACAGGATTTCTAGATTTCAAAACTTGTATAATAAGATCGGAAGAGTTTCACATGCGTAGTTCAATATATCTTATTTCACCGGATGCTGATTTGTTGCGATCCTTGATTATTTGTTATTGCTCTGAGCATTCTTGATTGGATCCGAAAGCTCGCAGGAGTTTTTTCTTTTCCGAGTCTTGATCGATCAATATTCCAGCGGATTTGTACAGTTTTTTCGCCGATTATGCTACCCTTATGCTATCCTTGAGCTTACGAGTCATGAGACATTTGCTCTTATACTTGCTCGATTTGTAGACATCGAGAATGCAGTGATGTCTTCTCTCGAGCTATCCTTGCATCTCTCGCAGAAATTTTGCAGCATTTCAACGACGCTTTGAAGCTGTTCTGTTCAGCGAGCTTTCTTCGATTCATTTGGTTCCATAGATCACGCGTATTGCGCTTTAAAGCTTTCCGATCGTCGACAGTCCTATGATCTGATTCTTAGCGACGATTGGTTCCTTTCCGATCTCCTCATATAGTATTTCTAGCATTCCTCTCAGATCGCACCATTTTGTGCAACTTCCTTCCTTCCTTGAGACGAGCTGCATGAACGAAGCCGGTCAGAAGCCGGAACTGTACTCTCTCAGAAGCTATCACCAAGCCCCCTCGGAACTCTTCGCAGAAGAATCTCGTCCACCGCACACGTCGCCGGGATTATTTCTTTCGTTGTTCAAGGTGGACCCGCAGGCAAGAGGGACTCGAAATGTGAGTTCGAAGAACTTCTGTAAAAGGAACAAGCAGTGCTAATTTACAGTGTCTTCGGTTTGATTACTCTCCTTGCAGCACCTGCACTGTGAAGGTGCAGTGGGAGGACCAACGGGGACAAGATAGCTCAACGTCGGATTCCGGCCTAGAAATGACAGCAACTACGGTGCAGGAAGAGACAGATCCAGCTGCAGGCCCGCACAAAATACCCAAGAGGAAAGACCTCAGGTCGCTGTTCAAGGAAGAAGATTGTAGAGATACAGCCTTAATGATTTCAGGTTTGAAAGAATCGCTTGTGACTAGTACTGATGACACATTAATAAGGGCAGAATCTGCAACAAGGGAGACTCGTGAATCACTAGAGTCTCACGAGGGGATTAACAAGCTAGCTGCTGGTGTAAGTCTCGTGCAAGTTCTACAGTCCTGGGCATGCAGTAGCAGCAGTCAAAGAAGTTCTTTACCTAGTATCGCAATGCCAGAGAAATTAGTGGAGGCTGAGAAGGCGGAGGAAGAGTATAATTCTGATGTGGACTTTTCAACCCTTGTGGTGCGGGAAGGTGACTGCTTGTCAGAAATCTCCAGACTAGTGAGAGTGCCAATCAATGTTTTGCAGCGTGTGAACAGCATCGCCAATATTGAGTGCCTCAAGGTAAAAATGCAGTGCAGATATAAGAAGCTCTTATAATTAAACTCTCTAGACATGGTCATGTTTCTGAATTTTCTGTTTGTGCAGTTTTAGATTCAATTGCCCTGAAATTATAAGCATCTGTGCATATATAGGTACCTTTCTTCTTTTAACATAGCCAAAATATGTTAGTTCTCAGTTTACCTGTGTCAAAAACCTCGCCTGAAATCCTGTTGATGATCCACCCATGATGTGCAAATGTCCTAGGGTTTGAATTGGAATTGGAACAAAAGCATGTGTGTGGCAGAACTTGACATGCATTACATTTCTCTTATCTCGCCAAGAAAAGTGTGCATAACAGAGGCTAGAAAAAATTGATGATACTCACTGACATGCCATACTAGTGCACAGGATGTACAGAGTACATGATCTACATGTAGAGCTTACATAGAGTACATGGTACTGAAAGGAAGGTATGGTGCCTGTTTGCAGCCTGGCCAAGCTTTGCTGATACCAAGAAACATCCCCAACCGAACCAAACGAAAACGATTCTGTGAGTATTTGCTCCTTCCCCTCTGCACTGGGTTACTAGACTTACTCATATCTGTAAGCTTTCCAACCAGTTTGAACCTTCATTTGTACTATCTTGTAAATGCCACCATCAGACCTTCCTCATTATGCAAAGAAATTCAGCAATTATCAGCCAGAAGTATGCACAGAAAAATAATCAATAGTGTGAATTATGGGTTACTAGACTTGCACCTGTAGCTTTCCATCCAGCTTGAACCTTCAATTGTACTACCTTGTACATGACACCATCACACCTTCCTCATTATGCAAAGAAATTTAGCAAGTATCACACCAAGAAATGTGCACAAAAAAATAATCAAAGAGGAAGAAGAAGTCTTTTTTCAATCTTGATGTTATGATTCTCAAAGAGCCATTGGACAAAATTGGAATGCTGTTCAACAAGCCAAAATCTGGAAATGTGCGAAGTTTTCAACCACAAACAACCCATAATGTTTAATGGCCACAGAATGGACCACAACAGACTTAGTACCCGCTACCAAGTTGGAATTGCCCTTTCCATGCAGCATGTGTGTGTGCATGAAGAGTCCTGACTAGATGTATGTCAAACCAGGGGACAGCAAGAACAAGGAGGAGATGAGAGTCATAGCCAATTGGGGTGACACTCTCTGGAGCTTGGCAGAGGATTATAGTGTGAGTGCTGATGAGATCCGCAGGGCCAACAATATGTCTCAGGTTCTCAACTTGTGCTTTAGCAATTTCTAGCTATGAGCTAAATTGTGAACCTTCTTGTGAGCTAAATTATTGTCTTTGGCAGAAACCTTATGGTCAGAACCAGGTAGATTTGGCATAATCAGGAGATGAATATATATATGTTCAAGGTACCTGGCTTTGCAAATGGACATGCATACAAAGGGGCTCAGGAAAAAAACTATGTAATCAAAGTAAAAGACAGAAAATTCTTTAGTGTATTAAGATTCAAATTGATGAAATTCCTTTTTCATCACTTGATTTGCTAGTCATGTCATGTGATATCTCTTGCAGGATCTGAACCACCTGTACTTGGGACAAGAGCTCATCATTCCAAGTCCACAACAAACAAACTGTATGACAATGTCCAGAGGACCACCCCTGCGGTATTTATTGCGACCAGAAAATGTTGCAAGCATCCCAGCATTGAGACCCTTGATTCAGAACAAGTTAGTGCAAGCACTTCTGCCAAAATGGCAACCAGAGTCATTTGGTGTGCCTTGCCAAGGTGGCTGGTTCAGTTCCCTCTATGGTTGGAAAGGTGAGATCAGCTCCTTCAATTCGAGTATGTATTGACCCATGCTTTCAAGTGGTAGTCTGCATGGGAAAGCAAATAAGAACTGCGAAATCAATGTCAATCAACAAATGATTGTTTTTTGGGAGTCCTGTAAACCTGTTTGTTTACTTTCTTTGTTTTCTATGTCTTCATTTAACACAGTTGAGCATCTGACTTTCCCCTTCTCCATCTTCCTTCTTTCTTCCTTGGCTAGGCAGGTGGTGTGCTAGGAACTGATTTACTGGTGTTCAACTGTAGATGGGCGTTGGTACTTTCATAATGGTATTGACATAGCACTTGAACGAGGGATGGATGTGATTGCTTCAACCAGTGGCAAAGTAAGTATGAAATAAACAATCTTCAGTTTCCCATATTTGGGTTTTGTGCAAGAATCATGAATTTGACCCCTTTCACATGTACACATTTTTTGGTTCAATTATGTTGGAAGATTATCTTTGCTTTTCCTTGGTATGGCAGAATTCTTTCCTTCTAGTTTGTCAGGAAAGCATTGTACTCGCATCAGCACTTGATCATTTGGTGAGAAATTGGTAGTCTCTCCTCCAGCAGACTTCTTTCCCTAATCAACAATGACTTCTTTCTCTATGATTGTCATGTTACATTATGCAGGTAACATGGTCAGGATGGAAAGGTGGATATGGAAAGACAGTATGCATTGATCATGGCAATGGATTTGTTACTCTTTATGCACACTGTGATGACCTGCTTGTTCAACCTGGCCAATTTGTACGAAAATCTCAAGTCATTGCACTCTCTGGTAGCACTGGGCAATCCTCTACCCCCCATCTTCACTTTGAAATCCACAAGGATGGTAAAACAGTTGATCCTCTGGTTCATCTTCCCCCAATTTATCATCACAAATAATTTTTTTGGAGTTGTATCTTTTGGGATATTAATAGAGTTAAACTCAATTTCCTTCCATCCCCTCAAGTTAACCCCCTGAAGCTAACCAACCAATCAGATTTGGTGATGATATTCAATAATCAACCTTACAGTTGATTGTTATTCCACAACTTCAAATTTTAGAGTCATTAGCAATCAGATACTCAGTCACCTTCTATGCAGAATGCAGATATTATCTCTTTCTTGCTCTGCATCAATAAATTGACCACATTGCTGTGCTTGACTTGGCATTCAGAACACCAAACAGATGAAGTCTTTAGAAGGGCTCTTGGCTAGTTAAGACATTCTTCCCACATCAAAGGAAGGGAGTAGTTTGCTGAATTTGAGGATTACAAATATAAGTCTTTGTATAGATTATGTCACAACTTATGTGGACAGCGGGTCACATTTGTGATCTGTGCTCTGAACTAGAAGTTTCAAAAATGGATTACTTTTGAGATATGCCCGTTTTGCAGTCATATTACTGAAGGCTACATGTTGCTTTGTTTGTTTGAAATATCAAAGTGTGCTCTGAGTTGCTTTTGATTTGAATTTTTTTTTTAGTTTGAATTGTGTGAATGTCTGTGTGCTGTGAACTCAAAGCTTTGAAAACTGAACTACAGTTTTGGGTTGGTTGTGAGGGGGTAACAGTGAAGGTCAGGCAAATATTCGGTGTGTGCCCTAAACCTTCCACAAAAGTTTTGAAATAATCTCTAATCAATGTTCTTACCTTTGTTTCAGTCAGGAGAAATAAAGCTTTTTCTTAAGGGGTTGCAAAGTTTTTCACTGGGAGATGTAAAAGCCAAGCATTCTTCCTTCTCTTTGGTTTTTCATTTGTCTCAAACTGAAGAAGAACAAACAAAAACCCATATGAAAGGATGAAGCAAGTATATGCCATGAGTTTTTTATATGATGGCTCTGTTCTCTTGGTCAACCTCTAAGGAAAAGTGTGCCAAGAGTTCCATGGAATGACATTGTATGTAAGAAAGATGCTAACTGTAGTTTAGCATCTCTATGTAATGAGTGGCAGGACTGGTGAAACTTATCAAGGACAATCATGTCATTGATGTATTGTGTCTCTCTCTGCCCATGTGGCAGAGACAACCTAGATCACATGGGGTGACTAGTCACATTTGTCACCAACCAACATCTCTGGCTCTGGACTCTCAACTCTCAAGGTAAATGTAAGTAGTTTCTTCATGAACTGGTTGAGAGGACCCACCAATCCGACAAACTTTCTGTAAGTGCCAATAATCTGTACAATAACACCAAATGAACTGACAAGCCTGCTCCTCTTGTGGTTGGTAGCCCACTCTTTGAGACAACAGGTTTGGGGAGCTCCTGAACAAAATAAAGGCCTCTCCTCCTTGTTTGTTTGAGCATCATTCGTTTCATGACAGCAGGTATGGCCAGTTTTTGAATACTGTGAAGCCCCTTTAGTTTTGATAAGTATCCCCTGCTTTGGAGAGTAGGCATGCTTGCATAACAAAAATCACATGCATTGTTTATTTCAAATCCCTTGGTAGCTGTTGGTCTGACCTCCCACTTCAGTGCCCTTCAGCACCATCTGCCGTTGTACTCAGGGGTAGCTCAGAAGAGTCCCTTACGTACTACCCATTGAACAGCTCAGGAACTGAAGAAAAATATCTCAAATGTTTCACAAGTTGTGAGAGTCTCAGTACTGTTTGCTTGACTACTCCATCTTTGCTTTTAGGAGGATGGTATGGAGAGTCAAGACTCTAGACCCCAAGTCATGTTTGAGCCAGAGTGGGAGCCTATTATGTTTTTTTAGGGTTTGACTTCCATAGATTTTGAATCAGAGCCCTCACCTGATCTGCTTGTATATCTGCAACTGGGACTCTATGAAAGAGGGTCACAGTCTTTTGGTATGCTCCTTTTGCTTAAAAGGACCAACACCAGACTAAGTACCACAAGTTTATCAAATTCTAGTGTTGGTCCACTTCATGAACCATTCCAAGTTTACAAAGTTTTTTGTACTTAAGAGAAAGTGACAATGGTGTAAAAGTATGAAGTGTCCTTGTGTGGCATAGTTGGTAAAAGAGGAGTCTCCTCCAAATGGACTCCTAATCTCAGAAGGGGGAAACCAGTGTACTGTTGCAATGTGTTATCTACAGATGCATCTGTACAGGTGAAGCAAACACTTGTGCCAATTGAAACTAGGACAGAAGATGGAAGAAGAGTCCCAGCTTTAATAAGTTGTAACTTGCGTTTACAAAAGTAAATTCCTATGCCGGTTCTTGACTAATCTCTCTCTCTAAGCAAATTTGCAGGAGCCATAAGAGTGGCATGGCTCTGGAGCAGAAAGGAGTATGCACTCAGTACCATGGACCCCCTTGTGACACGTAAGCCAATCAACCCTAAGCCAAATTCTCCCTGTCCAAGCCACCACCCAAAATTCAACATCAATACTAAATGCCTGTCCTTCCTCATTAATTGAGAGACATATGCTCCATTTCTCTCAACTTGACTGCGAGGATTAGCTTGAATTTCAGGGATGATCATTGTGGCAATATGTAAATGACTATATGCTACAAAAAATGGCTACATTTCAGGAGGAAATTTACCAAGTGCAACAGTGGCTGTCCACACTTCAACTGGCATGAGGCACCAACTTGTCATCCAGTTCAAGATATTGTGCCTCAGAGATTATCGTGCATTTCCCCAATCCAATGGTGGTAGTACACATGAATATTAGAACAGAGCCAAAAAGTCTAGTGATGAAAAATAATTTGGGGAATAAATTTTGCCACCATCTTCTATTAAGTGCTCCCAAGTCACAGCTCCACTTCCTGCATTTCCTCAACTGCCAAAGATTCTGTGCCTTGACTCGATGCATAAGGTTGTGCCAACATATCCCTACTTGGGTCCATTGGCACTGCCATTCCACTTCCCTCTGGTGCACTTAGTAGTGGGATTGGCGGTGGAGATGGCACCAGAGAACCAAAGAAATCCATTTCATTTGTCAGCGGTGATGCAGAGGTTGAAGCCACAGGATGCACATACCTGCTGGAGCCATGAAATTCACTGTACACACCATAGGGTGCTCTGTAAGTATCTTCTTCCTCACTAGGGAAATGTGAAGGCTGGAAGGATGTTTGATATCCATCCCAAGACGCAGATCGAGTGCGCACTTCAGCACTGGACGTGGGAGGAACTCTCCTACTACTACTGACAGGAGCATGACCAGGGGATGCGAAGCCACTATCTGAACTTGGCACTCCAGGTAGCATTGTAAAAGAGGTCGGGGGGGGAAGATGGCTTGTATCTGTTATGTTGTTGTCTGAGTTTGCAGTATCCAAGTATGTTCCCACACTAGTGCTCTCATCTCTGCTTCTGAAAGCTGTACTGTCATTTGTGGTGTTGTCAATCTCATTTGTGGTCTCATTCATTGCAGGTCCTGGTAATGGTGTTGGGATAAACATAGTAGGCATGGCTGTGACCCCTCCCCCTGCTATCGGTGCTGGAACAAAAGGAGAGAGTACTGGTTTCAAAGTACTTGCACTTGCACTTGCACTGGTGTTGAATGTGTCCACATACCTGCAGCAGATCAAGATTTACACATGAAGAACCCCCTCTGGAAGCAACTCCTTGAAGATCAGGGACTTACACATTGAACCAAGCATCTACAATACCAGCTAAAACTTCACAAGAACCTTAGTACACAATAAGAAAAACTCTGACATTGAGAAGAACATAAGCTTCACCTGGAACGGACACCATGTGACCGTGTCCGAGAAGAATGAGTGGAACTACTAGGAGGAATTGGAGGGGTGCCAGGCTTGGAAGAAATAGCCTGTGTAGTGACATGACTTGTCTCTGGAGATGTGGATGCTACAAAGTTGGAAGAAATGGGAGGAGGTGGCAATGGCTCCTCAGGTGGGAGTTCCACACCTTCTTCCACCCATCTCTTGAGCTTCTCATCATATCTAAATTTGTTGGTATCTCCAAGTTTTGCCTGCTCAATCATCAACCCACTTATAAGATAGTATCATCAAGCTAGCTTTACAGCAGATGTCCTACCTGATGATCAACTTGATCTCATCAGAAGTTGCGATGAACATCTTTTCACACTAATGAAACAAAAAACGGCTGTGAAAACTCTTCTCTTTGCACATGGAAAGCAAATAGCTGACATGCAACATGTCAGGTTTTAAATGCTCATACACCAGACCTTTGTTGTTTGAGAGGTGAATGAAACCAAGCCCACTGCCTTCTGAAGAATGGAGGAGCCAAGACGTCCCAAGTGGTAACCACCTGCAGCTACTCTAGAAGGTGATCCTGGAATCCCCTCTGCTTTTCCCTGCATGCCATCCATAACCTCTTCCATGAGTATATGGGAATGGATACCCAGAACATTGTTCAATTTTCATGGAAACCCAACCCTTTTGAGTTGTTCATGTAAGCACAAACAATACCTCTTTAGGACTTTTGCTGAAGTCAGGTTCAGAATAGCTACGAGATGACATGTAACGCTTTGGCTCCTTAGGTAAGCGCTCCATGGAAGTAGCAACAGAGGCTGCTGGTGCCATAGGAACTGGAGGTCTCTGTCCACGACTTGAGCCTGGCTGCACTTGGTTGCTCAAGTTTCTCTCCTCTACACGTTGCATTCCATATCCAGGGACTTCTGCTGTTGTGGATAGGGGAGGTCCACCAATCATCCGTGAGATGCCTCGGTCCAGAGTACTAAATAATCGACCCACAAGTTTCCCTGGTGCCAAGTTTGACCCATGTGCATCCTGCCACCACCAAAATCAAGAGACATAAGTACATATCACCTGCTACACGTCTCCAAAACCAGGTACGCAAGTAGTGAACTCTTTATTGCCCCAGGAGTGTGCTACTATTACTGGTATACCCAAAATGACAGCCAGGCAGCCAGCCAAGACAGACATAGTCAAGTGTCTTTACAAGAGATTTTCCAAAGGTTTCTGCACATGGTTTCCTTGAGTCAGAATTACAAATTACTCTCCAAATTTAGACACTCTTGTGAGAGAAAAAAAAACACAGCTACCTGTATGTGCATTCGAAGACAATCCTCCAAATCTGTTGCAGCCACTCTACAAGCTTCCATATCTGGAGAGCGGCCTGCTGTCTTTAGGGTTTTTAGCACAGCCTGGCAATATCTACAACACACGGCACAACTTAAGGGTCATGCATTGACTTGACTCCCAACAACAAAGTTTTCGTGGAGGTTTTGAAAATACTGCAAACTTATGTGAGATATGAACCATAGAAAGTTCATTACCTGCAGACAAGCACTGCTAGAATCCAAAGTTACATGATTATATCTGAGGCATCTGGTAAAATCTATACAGCATAAACAGATGTGCTTTCCAGTTGATTAAAAAAAACTCTGAAGGAGCTAGTGCAAAATAATGCTGAGTGAGAGAAACTCACTAAGAGAAGCGAGGTACATGAGTAATACAACACATACCTCAGTGCTTCAGGAGTCTTTCCAGCTTCAGCAAGCATGGCAGCGTAAACAAGCTTGTAAGGTTGAAAAGGAAGGAGAACAAATTGTGGGTTGCCCAGCACTTTTGCATACTCAAAAATTTCTGTTCGCTGTTGTTACACATAGAGACAAAAAAACAGTAAGAACTCGGAGAAAAGTCCTGATGGTTTGGCAAGCACTAAAAAAGACATGGCTAGTTAAGAAGTATCCCCTCGTTCAATGAGCTTGTGACAAAGCACGTGGAGGGTTAAGCTTTGTGAGGAGAAAATCTAACACAAAAGACACTTTGCTTCAAACCCTTCTCAAATTTCCTGTCTTGTGCGAGGATCCACTGATGATTGATTTTCAAGCACCATTTTCACAAGTTTGTTATAAAGAAGCCAGTGTCATCACAAGGCTTGCCTGAATAGCATCCACAGCGACGTATGTCCGTGGATTCTTGCAGTGGTCAGCACCAATTAAACACAGCCGTGCACTCTGTGAATATGACTCCAGAGTTGCATCTGCAACCAGATAACAAATGTGCGCTGCATTCACCTGCCGATGCAAGCACACAGAGAGTAATGGTGTCACACCCTTTCCCCCAGGTCTCCATATGAAAGCGGGGAATACAGAAAAAGAGAAAACTCAAAAAACAAAGCACGGCATGCAGATATGCAAAGCTTGACAAACATTAAACCCCACCTCACCACGAGCCCGCCACAGGCAATCCCCAAGATGCAAGATTACACGATCATCACCAGCCGTGTGATTGGCAGCCATTATGGCAAGATTCTCTTGCCATTCTTCCAGCATTGCTCCAACTCCAACCTGCAAAGACTCAACAGAGGTCTGCAAGCTTTGAGTAACTTTGCCCGATATAACACCATGTACAATTACCATTAGAAATCCATAATGGCTGGTGCACTAGCTACTACTCGTGACCCAAATTGCCAGGCATACTTGCAAAACCTTTGTATAACCCTAAAATGGCAACCTGCACTAACCACCATTTTGTCAAGAACTATTTTATTCGCAGATCTTCCCAATGAGATTCCTGAGCAAAACTTCTTGTAAACTACATACATACATACATACATACATACACACGTACACACATATATAAGACAGCAGAGAACTCTCCACAAAAGAATTTTGAAAGTTAACATGACAATGAGTGCGGTTCTTGTGAAAAGTAATTACAAGGGTGCAAGATGTTTTAGCTCCAGGAGAAAAGAAACTATCACCACAAAAAAAGGATAGATAATAATATAAAAAAACTGCAGCTGCTGCTATGATCAAGCTCATACAGACCTGTGACAAGTTGTTGCTACTTCCAGTGGTATCCATTGTGTGCTTTGCTCCTGGCAAAGAAGTCCCGGAGAAAACATCAGCAGGCTGACCAGCAAGCAGTAGACACAATGTGCGCAGTGGTGATCCCTCCACAAACTGTGCTTTTGCCATCTCTGTGGCTGTCTCTGTATAGAACTGCACCCCAAGTTGTGTTTTTCCAATACACCAACTCAGGTGATTCAGTGACCAGTAATGACAATGTGTTCTGTTTCCCACACTTGGTGTAACTCCTATGTGAGCTATATTGTAGTTAAAAGCACAGTCAAATTCTAATGCCATTGTGGGTAGAATTCGTAAAGGAGCAAGACACTAACCTTGTCTCCAAGTTGGCATGCAAGAAGAAGAGCAGGGCCCCACAGCTGCCCTTGTTGTGCACACATCAAGGCATCCTTCTGTTTTCCAGCAACCAGGAGCTTTTTCATCTCAAGTGCTGTGATCTGTTTTCCAGCACGGCACCCAACCATGTGCTTGTGAGGTTGGGTCCCACATAGAATGACAGCAGAAACTAAGAGAAGGCAGGCTGACAACCAAGCCTCACAGAGGAACAGGTAACCTCAAGTATGTGATCAGCAGGTATGTTGCTCAGAGAAGAGCACACAGTCTAAACAGCAAAAAGGCACAAACAGAGGCTTTAGAAATGTCCTGATCAGTGACCCATGAATTTGTCTTTCTACCTGCAGCTGTTGTTCTGAAGGCAGGAGCTGCAGAGATTGAGAGTACACCAATGTTCCCATTGTCCATGCACTCTCATTTGCTCCTGAGGCAGCTAACAGCTTTGCCAATGCCGCCTCTGGTCCATCTTCCTCCTGCATAGCCAAGCTCCCTAGCATCAGTTCCACAATCATGAAACCACAATCCTGCTGAGCTCAAGAAGGGTATGTAAAAGAGGAGCAGTATGTACCTTGGAGGAGATTCCAGAGGAAACTGTGAGAGACCTTAATTTGCCATAATGCTGACATGCTATCTTAAGCAAACCCCAAAGGAGCCGCATTGAGTCTTGTGGTGAGCATGAGGAGATGCAGTCATCAATCCATGCATACAATTCTTTGGTGCTCGTTCCACCTCCCATCAATGGGCCTGTCCAGTTGTTTGCTATTCCTGTGTAGACATTTAAGGCTTGAACCTGCACTGGGCCTGGTGTCCAGGCTTGCCCACTTACTATCGCCTGCCCTCCATACATAACACCAAACCTTGTCAGATTCCTGGCTATCACCCAAATTGAAGACTGGATAGGCTCAAAAAACAAGTGTTGTGGCAGTACCTGATCACCATTGCTGGTGTGGAGCGTCACAGGGTCCTTGAGCTTCATTGTCACAAGCTTGCCACCAAATCCAAAAGTTGCAAGAGAATGTGGAGGCCTACCAACAGATGTCTGCAAGGCCTCATACAGACTCCTGGGGGGAGAAGATGATTGGGATGAGCGTGGGCCATACTGATGTTGTGCATTACCACTGCCCCAAGGCTGCTGAGGATAGCTAAATGTTTGTGCAGAGCTGGTGTAGTTATAATTCATATTTGATGGCTGCATGTGGGTCATCACTGAGCCTTGCTGCCCATGTGCAGATGCCACACCCCAGCTCTGAGCACCATTCATCTGAGGAAATGGTATTGGGTTCATGAATTGCTGCTCATTCTGCCATTGGCTTGGCACTTGGGCATAGGTCTGAGCATAACTGGCATTGGGTGCATATCCTTCACCATGAAACTGTGACTGCTGTTTCAAATTCTCCTGTTGCTCGTAGAAAGATTGAGGTTGCTGCTTTTGCAAGGACTCTTGCTGTGAGTAAAAGTATTGAGACTGCTGCTGCTGCTGCTGCCAGGACTCTTGTTGCTCATACCAAGTTCCCTCTCCACCATACTTCTGTGCTGAACCTGTGCTATCCTGCCAAGGCTCAGGCACTTGGACCCACATTTGGGCCTGATAGTCCCAGGTCCAACCTGGATATTGCTGTGCTTGCATTGCTCCATTGTTTGATGCCCAACCCTCTTCCCTGACTTCTGACTGCCCAACACCAACCTGCTCTGCCTCATTCTTGCTGATAGGCAAGTTAGAGGGATCTGGTTCACCATTGTGAAATGCATTACCTTCTTGATTGACTGTTGCACTTGCAGGATTGCCTCCTCCTCCTTCAACCTGTCGCCACTCACTCACCTGGTAGTCATAATACCAACCTGGGTACGGATTCTCCATGCCTGATGGCTCTGCAGGTGCAATTTGTGAGTGATCTTGCAGACCTAAAGCTGCATGTTCCACGGAATCTGTTGGCTGTGGACCTTCTTCATCTCCCTTTTGTTGTGCTGCAAACAGCTGATATTGTTGCACCTCCGTGGTTATTGCAGCAACAGCAACAGATTGTTGCTCCTCTTCTTCACCTGCCACAGAATTCCAATGGTTGTACCTCTGTGGACCAACAACTACTCCCAGTTCAGGGGACTCCTGCAAACCTATCCCTGCACCAACTCCATCACGTGTTTCAGATGTAGTTTCAACTCCACAAAGTCCTCCTCCACCACCAGTTCCACCAAGTCCTGCAAACTCAGTTTCTGGAAGCGGATCTGTGCGCCATTCAAAGAAATCAACATCAGAAACCTCTTTAGAATCCAGAGATCCTTTTGGCTGCTTCTGGAGGGGCTCCAGATCAGGGACCACCAACTCCGTAAGAAAATCTGAGAATGACCCAAAGCCAACCTGATCCCCAAAACTCTTGGCAGACACCATGTTGAAATCACTCCAATTCTTTGTCTGCACCATTGATCCTTCCTGCCCCTCCACCCAATGTGAGGATGATGATGATGATGATGATGCGGCTGGAACCAAACCTGCTCCATCTGCTCCTCCATGTCCTTCTGGAAGACCACCACCTTCCACCATAACTGCAGCACATGTTTCTTCATCCTCTGTCAAGTGACCATTGCTGTCAGGCATGATGAGTGCACCCCCATGATCATCATCCAGGCCAAGAAGAGCAGCTTCTTCTTCACAGGCTGCCGCAGTCAGAAGTGCCATTGAATCTTCTGATCTCGAAGTAGTAGTATCACCACCCTCTGCTGCTCCTGTCTCCAACCCCATCATCCCTGGCACGCATCTCACCAACCCATCAACTTCATAGCCTCTCTTTCTCTCTCTCTCTCTCAGCTGCTTCTTCCCTTACCCCCACAATCTTGCAATCCCAAGCAAACCCTGAGCTATCCCATACATGAGCATGACATGAAATCTTTCGTGTCCATCTCCATCTCCATCTCCCCCTTCTTCATCATCATCATCATCTTCTTCTACTTCTTACCTCTCTCTTTCTTTCTTTCTTTCTTTCTTTTCTCTTCTTCTTCTTCTTTTCTTCTTGTTCTTCTTCTTCAATACCTGCTTCACACCCACAGATCCATAACCTTGAGAAAAACCATGGATTTCTCTTGTGTTGCTCCAAACTCCCTCAAACCCAACCAACAGCCCAAAACCCAAAACTACAAACCATGAGGGGAAAAAAAAAAAAAAAAAACAAAAAACAAAAAAAAAAAAAAAAAA
>Ga0209208_10001391_pt1 | contig 33874 bp, 27 predicted proteins | sample S1TSphfallax_3_FD_187694 | JGI IMG/M metagenome (GOLD analysis project Ga0209208, IMG submission 187694) | Host-associated microbial communities from peat moss isolated from Minnesota, USA - S1T2_Fd - Sphagnum fallax MG (SPAdes) (version 2) | ecosystem: Host-associated > Plants > Peat moss >...
CCAGTTTGACAAGTATATAAGATGAAACAAGTGGCTCTAACATAGGTTCAATAGGTTTATTAACTTGTTCGACTAAATTTAAACTTGCTGATGTAATCAACTTAACAATTTGCTTTGACCAGATTGAAAACCAACAGATGTTGTAATTGTATAAATGCACCGCTTCTGGGTAGATTATAACCCGGGGTTGCAAATTTCCACAATTGTTGAACAAATATGACCTCATCAAATGACTAAACATGTTCATGATTGTCATCATCATGAACACTCACCACCTTCGATTGGGTTATTCTTTGTGGTGTTTTTTTATGAATGGTTGAGAACGTTATTGGGTTTCTTTACACAACTAGAACTGTTACATTTTGATGTTGTTCATTAACTTTTCCCCTTCGTGTTGCATTCATGCATGTTTGGTGCATTCACATGTTCATCTCCCATAGGTTGCAATTGTTCTTCATCTTGTTCTTGTGCATGTTTTTGAACAAATTGATGTTTGACATGTTCTAATTATTTTTTAAAACTTCTAATAACTATTATTGACATTTTCTAAAATCAATAGGTTCTAGGAAAACCTTTGCATTATTTTTTAACAATAGATTTTTTTCATAACAACCCCTCCCAATAATTAAAAGTTTGTATAAAACTTATTTTATAGATTAGGCGCCTATCTATTTTCAAAAACTTTACACTAACCTCACCTTATTTTTAAGGTTTGCAAACTAAATCAAGATCAAAAACTTGAATCCTAAAGTTTACACAAAATAAATAAACATGTGACAAATTAGAGTTTGAAACATGATTGTTTTTCAAACCCAATTTGCTAAATTACTAAATCTAACCAAAAATTTTGAGCGTGATTACTTCTAAATTTTGATCCACTGTGTGATCGCCAAATGTTAATGGGGTTTTTCTATTCCCATTAAAATTAATTCACCTTTGGATTTTTCAACAATAGGTTCCTAAAGCAACAACAAGTACATACAACACACAATTAAAACTTAAATTACTACAAATTTTAAACTAACATGTACACAAATTGCTTAAACTTGAAGGAAATAGGTTGAAAGAAAAATGATCCATGTTCCATAATTGAAAAGTGAAACACATAATCATGAATGAAATCCAAAAGTCCTTCAACAAGTTTGTCCTCCTAGTCTTTTACTAGCCAATTCAAAATACAACAATCATAACTGACGATTATAAACAATCATTAGCCAATACCTAAACTAACAATCCAAAATTTCAAAAAGTACACCCTGCCTAATTACATGTCCAAATATTGGTTCTATCAAATACAAGTTCTACCAAATACTTGTTGATTAACATGTCAACCTATCTTCTTAACCTAGTCATTACTTACTAGGTTTAGTTAATTGGTTAGGTTAATATTATAGGTTAGGTTAAATAATAGGTTATGACACATGTTAAATTTAACAACTTATTTATATTATCAACATGTTACCAAATATGGCTAACAAAAATATATTCAAACCAATAGTTAGCATTAGATGAATTATTCCATTAATTCCAAGTAACCATAATTATGTTTCATTAGTTATGTTTTGAATCTATAAAAATAACTATCAATACATGTGTTGAACATTGTTAGTTAGAAAAAGATCTGTAGTTTTGAGCGAAACTGGTAGTACAAGGTAAAATAGGTGGTTAAATAAACAAGTAGCCAAATTCTAAATTTAGGAGGAAAAAATAGTTGTTTATTTCATCCAATACTACTTAATTGTTTTTAAAATATATATAATTAAACTATATAAAAACCTTAATGATTACATTGGACAACTTTTTGGTTTGGGACATGTTTTTGTGTTGTTTCTCTCAATTAGGAAAAAGAGGAAATATCTCTTGACATTGTTTTTCTTTGGTTTGTTTATGAAGAAAAATAATAAAATTATTGTAACATATTGGGATACTCTAATAAAATGTTAGAAATACTATTCGTTTCTAATTCCCAATGGTGTTGAATGTGTTAAACATTCATCAAAAGGATGAACAATATTCTCATCCCCGTAGTAGTTAGGTTAGGTTGAATAGTGGTGGCTAAGGTTTAGAAGTGAAAATTACTTAGGGCTTGGCGGCGGCTAGGGTTAGGGTTTGGCGGTGGTTAGGGTTAGGGTTTGGCGGTGGCTAGGGTTAGGGTTAGGGGGCGGCTAGGTTAGGGTTAAGTGGCAGTTACTTTAGGGTTAGGAGATAATATATATAGTGGAGTGTTTTTTAGTGGTCTTTCATTCTCTCCTTTCATGATTTTGAGTGCACATAGAACCTTCAAGCCTTGTTAGTTGTTACAAGTCATAGTTTGCATTGTAGCATTTGAAGCATACAACCTTTGTAATTTTTTAGTTAGTTAATACTATTGTTCCATTTCATGAACTTTGAATATTTCATTTCTTGTTTGATTTCAAATTGTTTTCGAATATAAAGGACATAAACAAACTACTCCATAAAACTTGTTGAAGAATAACATTAAAACCTATTCAATTTTCTTATGGTCTTAAATCAATTTCAAAAGGAAAACAATAAAAAACCTCGTTAACAAACATATTAGTCTAACTAATATTTCAATACACAATATTTTAAACTTATACTTTAATCATTTATTATAATAATAATAATAAACTGAATTTATCATTTAAATGAAAAAAATTGCATCCTACAAAAACTCATTTTTATAAATAAAATTTACATGTAATTTCAATTTAATGAATTTTGATAATAATTTTAAATAAATATTAAGCCATCACATGGAAAAAAATGAATGAACATTAGAATTTCACAATTTAATTATCATTAATTTTATATCATAAACTAAATTTGGTCTACATAAAAATCAAATATTACATGTATGAACATATACAAGATTAAATTCCTAATTTATATTCAAGAGAATTTATTCAAAATTTATATGCATTACAAAAATCATGTCACACATAACTATTCATATATACAAATCAAAAATTTAATGTAATTTAATGTTGCCATATTTGGCATAAATATTAACATATATGATATGTATAAAAGCAAAGTCACCTATTAGTTGTTTATTGAGTTGAAAGATAGTTGCAACAAAGTTGCAAATGAAAATTATCCTTTAATACATTTTATCATACATGCATGTGTTGATGGTGTTACCAAATAGTTGAACATTGGTTAACATTTTAACTATGTGTCAATTAGAAAACGTTAAATATTAAGAATATTTCAAAAATGACCTTTTATTCAAAACATGTTTTTCACTATTTATCAATGTAGTAGGCATTTCAACATATAAACATTGTTGATGCCCATAATATTCAATGGAATAGTTGACAAAACACCACCTAGTTGAAAATTATTTTTAACTATATACCAATTTAGTTGATGAGTTGAGTTCATTGGTAATTGTCATTATTCAATTTTAAAATTAAAAAATCATAGTTGCAACACAGTTGCAAATCACATTTAGTTGAAAACATTTTAGTAAAAAAAAAAGGTTTTCTATTAATGGAGCTATAGGTAGGGTAGGGAGGGCCTACCTTGTTAAGGGAGTAGTTACTTGTGGTAATTATTAGTTAGTATATTTCTATTTATTTAGTTATTATTTTAGGAATTACTAACTAGATTACATAGTTTTTGTCACCATTTGAATTTGAATAGAACATAGGATTGTTTTTTGTGGAGGAATATCTTTGGAGAAGATGAAGAGATGAATACCATAGTATCATTGTAAAACATGGAGGTTTAATGGAGTATGAGAGAAATACATTTTGATTTATGGAAAAGCTTTGTTTCCATGGTTAAAGTTTGTTGATTTGATGTTTTGATCATGCTTTCATTATTGATTTTAATTTTGAAACTAGTTCTAAGTCAATTTGAATGAAGAGACTTTGTTAGTATTAATGTTATTGCATTTTAGTCCACATTCTAGACCAAAATATAAGATTAGAAGTTACGTTTTTACCATTTGGCGATCGTACTGGGGATTGAATTTTAAATGAATTTCAAAATGTTGTTTATGTCTTGTTGCTAAATGTTTTGTTTCTATAAATAGATAGTGAACTTCAATTACATTTTTTGCATTAAAAAAAAAATCTTTATCATAATTTTTTGTTGAGGAAGCATATCAAAGCATAGTAACTAACTATAAGGATTTTGTTCTAATGCATAAGTTTGTTCAAATTTGAATTAAGATGTGGAGAGATGGAAAGTATAATTATAACTAGAAGTTTGGGGATCAAGTTGTATTACATGAACAAGTGGAAAATGGCGTTGCCATTAGCAATAATTTGAGTGCAGATTAAATAGATCAATGATTTGGAAAACCTAAAAGAGTTTCTTAAATAGAACAAAGACATCTATGATAAAAAGAAAACCCTACATGCCACATAATGCCTCATGCAGCACTGATTATTCCTCATGAAGTGCAAATTGGTGAAACATAATAATGCACCAACAATTTGTTGCAAATTCCAAGAGGGATGAGCTTGAGATTGAAAATGCTGACTTGCAGGTTGAGTTTAAATGAAAGAGTTGGGAATTTGAACTTTGATAGAAAGTTGTGTTAGAATCAACAAATCTAATGTAGTAACATAATTCATATGTTTTGATTCAAGAAGAAGAACATAGACTTAACAAGTCAAAAAAGGAAGTTGTACCAAGATATAGATTTGCGTCACCTCTTTATTATTGAAACGGTTAGGAGAATGAAAATATTGAACAAAAAACTCAGATCTTTGAATGTCTGATTCATTATATCGTTCAGTAAGAAGCCACAATTCAAGGTATAAAAATGTGTAGAAGAGTTGAGTCGGTACTTGTAACTAGACAAGAAACTATAGTCTTACCAAGAGTAAAACCAATAGTGGCAAAAGGTGTTCATGTGGTTGTAAGAGCAAGGTATAGTGAACCCAAATTTAATCAATAGAATGGAAGCATAGTTAGAGGAGTTCCAAGGGATTGGAATAGAGGAATTCATAGTGTGAATAGTTCCAAGACCAAATGTTCCACATTGCACATACTACCATCAGATTGGACATCATATCAATGAATGTCCATTTATTAAAGATAACGTGAACCAAAGATTGGCTATGCATTTTTAGAATTTGAATCCGAAACTTGCAAAAGTAAGGAATCATGGACGTATGAGGATCTGTACCATGAGAGGGTTAGAATTCTAGATAGACTCATATAATAGATCCAAAGAGAAAATAGAATGGAAATGAAAACTTAGACTAGGGTAGATATAGTACCTATTTACCAAGTTTGTTACATCAAAACAATATTAGAGTTACCTATGTAAGAACTTCAAATTTTAGAATGGAACCATTAAAATTTGTGCCATTATATTTTGTGGTAATGCCCTAGTCTATAATTATAGTTACTAAAGTTTTGTTTATATTACCACTAGTCCATATTGTTGATGGTGTTAGATCCAAACCACAAACTCCAAGGGGAACAAAATTTGTGAGTTTGCATGAAGATATACCCATAGGGGTGAATAAAGTTTTTGCAAATCAACCATTATTTTGGGTTGCCAATGGTGAATCCAAGCAAGTCACCATTACCACCAAATAGACCTTATTGTTAACCACTCAACTATCCTAAATATGTTAAGGATTCTGAATTAGATGATCATGTCAAAGTATTTAAAGTTGCCATTAGAGTATATAGTGAAACATATGATCCAAAAATTGTTAATATGTTCAGTTTTACTTTCAAAGATATTGTGTTTGATTGATGTAACAATTATATGGGAGATAACCCAAATTGTACTTTTGTAGAATTGCAATTGGTTTTTTTATAAAAGGTACAAAAAAGTTTAGAATGATTTATCTATAGTTGAAAAACATGAAGCATGAAAAAAATGAAAGAGTGGAAGTTTATTATGAAAGATTATTGAAGTTGGCCGATAGTCTTCAACACAAGACAACAAATAGTTTTTTAACTATTGTTTTCAAATTTAGATTACAACCATATTTGTGTGTAGCAACAATAGGTATGAAGAGAGAAACTTTGTAGTAACATAAGGAAACAACTTTGGTTTGTGAAAAAAGAACTTTTGAAGTAGAGGCCGTAAGCAATATGTTAATACCACAAAGTAGTAAGACAATATTAGTTCAAAAAGCTTAAACAATCTTAGAAAGATTAATAATGTACTATACAAACTATCACAAGACAAATCATAGTGTTGAAACCTATAGAGTCAAAAGAAAGGGAGATTTTGTTCTTGCAGTCTCTGAGGTTATTACTCAATAGATTAAAGTATAGAAGCCTGTGAGGTGTTCCCTATCATATTTGTGGTGGCATTGGACATAAGATCATAGATTGTCCTAAATACAATGATATGCAAAATGTGTTTAAAAATAAAGGACTGAAGCCAATAGAGAAACAAGTTGTGGTAGAACCCAAGGTTTCAAATCCTTCAATCCATATGGTGGATGTGAATATGGCCATCAATAGGAGCAAGGTTATTGAAGATCATGTGGGTTTAGGGTTTAGGGTTTAGAAAGCCAATCAAGAAGAAATCTATTACTGACTAGGAAGAGGAGTAGAGACTACAACAATCTTTTGTCAAGACTATACATGAGATGTAAGCAAAAAACCCACCACAAAATCTAATTCTGAAAGAAAAAACATAGTGGAATACAAGTTGGGCAGGAATGAGGGAATTTGAGATGTCCACAAAACCAATTATATCACAAAGTTTGCTTGCTAATCTTATCAACAAAGTTATGTCTATGGAACAAATATTCCAATATATCAATAAACAAATGGTAGAGACTACCTATACTTTGAGGTTATGTCAATTGTTGAAAATAACACCATATCTTAAAAAGTATATGTGGTAGATATTTAAACTTAAAAAACCTAATATGGCTACTAAAGATATATCAAAGCCTAGTGTAGCCATAGTGGTTGAGACACATTTTGAATTAGACATAACAACTATAAAGGTAAATAACTAGATGGCAGTTATCTAGGTACAAGTTGGGAAGAACATTGTTGAAGATGTTTTGATAGATGGAGGAACAAGTGTGAACATTATAATAGAAAACCTTACAACAAAATTAGGTTTACCCAAACCAAGACCAGCTTTATACCAACTTAAAATGACAGATTAGTGTATGACTAAACCTTTAGGAATCATTAAAAATTTGAAGATTCACATACATGGTATTTCACATATAGCCACATAAATTGTTATGAAAAATATTGTGGTAAATTATAACTATTTTATGTTGTTAGGAAGACCTTTGCTTAGAGTTGCAAAGGTTACACATGACTAAGGTAATAATGTCATTATTGTTCAAGGTAATGGAACAATCAAAACAATTTTAGGTAATACAAAATTGGGAGTAGAAACCAGAAGGCCCCAAGTACTTATTTGTTATGACTTAATGGAAGGGTTAACAAATGAAGAGGAAAATCTGATCTTTGAGACAAAATTAGAACTGTTTTCAATTGGCACAATTACTCTTTCAAAAGAAACAATTTTGTTATTGAATGTTGGTGTTAAAAATTAGAAGCACTAAGGAATCTGATCCAAAGCAAAGGACATTATATCAAACAATTACAAAAGTATTGCCTTCAACAACGAAATCAGAAAACTTTTATGTCAAACTAGAGGTTTAATTAGAAGATAAGGTTTATCTAAAAACCTATCACCATCACAACCAAGATGATATTCAAGTGGATGAGAAATTAACAAAAATACAATTACAAAATCTTTAAATAACATGTTGGACTTTGACTGAAAAAAATAGCTTGTTAAGTTGAATATTGGCATAAAGGTAAATCCATAATACATCAACGTTAATTCACAATTGACAAATGAGAAGATTGAAGAGCTTTAGATGTTACTTAATGAGTTCAAGGATGTGTTTTCCTAGATTTACAAAGATTTGAAATGTGTCATAACCCTAGCCTTAGAATCGCAACCAAGGCAAAGGTTTGCAAAGGTGCAGGCCAAGATTGAAGCCCGGGAGTTACATTTCATGCTCTTAGGAGTCTAGGAAAGTGTGAGGGAATGAGCTGCCACACTCCCAAGTGAGCTCCCACTTTGGGAATTGGAGTTTCGATGGACTCCCAAATCTTCAAAGGGCAATTATAGTAGTCAAAACTCATTGGAAAGCTCTTAAAACTTAAATGTCCAAAATTGGTTCACATGACCCATTTGGGCACTTAAAACATAAGTTATGGCCAAAAGAAGGGCCGGAAGTCAAATTGCCATTTTGATTCCCGACCACTAAAAGTTGGTAATTGCCTTGATTTCCTTACAAGCAGGTGGCATGACACATATTGTTGAAAAGCTCTTGACAAGGGCTATAACTTTGCTTTAAAACTCATCTCAATTAGAGGTCTACACACAAAGTTATGGGCTTCCAAAGTTGCAAAAATCCTAATTTAAGGAATTTTAAGACTCTAACTTGGGAGTCTTAGGACAAAATGACATTTGGGTGTTGGCCCTATATGGTCAGGCATAGAGAATACTATAAGGGGGAAAGGTGGTGGTTTCCCCCAAGTCTGGGCCATGGTGAGTTTTGTGAGTTCATGTTTGCTCGTGGTTTGTCCGTGCACCAAAAGTGTTCCAACTATGCACTAACCAACTTGTTGTTTGGTTTGTGCAGGTCCGTGTGAATAATTGACCCGCTTGTCATTCGTCCTAATCCCCATCCTAAAGTTCCAGCATGCCCTTTTACCCCCAAAGTGCTGCGAGTTAGGGAGTGCACCCCAACTTCACATCCTTCCGTTGTTTTCACCTTGGACTCATAATTGAATCTATCAAAGAGCTTGGGGGTGCGTCAACAAGGTAATGCATTGATCATGGGTTGCTTGTAATTTTGATCATTCTTCCTTGAGAACATCTTTTACTTGAAATCAATTTTTTGCACTCAACGTAGCTTGAAGTTCAAGCTCTAGGGTTTGGTTTTACATTTGCAAAATCAAAAACAATTTCATCAATAAAGGAAAAAAATCCTAGAACAAAAAAATTTGATATAGCTTGAACTTCAAGCTTTAAGGTTTGGATCCATATTTGCAAAAGTGACAACAATTTCATTAAGAAAAAAAAACCCCCCCGAAATATAAACTTCTATAAGTTTTTTTGCAACAACAAAAATAAAAACAAATGTTGTGCAAACTTGAGATGTTAGAATACATGGACACCTGTTTTTTTAGTAAGAAAATATCATGTGCCAACCTTTACAAGTCACATTTAGTTGCAATGATGGCATCTTATGTTTCCAATGTTGCACCCACCAATTTTCCATGTTGAATCGAAGCCCTATGAGCTTATTAGATAGCTTGGTTTTTTTGGGTCTCCAGACACAAAACCGTTTCAGTAAATCAACCAAAAAAACATGAATTTTGTTGACCTTCGTAAATTCCACTTGTGAAATACCATACATGCATTTGCTTGTTGGTTTAAGTTCTTCAAGTTTGAGTGCAAGATAGACTACTAGGTAGCTTGTGCATGGGATTGACGTCAAGCTTGTCCAAAACTTCCCTAGCTCCACTAAGCTCAGAAAACTCCACTATCCACCACTCTTCACAAACCACACACTAAATTCATTGTTAGTGACATGTGGTGTACCAAACATTTGCCAATACAACCTCAACAATTCTTATTTGGTTTCTACATGGAGGTATGGACATGTGACTTTCAAGCTTGAATAAGAAGGTCCAAAAACTTCTTCAATGTTAGCTAGTCACAATGTTGCAAGGCAAATTTGTTTTAAGGTTCAATCTAAAATCATTGAGCTACCTCACAATCTTAAAATAATGTTTAGCTTCGTCCTTGAAATATACATGCTCCTGGGGAGGAAATTCAAGATTTAGTTTACTTATCAATTTCTCTCTTCCTTCACCATTTTTGCAAAAAAAAACTTGAGGACAAAAGTTCTACAATGATTGATGTTAAAGAAACAAAAACAAAAAGATGGAAACATGTTCAAGTGCACCTTTGCAAATTTCCTTTATTAGAAGCTATGACACTTAAGTGTAGGTGAGTGTTCCAACTACAAGCTAGTCAAACTCATGCTAGTTGCATGTTGACAAACCTTAAACCTTCATCAATGATGATTGAGCTTCCACCCAAATTCAAAATTCTTGCCCTACCCACATTTTTCAAAACCAACCAAGCCCTGCATGCCACGTCATTATAAAATTTTCAAAAAAAATCTTCAATCCTTGCCCACCACCCCCCAAATTAAATGAGTGTGGATCATTTTATTGTATTTAAACCCTTGGGTTATTTAAATTTACTTTTCCTCATCTTGATATGCTTTAAAGGTCTAGATTGTTGTTCTCCATGATCCTTTCTTTGAAACCCTAACTTGTCACTTAAAATGAGAAACTTTTTGAACAATATCTAAACTATGTTCTTTTGATTCAATTATCCTCCTCTAGAACTTTAGATTGTTGCTCTCCCCAATTTCTTTTTCATGAAATGATTATTGAATGGCCTTCACTTTCTATGGGAGAAAATTTAAACTCACATTCTCACCCAAAGATTTTGCTTGCTTAAAATTCCCCAATATAAGAATTGGCCCACAAGAGCTATAATTATCCTTTCAACAAATTTTGGCCTTAGTATTACTAAATTACATTAACAATTTACAATGTTTTAAATTTACACAAAACTAGTTCATGAAACTACTATTATGGTTAAAAAATCTTCAAATCCCACAAAATTGATTTAATGACTAATCATAGTACTTGGACATGTGTCAGTTTAAGTTGTCAAATGGCCATGATTACCTAGTATATGATTAAGTCTAAATTAATTATGTCTAATCTAGCTTACTAATTAAAATTTTTAATCTAGTTTAATGTTTAGTTTAACTATGAACCAATTCCAATGTGAATAAATTCAAGTTAATTTGTGAATTATTCACTTTTTTTTTCATTTTGTTCAGGTGACATGTAGGTCTCAGATCTTTTTGTAGTTTGTTTGCAATTGGTTATGTTATAGGGTTATGTTACTATCGTGTTTTGTAAGTTGGAAAGCTTATTTTTCTTCTTGTTATTTTTTCGTTATTCTTTTTTCTTTACACTTCAAAGATGACTTCTAGAGCTTGAGGTAATGCTCCCATAACATTTTAAATCACTCAAAATGAGGCACATATGATGGAGATATAAATAAATGTTTGATCATAGGCAGGCAATCGATGATGGGCCAGTCTACCCTATTATCTTTTCATACGATATCATTGTATAAGAACGGTGTTAATTTGTTGCTTCATGTTTTTGTTTAATGGCAGTCACACTCACTGTCGTATTTATTCTTTAGCTTTGTTTTTTTGTCTTTTCTTCTTTCATGTCTTGATGTCCTTATTTTTTCTATTTGCTTGTTTTCTTCTGTTGGGAGTTTACTCATCAAACCATAAGTGAAATGTCACGTTTGGCATAATAAACTGGTCTCCATACAAACTCATAGCCATAATAATATGGTCTATTCAATCTCAGTACCATTGGGTTTTGTAATATGATAATATTAAATCATATTCTACAATTTAAAATCCTACTTGAAAATATAAAATCTGGTTAAATACAGCCCTAATCCTTGATCAAGTTCAAAATTGCACTAATCTCTCTTAAGTCAAATCTTAATGGATCCCTAATCATCTCATAGCAAAACCTTAATCAATCTTACTAGTAACTACTGACACCATAAACAGACCTTATTTACCGAATTTCCCCCGAAAAAAAAACTCGAAACACAATTTCTGAGAAATTCGGAACCGCAGGTTCTTTAAAAAACAGAGAACGATCCAGCACAAACTCGAAAGTTATCTTGCGGTTCTGAGGTAATATAACCGGAGGTTCTATCTTCGATCTCGAAGCCGAGGAAGACCGGGAAGAGTTGCTCCGGAGGAGCTTCGTGTACGTTGGTCGAGAATTCGAACGGAGTCGCGCGCTGGAATTTTGTCGCGATTGAATGTTGTGAGAATATTCGAGGAATTTTGATCTCTTCTCTTCAACAATTATGTCTTGATTTTTTTCATGAAATATTATTATTATTATTATTATTTCCCGAAGAGAAAGAGTCTGCGAGCATGGACAAACAGAGAGTAGCGCAGAAGCAGTAGTAGGGGGAGAAAGAAGGAGACAGGATGACGGGGGAGGAAGATCGCTGGGAGCAACAGAAGGTACGTACATCTTCGGTGCAGATTCTTAGTCGACGAAAGAAACTCCTTGCACGTTATTATGTGATGTGTGGAGAATTTGATGTTTCGCTTCTGCGTGATGTTTGGAGAAGTTTGTTGAGACCAATATCCAGGACTGACTCTGTAGCGCCCCGGCCGATCTCCCACTCTCTCTCTCTCTCTCTCTCTCTCTCTCTCTCTCTCGGTGTCTGTCTCGACTTTCTCTCTCACCGTGCACATTGCAGTGGGGGATCTGAATGTCCCTGATGATGAGCACAGTCCATGTCTGAGTGTAAATCTTTGTTTTGGAAGCTTTGATTCCTCTCGTGTAGATCCTGCACTTTTGTTGGAGTCTCTCTTTCTGTTGAAGACTTCATCTTCTTCTTCTGTGTGACGGTGTTCTGTGTTGTGCTGGCGTGCAATGAGGCGAGGAATTGGTCCAGGCTGTGATTGCTGTTCCCGAGAAGCACCACAGCCCCCCGCGTCGTCGTCGTTGGAGAGAGAAGAAGAACGACTGGAGTTTGAGGAGAAGAACAAGAAGAAGTGTCTCTTGCTGCTACTGGAGCACAGAGCACTGATTTGCACTCGCCGCTGTCCCAGAATTTCGCGCTTGAAGCTCGGCGTAGTAGTATTCATCACTATTTTCCTCGTAATTTTCCTCCTCGTCCTCTTCCTCTTCTTTTCTCACAGAGTATCTCTATTTGTCTCCACTCCGAATGCTCAAGAAACCGGAGCTTCGGTCGTGTTCAAGCTGTACCGGAAGAATATCAGGCACTCTCACGGGGAATCGGGGTCGAGAATGGAAGAAACGGAATCGTCAGGTTGCCATTGGATATCAAAGAGAAACCGCCTTTGCCTACATCACAATTACTTTCTTGGAGCTTGCGAGGTGGCCGACAAAAGAAACAGCACGTGTATGGATTCTCTCTAACCTATCCATCCACCAATGCCACTCACCATTGCATCATGACCCAGGCTTGAATTGTGTGACAGAACAATGCAAAAAAACAAAAGCAAAAAATGCAGATGTAGTTGGAAAAAATGTGCAGTAGGAAGAAGATCAATGCTGATACAGAATTCAGATCACCCTTGATTTCAATTGATTTCAAGATTTCTGCTTTGTCGCCTGTATAGTTGCAACAATGCAGCTAGATGGGAGTACTGAAAGCTGCATTGTTGTGGCAACACTATAGTGACAACTACTACATCAAGATGGCTATGGGAGTTCCACCCTAAGTGTTTTTCTTGGATATTGATACTGGAAGCAGCTTGACATGGGTGCAAAGTGATCACATCAATGGCTCAATGCGGTTGGTGAGCAAGCTCTTTGATCTGGATCTTCTTGCTCTTCATTTTTAACCTAATGAGCTCAGCCTTTGCTTTGTTACTTTTGATTCTTCAGAATCCAGATCTGGGGATTGTTGTGTTGTGAACTTCTCTTGAGGAAGTATTATATCTGTTTTTGTAGAGATTTCTCTGCCACTCTCGTAGATATGTAAGACTTCTCTTGAGCATTGAAGATCTGACATTCTGGATCTAAGCAGGCAACACGGGATTTGTTTAAAATCAAGCCAGTGGGAGCAATCTTGGATTGTCGGCTGCCTCTTTGTTCACAGTACCAGATAGTTGAAGAAGAATGTGATGCACAAAGTAACTATTGGTGTTTTATGACTGTGGTGTACCTTGATAAGTCACAGTTTGAAGGTGTTGTAGTGAAGGATATGATCAGCCTGAACTTTGGTGATGGTAGTATCATTCTTACTTCTGATGGAGATGAAGATCCCTTTTTTGTCCCTGTGGTTTTTGGGTGAGTTTGGCCAGGCTCTGCATGCTTGAACCAGTAATTTAGCCTTCCATGCATCCATGCATTCTAGGTGGGTTTGGAAATGGTTTCCTATATGCTATAGATTCTTCAATTCTCTTTGGAAGCTTGAAGCCCTATTATTAACCTTGGTTTGGATCATGTTCTTATGTGCCTGGCATGCGATTTTTCTTCTAATGTAGGTCATGGTTCGGTGCAGATGTTCATATGAAAGTGTGGGGGACATAAAAGTTGACAATCCAAGCAAATCTGCAACAGACGGCTTGATGGGCTTAAGCAACTCAAAGATCACATTTTCTGCACAGCTGAAAAATGTGATTGACAACAATGTTGTGGGAATATGCATGGCCACTGATGATGAGATTGATGATGATGCATCAGGGTATCTCTTTTTCGGGAATGCCATTTCCACACTTGAATTGCAATGGACAAATATGAACTTTTTCCCCACTGCATATGAACCTAACCTTCACCCAAGCTAATCCTAATCCAGAATGTTTTTAGCTAAAACGAAGAGCTTGAATTGTTGGGTAAGGATTTTCTATGACATTTGGATTCTCCCTAAGAGAGCTGTTGTGTTCTTTCAAACAACCAGGCAGGAAATTGATAATAGTGGTGGATTGGCAGTTTTTAGATAATGTGAGATGTGTGCCTGGTATATGAGTTGAGTATCAGGGACATGCAATTTGCTTTCAAAAAATTACCTCACTTTTTTACTTAAGATTCAAGTAGCTTATTGTACAAACAATTTCATAGAAATATTCTCATACTGATGAAAAATAAGATCTTTGTGGAGCAAGAAACCCATCTTCAAAGTGTCAAGTCTTGAAACCATAGTAAGTTGATTGTTACTGAAGTTAAGATCATGTAATTGAAAGTTGTATTTTTTATCAGAGGGATGGTATCAGTCCCATGATAAAGTTAATTAAATGATTTTGAATGGAAGGAGTTCACCTTAAAGATGGGGTACTATCATCACATGTAGGTGGAATGGTGTGTTTACATTGTTCAGTACTGTTTGGTATGGAGAGAAGAAAATTTCATGTCAACCAGGTGACGAGGATGGAGCTCTGAAAATGATACTTGACACTGGCAGTGATTTCTCATATTTTCAGGAATGCTTATATTGGACACTGGAACCATTGGTGATTTTGATGAACTCAAATCTTGTATAGCTGCTGAGAAATGTCTTGCACATCCTTGCTTAGTGTATCATGTCTTCCATATGCCAGGGTTTTCAAGGGAATCTTGAGTTACATGGTTTGGAGTTTTTGTTTGGGCTGCAATATTATGCAGGGAAATCTGCATAATCAATCGCTGTGAAATGGATCTCAATGTAAACCTTATTCAGAGGCAACAGAGCTTTGATTCATTTGATTTGTTGGGTGTGTAGGGAAGCAGTTGAGAGATGATGCTATCAAAAGTGGCTACAATGAACTAATTCCTGAAGCATTTTCTCCTGTACCTGGTGGTCCAGAAGAGCTACCAGACATGTGTTGGACACATGCTAATGAAGCTAAAATTAGTGAGGGGTAAGTGTGCCTACCTATAGCCAGTTGATTCAGAACATTTTGAATTTATAAGGGTTGTGAGTTCTCAATTTGTCCTTGGAATCAATTTGCATGGTTGTAAAACACAGAAGTTTGCCAAAAATTATGCAAAGACTAAGGGTCTTCAAGGTGGCAAACTTTGTGCTTTTACCCTTCAGGCGACATGTGTTCATATGTGCATACAAGTTTGATTCTAGGGGGACAATTTGTGCTGCTCTGGTTTCCCTTCCAAAAGCTGGGTTCTGCCAGGAACCTGATTTTGTAAAATACAGAACTGGGTGATTAATGAAGTTTCAGACATCAATCTTGTGATGGCTTTGAGTTTGTTCCTTTGATATTGCATCCTGATGTGTAATTCTTGGTATGGCTTGTCCACAGTTCTCAGGGTCTGTCCTTGGACTTCAAATCTCTAGTTTTCCTGTTCGAAGGAGCAGTATTTTGCCTATCCTGTAAGTGGAGTTCAGATCACCAACAGGGCTTATCACCCTTAAAACATGATATGCTAATTACATCACGTGTTTGTTTTGTGCAGTGACCTGTTTGAGAGTTTATACAAAGAATTGGTTCAAAAACACAAGTTGAAGTGTCCACTCCAGAAATTTGTGTAAACAGAGAGAACCTGCATTTTTATGTTACCCATGTTAAAAGTTTGAGATAGAAATTCTTGTGAAGCTGTGCTGTCTGAAAGACTGCTTAGACAGTAGAGGAAGTTTGGATCAGAGCCAAGAATAACAGAAAATTCTGTCTGGATTCTGGATTTCTTATGAACATATCATCAAATTGGTTGAATGGGGTATAGGTGGCAACACAGTCTCAAAAATAACACTGGGTGTGGTGGTGATCAATCAGGATGAAGGCACTAAAAGAATGTGCATGACAATCTTTCCTGTGAGGGAGGGTCACAGCATCTTGGGTGGTATGTCCTTGTATTTCTCTCCAAGCTCTGTTTGACAATCTGCCCTGAGAGGAAGAGATAATGGGTGGTTTGTTCTGGTATCTCTCCCCAAGCTCTGCTTCACAATCATTCCTGTGAGGAAGAGTTAAATCCACTGGTATGTTCTTATATAACTCTCTCTGGGCTCTGCTTGACAATCTTTCATGAGAATGAGTTTACAACAGGTTGAATTGAGTCTATGGTCTAGTATCTCTGTCCAAGCTCTCTTTGATGATCTTGCCTGACAGGAAAAGTTACAACACTAGGGTGGTATGGAGGGCCAAAGATTGAGATTTCCAGACAAAATGAACAAGAGTACAGTTTGCAGCAAACTTCATTTGTATCAAGGCAAATAACTTTTCAACATCTTTATGTTTTGTGTGTGTGTGGCAGCATTGGCAATGAAGGGAAAGCTATTTGTGTTTGATTATGACACTAGACAAGTTGGATGGGAGACAAGCACATGCAAGATCAGCAATCTGTTACAGCGGACAACAAGCAAGAAAAGGAGAATGATCAAACTAGGAACAATTTAGATTTGGCTTCCATGGAACTAGAAAACTAGAAACAGTTTCTGTGGGCAACTCTGACAGAAAGCAGGATTAGATGAAACTTCATTTTTCAGATTGTAGATTGCAGAGATTGCAAGTCTCTCGAAGAAAGATTGAAATGTATTTAGCATCTGTATAAGTTTTGCAGCAGGAATTTAGGCCTACAGGTGTTTCTGAGGTCATTGTCATCATCTTCTTCAAAACTTACTGGTCTTCCTGAGGGGGTCATCATCCATCTTCTTCAACTCAACTAGTGAAAACCTATTGTGATGTACACTTTTTCATCTGTACTTACACCCAAAAATCAAATGTCTAGCTAGACCTTATAAATACCATTTTCATCAAATAAATACTACACTAATAAAATAGATTATAAAAACAACATATCTATATCAATGTAGGTCTTGGGTGGCTATCTAAAGACCAATTCTAGCCAATTCTAGCCAATAATCATCTCACTATGGTATAAGCATGCAAGTTATTGGTTACAATCAAAAGGAAAAGAAATTTTACTATACAACGTTGACAGTGTTGAATTATCCAGGAGAAACACATGCATATTGGTTACCTATATGGTTTAGTGAAACCAAAAAAATACTCTTATGGGACATTGGGTTCACATCACAATGGCAAGTGTCACTTAGAAACAAAATTCACACTAATATCAAATACATGTGGTAAAGTTTTAAAGTGACTAAAAATTTGCTATCAATTTTAAATATTTTCTTTGTTAAAAAAGCATGTAAATCTCTCATTCATATATATGTACATGCTGATTCCCAGTAGGAACCACTCCTAGTCTATGAATTGTTCTAGAGTCCTTATGTGTTTAATGACCCACCTAGCTACCCAAGCCTAGTTTGTAAATTTTTGAACTCAGAAGATAAATAAGAGATTTCTTTAATAGATTTTTTGCTTTTTTAGAAAATAGCCAAATTTCCCCCAGAAATGCTTTCTTTTAGGAAAATGTCACCAAAATTTCACAAAATTTTAATTTTGGGATGGTTTTTGCTAATTATTGCTAATGAGTGTGTGTGTGTGTGTGTGTCATTATGTTTATGGGTGCTTATATGTGTGTGTGTACCTACCATTGTTTCCGTCTGTCTATGTGTGTATATGTGCTTCCATGTGTGTGTGTTTCTTTATATGTGTGTCTTTGTGTCTATTTGCACACTTATCTGCACATATCCATTAGAACATACAATCATTGCAATTCAAACAATGTATACAACTCTTCAATCCATCATTATATCTCTCTATCATCTTTTTAAATATTTTTTGTCTATCCAATTTTCTACAATAGATCACCCATGTGTCTTCAACATCTAAGGAAAGGACTAAAGATCACAACATCGTCAATATGGCAACAAAATTGTCATAAGTTTACAATGTTTTCTATCCATTGTTTAGAGCACCTAGTAGTTGTTGGGCCTTTATTAGTCAACATTGTTAATAACATTTGATGGTCGTTAAGTGTTTTTTCATGCATATTGATGAGAGCATTTGGTGGCCATAAAATGTTTTTTTATTGATATTGCTAAAAGCATTTAGCAAGCACCAAACCTTTCAATGTCAATATTGTTGAAAACATTTGGTGGCCACTAGGCATTTTTTAGTCCATGTTGTTGAGAATGCTTACCAATAGTTAGGCACTTTTTAATTCATCTTGGTCCATCAATTGGTCTTTGATGGACTCAATTGCGAATCCAAAAGTGAAGACAACGAAAGGAGAAGGAGTTGGGGTGCGCTCTTTGGTTCGTAACACTTCGGGGTAGAGGGGCATGCTAAAGCTCCAAGATGAAGACTAAGAAGATTGACAAGCAAGTCAATTACTCATACAAACTTGCACAAACCAAACAACAAGTTGATTAGTGCGTAGCTAAAACACTTTTGGTGCACAAACGAGTGACAAGCAAACACAGATTCATAAGACTCACCACGGCCCGGATTTGGGGGAAGCCACCACCTTCCCCCTTATAGTATTCTCTATGCATGGCCATGGGGCCAGCACCCAAATGTCATTTTGCACCAAAATTCTCAAAATTGAGACTCATGCAACTTTGGAGGCCCATAACCTTGTGTATAGACCTCTGATTGAAGTGAGGTCTGAAGCAAAGTTGTAGCCCTCATCAATACGTTTCCAACGATATGTGGCACAACACCTGCATGCAACTAAATCAAAATGATTACCAACTTTTAGTGGTCGAAAGTCAAACTGGCAATTTGACTCCCGACCCTTTTTTTGGCCATAACTTTGTGTTTGAAAATTTGGGAATCCATCAAGATCTCCAACTCCCAAAATGGGAGTTCGCTTGGGAATGTGGAAGTTCATTCCCTCACACTCTCCCACATTCTTGGGAACATGAAATGTGACTTTCGAACTTCACTCATGGCCCACACCTTTGCAAGCCCTTGCTTTGGTCGTGAGCCCAAGGCTAGGGTTGCAATAATGGCGACCACCAAACATTTTTCAATTCATCTTACTAAGAATGCTTGGAGTTGCTAAACATTTTTTTGTCCATATTCTTAAGAACACTTAGTCGTCGCTAAACACTTTCTAGTTGATATTCTTGAAAGTGCCTAATGACTACCAAATGTTTCTCATTCCATGTGCACAATTATGATCAAGGTTAGCTATGATTACTAAACATTGCTAAAAAGAAAAATCATTTGACATGTAAGTACACCACTGATGAGGAATGTAATCAATGAATATTATAGCTTGAACCAAATTATCTTAAAGTTGAGCTCGAAATATGGGGGTTCACATCTAGCACATCTTGGGTGGTCAAGTTTTTGACAAAGCCAAAAATAACAATAAAGTTCCACTTCATCAAGACCATGGGAACTAGGAATCTATTAGGAAAATGCCCATCTACTGAATGAAGGTTTGGGCTCACAAGTTGGGCAAGGTCACATTGATGTTAAAAAACTCGTGTAAAGAGCAAGTAGTAGGCCTTATTTATCCAATAACCAAAATAAACAATGAGCCCACCCCAATGAGTGTTGAGAAAAAAATTTGGGTGAATGATCTCAAGGATAAATCCGCCCAAGATGTTGTTGACCATTGGAACGAGTTCTACGAGTTCATTGAAATTGAAAAGGGCAAATATGTACAAGATTCCCAAAGAGGCTTCAAATGCACACTCACAAATTTCAAGGGTTCTAATGGGCTATAACCAACCAAAAAAACAATAGAAAGAAGAAAAAAAATAGAAGAATTAGAAGATTTTGATGAAGCTAATAATCATAAAGGAAGAAAATGGATTTGATGTTGTGAAGTGTTGATTCATCGATGACACACTAGGTGACAAATATTTGGGATGCTTCCCATTGGGACATGGCCCACTTTTGCATGTTATGGTTGATGTCCACCGATTCAAAAAAGCAACCCCAAACATTATATACCAGCCCTTTTCAAATATCCATAATGACGAGATTAAAAAAAAATTCAAACAATATAACAAACTTGACACTAAAATACCAATTTTTGCAATTCTTGAAAACCCCAACAATCCAAACCATATTCTTCCATGGCATCTAAAAAAGTGGGAGGATATTCAGAACAATCAATTTTCAATTGTTGGAGGGTAACACACAACTATTGCAACAAAGGTGCCTTCACTTATAACCTTTTTTTCATGAATATTATAAATTCGTCTACAAATAGAATTATATTCTTTTTATTTATTCACATAAAAAAAATATCATTTCTTGTTTCAATAAGAACTAGTCAAGAACCCCATACAAGGCACCGTGTTTGAAAGTTTTATGACAAGTTCCAAATCGTTGTCATATGGGACACAAACTTTGTGAAGATATGTAACCCCTTGAAGTTATGCTTGAAGTTATTTTATTGTTACTTTATGAAATTCATTTGTTCATCTAATTGGTACTTGTATAGCTTCCACAAAAATTTGAGGAGATACTCAAGCCAATGTTAAACATAAAATCAACAAAGGAATGCATGAACATCTTGCTATTGACAAATGTGATGTTATAGATAAAATGTGTTCCTTAAATGGGAGAGGTGCAACATCTTTGATGGATTTGGCAATGTACTAGCATGTCTACCAACATTGTTTGGCAAATCCATTTTCAATTGCTTGGCCAACCTAAAAGAAAAGCAACTCAAAAAGTTGGCGAAAGGGTTCCATGTTATAACAATAACATTTTGAGAACATTCAATGAATAGAGGGGAAAGTAGACTTTAAATCCATGTACAAATTCACAAGGCTTTTGAAATAGAAGGTTGTGATCCGAAATGAAATCATGATTCATTTCAAACAATGATGTTGACAAGTGAATATTAAGTAATGAGTAATGAATGGGTGAGCAGGCTCAAGTGAACAACTAGTAATCTTTATGCCACATCATCAAATAATTCCAAAATATTCCCTTGCCACATGGTTGCCCTTTTTGTGACATGGAAAAAAACAATTTGCTAATGCAAAAAATATTTTGCCATGTGGACAAGGGTTCAACTTCAAAACACACAAATTACTTTCTTTTGGAAATATTTATTTGCTAAAACGGTGGTTTAGAATTGTACCCATAAACATAGGGGTCTTTTAAAAATTGGAAATCACCTTTAAAAAATCTCCAAAACAAAAATGATTAGCCCATCCAAGGATGATAAAAATATTCCAAAAATGATATTCATTACACCATGAAATTATTTTTTCCCACATCATTGTTGGAAATTTTCCACCAACATTAGCGTATTGGATTGTGAATAGTAAAAATGAAATAGGCACTCCAAAACTTGACACAAATCCAACTTTATTATAATATCATTAGCTCTCAAATGCTTTAGCACATGCCAATGGCCATTGAACCTTGTCCCAACTCCATTTGGGATAATGAATGAAATCTTCAAATTACCCACAATACATTATGTTTCATAGGATATGATACATGTGTTTAAATTGCACCCATGTTCCACACCCACCCAAAGAAGATGTTGACATGATAACAAAATATATGCAAGAGCGACATGGGTAATTTCCAAATGTCACATCAAAACACTTATGGCTAAAAAGTATGCTATAAATTTGTCTATACCTAGGGGGTTAGACATCTATAGGGGGCAAACTAGTAAAAGGAGTGAACAATTTACTAACCTCCCACTTGTTGGTGTGTTGGTGTGTTGTTGTGTTAATTTAAACATTAAAGGCCTTCTCACCTTATTACCATAATAGATGTGGGCCAATTGCTTGCATTTGTAGGTCTAAATACATTTAGTGTGTAGGTTGAAAGAACTTGGATATTGCTAGAAGTGGAAAGATCACCTCTAAATAAACTCTGAGGGTTGTTCCTATGTTTAAAGTCAAACAAAAACCTAGCATCTTCCAGAGATGATACCTCTTTTTGAGTAAGGTTGATACCATGTTGAACAAGCCATATAGTTGCAAGAATGTTATTTTGTGAGTATGTGAATGCAAATGTGAGCAAAAAAAAATTTTCCAAAGCATATTCTCCACACATCATCAAAATATTCCTTGATAAATCCATCAACTGTGGTAGAATTTTTTTGACAAAATCATACATGGCAAAATATTTTCTGACACAATCCTATGTGGCAAAATATTTTATGACAAAATAGAATTTTGTGAGGCCTAATCTTGGAATAGTGAAATAATCTACCACATGGACATTCAACAACAATCTAAATATAGAATTCTACAAAGGTTTGTGCCCCATATGTTGAAGCACATAAAGGTTTTTGGCAGAACACTTAACAAATCTTACCTTTTAGAGTTCCAAAGAACGCATATATAGTAGCCATTTAGTCCTTGGAACTCCAAAGGACACATAGACAATAGCCATTTAGTCCTTGAACCCCAAAGGACATATATACAATAGCCATTCAATCCATGGAACACCAAAGGAAGCCTATAAAACAACCATATAACGATTGCATTGTCATTACATTTCCAACAAATTTCTAATTATATTTTTTCGCTCTCTACTATTTGCTTACATTTTTAATATCATCATTATCCAGTTGCATTTGGTATACCTTTAATATAATATTATATTCCTATAACCTCAACTAAATATTTGTATCCTCCCACCCAATATTATTAATTCGCATACTTAATTGCCTTACTCAGTATTACTATTTCAATTGATTTTCTCCCAAACAATGACAACCATATCATTGATTATTGGCAAGTTACCACCCACAATTCAATGCATGATTGAAAACCCATTATTGCATTCAATTTTGGACAATTTCCGAACAAATAAAACAACCATGGTAAATTCCTCAAGATGACAATTGATTTGACCTTTTACGCGGATTATTAAAGATCAAAAAATGGGGCATTCTACAAAAAAACAAAGTGGATAACACAGATGAATGGGCTGCCTAGTAGTGGGCAAATGCAAAGATTAAAGAATAAAATCCATATGTTGCCAAGAAAAGGCCAAGGCCAAACCCTCAATTAATATAATAAGAAATAGAAAACTATCATTGGGCGATGTTCAAACATGTGATAGAATTTTTGAAACAATGCATAAGCCTAAAAACCCCACTCCTAGAACATTACTTTACTAATGTTCTAAACAACTTATCAACAGAATATTTGGTCACCTTTTTTGAATTATTAACAAGAGAAATTGCAAAACCCCAATGAAAACTTATGCAACTCTAGGCAGGTGGGCTTGGGTCCCACAACATGAAAAAAGCAAAGTCCTCCAACCACATGTGAATTGGCAGATGATTGGACTACCACCAAAACCACAAGAAGTGTGGGATAGTTGAAAAAAATGACATTTGAACCCCGAACAATAAAATAGTGTTTATTCAATCACATTGTGCAATACGTACAATATTATGCATTGTCTAGATGTAAAAATTAGAAGTAATCAATGGAAAAAGGAATGAAATAAAATGGATTCAATTGTAATTATGGATAAAAAATGTTTTTTTTTTGTAACAATTATAACAAACCTAGAGGGACATATATGAAGAAAGAAGTATGAGCAAATAAGACCTAAATGAATACTACAATTGAGAAGCAAAACTTAAGCAATAATGGATGAAAGGTTCTACATATGCATATGCAATTGGTACTTCTCACACTAAGAAGAAAGTAAATGTGTTCAAAATTAAAGATCTAGAAACCATAATGCGTTACATTGGCATCCAAATTCAAAAGGATGAATTAGTGCTAAGTCACACATTCTAAAACACCATGCATTAATTAGAGATCAATAAGGAAATATTTGTTATGACTCTTGACATAAATAATCATTGATCAAATAATAGAACATCAGTAATTAATTGCCATAAATGTTCACATTCCACACACTAAGAAGGATGTTACAAAATGATAAATGCAAACCGGACATGAACCTCTTCAATAATTGTATGCAATGAAAAAGAGGCATGGTGGATTGAAAAAAATTCATTACAAATGTAGGTTTGGAACTATGAAAATGTTTGCTAGAAGTTTTGGAGACTTAGATATGTATTTAGCATTGGATATGTATCCAACAACAGATATAAGATAGATGATAACAATAGATGTAGACTATAATGCTAGAGTGGGATATTGGGCATCAAGAAATAATGTGCAGGAATACAAAGTCTATGCCACAATGAATACAAATGTTCGAACCAAATTTTGTGAACAACTTGTGACAAGCTTTTGGGGATAATATGTGGCCAACTAAACCAACAAACCACAACTACATGACCCATTTATTATGCCAAGTAAAATATCTTCCGGGGATGAATAAAGAAAAACAATATTCATTGGTAGAAACTTCACCCAAGAAATGGCTAAAAAATGAAAATGATTTAAATGACGATGAATATGAGTTGCCTATTCTAAAATACGATGCAAGTTAAGATGCACTAGTAGAACACAAAGAAGGAACCCCAATGGATGAAGAGGAAGCGCCAAAAACACCATCACAATTGGGATTTGAAAAAGGAGAACTTGATTCAAAAAGCATGGATGAATAATATTGTGGGTCAAGCAACCAAGTCACTATCAAGTCATGGCATTGAAAGGAATGGGGGTCACCATCATATGTCCATGATCACAGGCACACATATAAATGAGGATCGCTAGCAAAATTGTAAGTATCCCATTTTTTGTAAAAATTTGAAAATGTTCAAGACACAACATGTGACATTGTTGAGAAGTAGAAACTACAATTGATTGAAGTTGTTTCGCGGGTATTGACTTTTAGTCAGTGGAAATAATTAACGCAAGAGTCTAAGGAATATATTTGTGTAGATGCTTGTATCAAGAAGTATTACACTCTTCCAGAAACGCCAAAAATAGAAAGTGAAGGTGGTGTGGATATTAGTGAAGTGAAAATGAAACAAGTTGGAAACATTTTGGAATTGACTTATGCAATCATAGAGAAGATCAAAGTGGAAATATGAAAGCTAAATATAATAATGATGGGCAAAAAATGCAATAGTACAAAGTAATTTCCATCCATTGTTGAATTGTTTGAAAGTGAAAGCAATGTGGAAGAGTGCAATTTGTTCCTTGAGGATTACAATGAATATAATGCAACAATGAGATTGATTTAAGATGTGAGATCAACTGAAAGAAAAAAATTGCAATTTGATGAGAAGATGCTAAGAAAAAGTTACATATTGTTTCAGTGTAATTTTTCATTCCAAATTTTACAATGCATGGAATTGTTCTATAAATAGCATAGTCTAAAGAAAATTTCACTGAACTTTTTTAGTTGCAGCAAATAAGTGGGGTCTAGTCGAAAGTCCAATCTAAAGTCAAGTCCAAAGTATGGTGATGCCATCATTATTCTAAACAATAAGGAAGGTGATAGAATTGTCGTAATAAAGAGGATTCTAAAAAGAATGAACATGCAATGGAATAAGAATGATAATGCTTGATTTTTTACTAATGCAAGATGTGTAAAGTTGTGTAAGTATGTGTTGCATATTTTTCATGAAGATACATAAAATGACATACACAATTGAGTAAGAGTAATTTTAAATAATTTTTAAGGATCAACTACATTCAACAAAAGAATGCATGTATAAGTATTGGTTAGTGTTGACTAGAAGGTTGAGCTTTAATTGGATTTTGTAATGCACACAATTTACTTAATTCCAATGGATAGGAACTTACGAAACACCATGAATATATCAATATTTGCAATGTTATTTGACATTGAAAGTTTTGAACATTAGAGCCTAATAAATAAGTTTATGGATATAGTTGCATAACAGACTACCTTTAATGTCATAGTTGAAACAACACAATGCCCATTGAAAGAAAGATATCTCAAACAATGGATGAAAGGATGTAATCATGAAATAACTATATCCTCTTAGTGTGCATAAACAAAGGTTGAATGTGAGTTCACCCACAAAAAAATGATGACAATGAATAAGGCTAGTGGTTTGCAAGCAGATGTAATTAGTTAAAATAAAATAAAACAAAGAAAAGGTCTCAAGAATAATTAAAACTAAGTTATAAGAGAACAAAAGATTAGACAAGTTATTTTCTAAAAGAAATCTTTTCATTCAATTGAACAAAAAATAGGATCAACATGTCCAAAAGAAGATGGAACATGGCTATTGTAGTCGGTTGAGATTATGGCACCTCAATGGAAACATCAAATTCACGATACAAAGGCCATAATGAGACAACGCCCACCATTGCACCATGAAGGATGAATGGTGAATGGACAAGAAATGACTTTTTGTTGGGTTCCATTCTCTAGATAATCATGGTGGTTGGTTCAATTGTTTCTTTAAGCAAGTTGTTAGTTGGAGGGTAATTGCTACCAACCTTAAGGGGGGAATTGCAATGGCCTCAATTTTTTTGATAAAACATTGAAAATAGAATTCAATTTTTTGAAAGAATGTCAAGACAAATCAAATTGGGCCTAATGGATATGAATTATTTCGTAAAATAGTGTGGGAACTTATAGCATTTTATGTGAGATATGAATTAAATAAATGATTTGAAAGTTTTTAAATAAACAATTTGAATGTTTGTAAAAAACCAATGATGACACCACCATTTCATTGTTCGATGAAATGATTTCAAAAAACCATTACACTATCCCCTATAGTTGGCACCGACCATAGGGGGGAGAGGGTTTGAATAACCTTTTTATAACTCACTCTTTCTATTATAATTTTTACCCTAGTTTAAATGATGAAAAAACAAATGTGGCATAGTGGGGGACATAGATTATTTTTGATAACTAAACAACCAACAAAATAAACAAAAAACATATATTTTTAAAAAAATTCAATGATGATACAATAAATTTTGCCTTAATTAATTGCCCAAGTATGTCTTCCATGAAAACCTAACTTATGCATCCCATATATTTGGATTTAATTGAGAAATTATTCTCAATTAATGATTTAATATGTTGAAGACTCAAATGTGGGGGTGGATAATGCAAGAATAATTGTCCATTTAGAGATATCCAAATAAGTTTTCATTTAGAATGAGCCCACAAATATCTCCGCATTCATTACTTCAATATAAGGTTATTTAAAAGAACATATTTCTTAAAATTGTTCAAATATAAGTTCAATTAATTGAAATGTGGCAATTATTAAAGTTATGGATTTGCCATTGAATAATAATTGTTCGTGATATTTGAAGATTATAGAGATATATGCAATAGTAGAGATAAAAGTTTTTGATAACCATAAAGGCAATACAAATTTAATTTGGATGAAAGACATATTCCATCCCTTATCGTTGGCACTGACCATAAGGAGGAGGGAATAAAGGCAAAATGGAATTATTCAAATTCCAACCAATGGAATAATGAAAATCAAACAAAATCTTCAGAAAAAATGTATTAATTATTGATGATGTAATTAATAATTATGGTATTATTTTATAAGGCGAGGAATGTAGTTCTAAAAACCTTTTAAATACAAATTCAATTAATTAAAATGTCAAAATTATTCAATATATGGATTTGCCATTGAAGAATCATTATTCTTGATTCTTGCAAATTGAATAGATATTAACAATGGTTTTTACCACATGAAAATAATGAAGCATTAATATTCTTTTACATCAAAACAATTATTTTGTGAAGAAAATGATGAAATAAAACATTGGAATATTATTGCATGATAATAGATCCTAAACATAGTTCAAGAAAAAAACCAAGTAATAGAAATTAGACCCAACAATAGATTCAAACAAACAAAAGAAATTACAAATGAAACTCTACTCCAAAGACTATGTTGTTTCATAATCAATAAGCTTTAAGACGCCAATGTCATATGCTTTTTCGGTATTAGATGATTTGGGAGAAGGTAAGGAGGCCATGTGTCAAGTGATGTCCTTAACATATTTAGGCAAGGATTGGCTCAGAAGGGGGCTTGCGAATAAGTCACTCCAAACATTAAATGGAACAAACCAATAATGATCAGGCTAGATATTTCTACAAAACACACATAACATCATCCTCAAATTGGAGGCTAAACAATTAAAGAATATGCATTCAAAGATATTAATGTCAACTTCCTCACAATCAAGATTGATTCACGGTCTCTTCTCAACTAGCAAATTCAAGGGCTTTCAAACAATCAAGCCACACTCAACTTTAGGTTTAACCTTCTTCAAAAGAGGTTTGACAACCTATTCAAAAACATTATCTTTTGGTTATAGTACAAAAACATCATGGCCAATAGATTGGTTTCAAATGTAATTCCTTGTAAAACAATCAAGGAAAATAAGATTTGAATTTTGAGGGAGCATAGACTATGATTTTAACTTGCAAAGAAAAGTCACAAAGATATACTAGTGGATGAGTTCATGTTGATAACAAGTGAACCATGAAGGTTGCACAAATGAATTAAAGCCCTCAATGTGGACACATGCATTTCCAGACCTCCTTTAAATCGAATATTTGTGTTGGACTCATTATTAAAAAAATTGGTATTTTCTTATTAACAAAACTAGTAAAAAAATACCCAATTTGAATAAGCATCAAAATGACCATTTAATCATTTTGGAGAAGTTGATTTCAGCATGTTTGTTGTGACTGGGGTGGTTTTTGGACTAGTAGAGTATGGACCATTTGACTAGTCATTTTGATTAGTCAAATTTCTACCCGTTAAAAAAAATTATTTGTGGTTGGTAGGTAGGTAGGTAGGTAGGTCATAAAAGGCAAGTAAGTGGGTGGTAGCCTACCCTACCCTACCCTATCCTACTTGACATACCTTAACTATGTCCTACTTAAGCTTACCCTACTTACCTTAGCCCCTTAAGCATGTACATAGGTTATAATGTTAGGAATTGGACCCTTTACTTCCCCAATGATAAACCAAGTCCTTAACCGATGGACCACACCATTAAAAGGTGTTCAACTTTTGTTATTTTTTTTATTTCACATATTTATTTCGACACTCCACTACAAGACTATGAGGTATGAAGGTAAGTAGGTTGTAGGAGATAGGTGGGTGGGTAGGTAAGTGGTGGGTGAATAGGTAAGTAGGTGGGTCGGTGGGTGGGTAGGTAGGTAAATAATTAATATGTAGGTAAGTTATAGGTGGGTGGATAGGTAGGTAGGTAGTACATATAGGTGGGTGGGTGGGTTGGTAGGTAGGTATGTAATAGGCATAAGATATCCCATTTGATTAAAGAACATTAGTCATTATGATTAATGATGTCAATTTTATTGGAAACAACTTGAAATCAAGCAAGAAATGAAACATTCAAGGTTCATGAAATGGAACAATTGTATTAATTAACTAAAAGATTACAAAGGTTGTATGCTTCAAATGCTACAATGCAAACTATGACTTGTAATAACTACAAGGTTTGAAGGTTCTATGTGCACTCAAAACCATGAAAGGAGAGAATGAAAGATTACGCAAAACCACTCCATTATATACTATGTCCTAACCCGCCACCACTTAACCCTAACCTAGCCACCACCTAACCCTAAGTAATTTTCACTTCTAAACCTTAGCCACCACTATTCAACCTAAACTAACTACTATAAGGATGTGAATATTATTCATCCTTTTGATGAATGTAAATCACATTCACCAACTTTGGGGATTATAATCGAATAAGATTTATAACAAATTTCTTATGTTCAATTTGACGAGATGTCCCATTTGACCAAAACCCATTGGCCATTTTGATTAGAGTTGTCTAACTTGACTAGATGTATTGGTCAAAAAAATCACTTTAGTCAAGTTCATTAATCAAAAAATACATGTTTCAAACCTCTAATCAAAATGGACATGTCCATTAATAAAAAAAGACCAAGTTAATCAACTTGAACTGTTTGAAAAATCATGTGTTGTAATAGTGAATTCTCCATTATCTCAACATTAGTACGATTATACAAGATATCATCCCCACCTAAGGAAACACTAAGCTTGACCATCTTTATGTGACTTTCTTGAAATTTAAAGCCACCCATCTTATAAACAAAAAGAGTTGCCCAATTTAGTTCAATTTACAAGGTGGGGAATGGGAAAACTTAGTCAAATGTGACTATTTAAAATGAAATGTAATGTAGATACAAATGAGGGGAATTACCATTTAACCCTTGATTTTATGTTAATATTGTTAGAAATATTATTTGTTTCTAATTCCCAATGGTGATGAATGTGTTAAACATTCATCAAAAGGATGAATAATATTCTCATCCTCATAATAGTTAGGTTAGGTTGAATAGTGGTGGGTAGGGTTTAGAAGTGAAAATTACTTAGGGCTTGGCAGTGGCTAGGGTTAGGGTTTGGCGACAACTACGGTTAGGGTTTGGTGGTGGCTAGGGTTAGGCAGTGGCTAGGTTAGGGTTAAGTGGTGACTACTTTATATATATAATGGAGTGTTTTTGAGTGGTCTTTCATTCTCTCCTTTCATGATTTTGAGTGCACATAGAACCTTCAAGCCTTGTTAATTGTTATAAATCATAGTTTGCATTGTAGCATTTGAAGCATACAACCTTTGTAATATTTTAGTTAGTTAATACAATTGTTCCATTTCATGAACCTTGAATGTTTCATTTCTTGCTTGATTTCAAGTTGTTTCCAATAGTTTTTAGGATATTATGAAGGCACCAAAGCATATCGTTTGATGTGTGTTGAAACCGAGAAAATCATCAAAAGTAGAGATGTTGCGTTCATTGAAGGGTCAAAAGAAGTAGGTGGCATGCTCCATCCCAAAAAAGTAGAAAATGGAGTTGTGCATGAAATTATGAACAAAGAAGTTGAAGGAAAAGAACCATTGACTAGGATACACCTTTGAATGAAGCAACGATAGAAGGTGTGCAAAGTGAATCCACAACAAGTTTTTCGTCGAAAGAAGAATTTGTTGTTTCGAATGATAACCAATCTAATGAACGTTCACAACATGTGCCGAGGGAAAGACCTCAAAGCCAATGAAGGGAATGGCCTCGGGATTGGTGGATTGCTACTAAGGAGGTGGAGCGTGCCACCATTGTGTTTTTGGAGGAGCCCCAAAATATTGAAGAAGCATTGACATGTGAAAATTCCAAGGAATGGGAGTGCACGATGCAAGAAGAATATGATTCCCTCATGGCAAACAACACATGGACTTTGGTACCACTTCCTGTTGGTAGGAAACTCATTTCTTACAAATGGGTGTTCAAAATCAAACAAGGCATGAATGGGGATGTGGAACGCTACAAGGCTAAATTAGTGGCGAGAGGTTTTACCCAAACCTACGGAGTGGATTACAATGAAAATTTTGTGCCCGTTGCAAAGTTTACATCTATTCATTGTATTCTTACATTGGTGGCCTTGGAAGACATGGAGATCCATCAAATGGATGTGAAAATTGCATTTCTAAATGGCGAGCTTGAAGAGGAGATTTACATGGAGCAACCTCAAAGGTTCGTGCACCAAGGAGATGAACATCTTGTGTGTAAGCTTCACAAGTCCTTGTATGATTTGAAACAATCTCCAAGGGCATGGAATCAAAAGTTGGATGCATTTCTCAAAAGCATTGAATTTATGAAGAGTGAGGTTGATCTTAGTGTGTATGTTGCACAAGTGGGAGATGTGAAGTTTTTCATTGTGGTTTATGTGGATGACCTCATTTTGGTGTGCAACGATCAAAACAAACTTTTGCAAATCAAAAAGAAATTGAGTCAAAAGTTTGAAATGAAGGACCTTGGGGAGTTGCATTTCTTTTTGAGGATGGAGGTGGAAAGGAATCATGATGAACAACTCCTATGCATTAACCAAATCGAATACCTCAAGGAAATATTGAATCATTTTTTAATGGAGGAATGTAAACCCATTCAATCCCAAAATGAAATTACAAAGGAATGCGAATGGAAATGATTAATCAAAGGGATTTCCATATATATCAACAAGCAATTGGGTCCTTGATGTATGCCATGTTGTGCACACAACCTGACTTGGCATACCCAATAAGTGTGTTGAGTCAACACATGGCCAACCCTAGCATGGAGCATTGGATGGCTGTGAAACGAATCTTTTGATATTTGCAAAGTACGTTGCAAATGAAATTACAATTTGGTGCAACACCATCTAAGGAAGTGCTTGGATATTGTGATGCAGATTGGGGCGGTGATCTTGAAGATAGGAGGTCCACCACAAGGTTTGTTTGCATGATCAGAGGTGGAGCCATTTCTTGGAGTAACAAATGAGAACCTACAATAGCATTATCCGCCACGGAGGCGAAATACATGGCAAACATGCAAGCCACAAAAGAAGCCATATGGATAACAAAATTGATGATGGATTTAAGATACATGGAGGAAAAGAAAGTGATGGTGATTCGATGTGACAATCAAGGTGCGATATCATTGACCAAAAATCCCACTCACCATGCATGAACAAAACACATTGATGTCCAACATCATTTTGTTCGAAAAAGAGTTGAAAATGGAGAAGTTTGATTTGAATATTGTCTAACAGAACACACAGTGGCAGATGTCTTTACTAAGGCATTATCCAAAAAACGACATCATAAGTTAATAAACATGTTCAGATTAAAAATCTCATAAAGTGGGAATGTTAGAAATATTATTCAATTATAATCCCCAAAGTTGGTGAATGTGATTTACATTCATCAAAAGGATGAATAATATTCACATCCTTATAATAGTTAGGTTAGGTTGAATAGCGGTGGTTAGGGTTTGGAAGTGGAGGCTACTAGGGCTTGGTGGTGGCTAGGGTTAGGGTTTGGTGGCAATTAGGGTTATGGTTAGGCAGCAACTAGGTTAAGGTTAAGTGGTGGCTATTTTAGGGTTAGGAGATAGTATATAATGGAATGGTTTTGAGTAGTTTTTCATTCTCTCCTTTCATGGTTTTGAGTCGCATGACGCATTCCCAACTCCTTGCAAGATTCAAAAGTGAATCCAAGTACAAAACAACGGAAATGAGGGGGGGGGGGACTCGGGGCACGCTCCCTAGCTCACAACACTTTGAAGGTTTGAGGGGCGTGCTGGAGCTCCGGGATGGGACTAGGAAGAGTTGACAAGCTTCACTCATTCACACGGGCCTGCACACAATTCACACAAGGTGGTTAGTGCATAATTGGAGCACTTTTGGTGCTAGGACGAGCCACAGGCAACATAGACACCCAAGACTCACGACGGCCCGGACTTGAGGGAAGCCACCACCTTCCCCCTTATAGTATACTCTGCATCTCTCCACGGGTGACGCGCTCCCAAGTCACGGGGTGAAACCCACTTGAGGGTTTCACAAAGTCAAGTTGCGGAAAGTTTAGACTTGGAGGCACGCTCCTGGCTTCCAACTCTAGAAAGGGGTAGAGGGTCAAGTTGAGAGCCCAAGGATTAGACTAGGAAGAAGATTTAGTAGATCAAGCATGAATCTGCATCAAAACAAACCACCCACGTGGTTAGTTCACATTCCGGGACACCCT
>Ga0209208_10001392_pt1 | contig 33869 bp, 35 predicted proteins | sample S1TSphfallax_3_FD_187694 | JGI IMG/M metagenome (GOLD analysis project Ga0209208, IMG submission 187694) | Host-associated microbial communities from peat moss isolated from Minnesota, USA - S1T2_Fd - Sphagnum fallax MG (SPAdes) (version 2) | ecosystem: Host-associated > Plants > Peat moss >...
AAAAAAAAAACACTGACAAAACACCTTCTACCTACTCTCACAGATCTGTATTCACAAAGCCAATCCACAACTCCTCCTCAACGGACAAAAAAAAACAAAAAAAACAACGGAACCAAAAGGAAAAAACCAGATCTACAACTTAGAAACACTAACTCTTGCAAGAAAAAACCATTTGAGTCTGCAAGTGCACGAGTGTGTATAAGAAAATTGATTAGAAAACCTCGATCAGAGAATCTTTGTTCTTGCAACCACAATCTGCAACAACAACAACAACAACAAAAAATGAAAGCAAACCGAGACGTTCTCAAAACACAGACATCAAGGCGTGGTAGGGTAGTAGCCTGTAGGTACTTGAGACACATGGCAAGCCCTAAAATAGCATGCCCGGCTGTGTCACTTCTCATAATCCTTTCTCTCTCTCTCTCTCTCTCTCTCTCTCTCTCTTTTTGTTGGTTTCTTCTGGTTCCCTGTCTCTAGACATGATTTTTCTTTTGAATGAAATCAGTCCAGTAAATAGTATTTTTGACTGATCGTACGTGCCTAGGAGAAGAACCCTAGGGCGTTATGAATAATATCACCATTTGACTGATTGTTAAGACGCATTTTGAATTTACAAAGAGTGAGGTTGCTTTGAAAAATTCGAATTCATTATGTGATGTTGAACTCATCTTGGGGTTATTTTGTATTTTACATTTGTTTGAGTGTGTGTGCATATGTTGATAAATTTTGTGCATTGTAAGGATATGTTGTTTGTTTACAACTTTGTGAATGTTATAAGCTAGTTCAACAAGAGTTGTTTAAGCTTTAGTATGATCCTCTTTTTAAGGTGGGTTGCACACATGGAAGGAACAAACATGGTAGATAATGCCATGAAAAGCTAATATGCCCATGATTTTCTACAAAACCCGGCAAAGTAAAAAAATCTCAACCTTTTTTTAACCGCACACAATAGACATCTATTCACCACTATAGCTCCCTTTCCAACCTCCCCACAAACTATGGTGCTTTGTTTAGCATTGTCCGAATCTTTCATGAGTCTCACCATTCACCTTCTTACTCACCTATGTTCACATACCTATCCTCCATAGCCATGGGAACATAAGGATTTTGATAGGAACTTGACGGGAATAAAAAGAATTTGATGGGAGTTGTTGCGGAACTTGATGAGAACAAAAAGGATTTTTATGGGTTATTGATGTGAACAAGAGGAATTTGATAGGAATTTAATGAGAACAAAAATAACTTGATAGGAACTTGATGGGAACAAGAGGCATTTGACAAGGATTATTTAGGAAATTGATGGGCAATCAAGCCCCCACCTTTCAAAACAATAAGAAACATCCCTTGAGGACATGTTTGCCCCACCCTATTAACTCACCTCTTCAAAAATTAGGAAACATCCTTCATGCATGTTGGTGCCACCCAATTGGCGCTCCTTACATGTTTTATCCTAATGTGTTTTTTTTAAGACAAGCTACTAGGATAGGTGTTTCCCATGTATGGAATTTGTTAATTCCTTATAAAGTAAGGAAAGAAAATTAGATGGAAAAGTTAAAAAGGTGTGCAGATTATGTGTGCATGTGCACATATTATTTGCATGCCTCCCTTTCTGCCAATGGATGTCAAGGAGTAGGTAGGCAAAACCCAAGGTTTTCACAATCGTGTGCATGACCCATCTACAACCTTTTTAATGGACATCCCATTATTGTTAAAGAATAAGAAATGAACATGAATCTTCCCTAAACATGAATCGGCGATGGACGATCTATCATTACAAGATGAATTTGTGACACTTCTTGTTATAATATGTGTTTCTCGCTCTCTTTTGCTTCATTTAAAACAAATAATTATGCCCCAACTCATTAGTAGTTAATACCTGGTTTGCATTATATGATGCCATATTGAGTTTTTCTATAGTCATTAATCACAATAATCTTTGTGTTTAAACAATAGATCAACATTATAAATCTTATTATTGTACTACACCTACTCTAATACCATATGTAATTAAATTATAGTAAGAAGGTAAAATTGTAAAAATATTTTTAAAAATCAATGAAGGTCCAATTAAATACCTTAAGAGTTGTAATGGCTCTATGAATTGAATTAATTCCTAATGACCCAAGTTAATTCCTAAAATATTATCAAACAAGTGGTCATTGTTAACTATTAACAACTTACCATTAGGTCATTATCTTATAACAAAATTAATTACATTAGTAGAAATACCATCACATGCGACTATCATTTGCAACTAGTTTTTAGTCACAAGCAACATTTGTGACTAAATTGGTTGTGATAACAAACGACAAGTTGCATGCAACTATCATTTGCAAATAGTTTTTAGTCGCAAGCAACATTTGTGATTAAATTGGTTAATTATAATAACAAATGACGAGTTGCATGCGAAAACCAATTGCATACGATGAATGAAATATTTTTTCATCTCATATGTATGTGGATATCGTATAATGTATACATGAATGATCTTGTAACTAAGATTGCAACTATATCGGTGACCAGTTGCATTATGCCACATGGCACACACTTAGACCTACGTCACATGGCACTTATATAACTTATGTGACACATAGGTTTAGACATAGGCTAGTGACACTTAGGTCTACACATATGCCATGTGGCACCTAACTTATTTATATTTACACAGATGCCATGTGGCATTTAAGTGTACACATATACCATGTGCCACTTTTAGGCCTAGCCTTGGTAATCACCTAGGTTAGGCCTAGACTTAGGCCATGTGGCACCTAGGCAAGGTCTAGACCTACACCACTTAGGTTAGGCTTAGACTTAACCCACATAACATTTACTAAAAAATACCATATTTCTTTTTGGGTTCAATTAAAATTGAACCTTTTTTATTAGCTCATCCCAAAATGCAATTGCATTTTAATTTGTACATCGTGTTCCTAAGGCACCTCCTTATGTAGTTGACAAAATTAAAATGGGAAGCAAAACATATGGGATTAATTTTGCAACTAGTCATGTAACTACTTGGGCTACTAATGACTACTTTGCCTAACCTACTAGTTCTAACCTAACTTACAACTTATTAATCTAGCTTATTAATTAACACATTTTATGATGTGGCATCTAATTAATCGTGTTCCCATGTGGCATGGAAAAAAGGGTTAATTAGGTGCCCAGTTACATGGCTTAAACCTAGCCAATGTGCCATGTGGCATGGCATAAACTTAGCTTAAGTGCCATGTGGCATGGATAAGTCTAGCCTTGATGCCACGTGGCATGGCCTAGGTCTAACTATGTGTCATGTGACATGTCTTATCTTAGTTTAGGTGCCACATGGCGTGTTTTAATTTAGCTTAAATGCCATGTGGCATGTTTTAGCCTAGCCTAGGTGCCATATAACATGGCTTAGACTAAGCTAAGTGCCATGTGCCACATCATAGGTTCCATGTGGCATGGCTTAGACCTAGCCTATGTGCCACGTGGCATGTACCATGCCATGTTTAAATGCCATGTGGGATGGCTTAGACCTAACATGTGTGCCACATGGCATGACCTTGGCCTACCATATGTGGTATGTTCTATGCCTTGCCTAGATGTCGCATGGCATGGATTTGACCTAGCATATGTGCAATGTGGCATGTCATAGCCTAGCCCATGTGTAATGTGGCATATCCTAGGCCTAGCATAGGTGCCATGTGGCATGGCTGAAACCCAGCATATGTGCCATGTGGCATGTCATATGTCGTGCCTAAGTGCCATGTGGGATGGTTTAGACTTAGTCTATGTGCCACATGGCATGGCCTAAACCTAACATATGTGGCATGTCATAGCCTAGGCTAAATGCCACATGGCATGACCTAAGCATAACATAGATGTCATGTGGCATGGCTTAGGTTTAGCATAAGTGTCATGTGACATGGCCTAGGCTTAACCTATGTTCCACATGTCATGTGTAGGTCTACATGTAGACTTCATAGGCAATGCCACATGTCATTAAGCCTAGGTTAGGTACCATGTGGCCTAGGCTAGGTAGGTAGGCATTTAATAAATAAGTAGGTAGGTATATATATAACTAAATACGTCCTTATTAGCTAGGTAGCTTAAATATTTTATATAATTAGCATGTGACTATATTGGTTACATTTGCAACTAAATGTATATACAATGTTATAAAAAATACAAAAAGATTATAAAAATAACACAATTTAAGGATGAAATAGATCATAGTCATAACCTAGTTAAAAAAAATACCAAACTTCATCCAAATTTGAAAAATAATTGGATAAACAATAATTTGTAATTGCATGTGACATTTAGTTGCACGTAGTTGCACAAAGACAAATTGCAAACGACAAGATTTCTAGCAATGTTACATGAAGGTTGTTTCCATCAAGATAATGTAGTTGGATATTCAACACTTGTGACAATGTGCCTTGATAATGCTAATAGTTTGGTTTTGTAGCAAATCTAGTTCTAACAATATGAAGGTAAAAATCAGTAGTGTGAAAGTAAATAGTAGTGATGTGAAGGCAAGAAGCAATGTGAAAGGGGGGAAAAAACACAAACAACCAATGACATAAAACAACAATAAATAATTTTCTTAAAAATGGGGTTCAACTATGAACTTGGGCCCTCAGTAGAACAACAAGAATATTCACATGTTTGAGGTAGCCATGTTTGAATGGCAGCCACTTCAAACCTTCAAACTTTTTGTTCCAAACTTAAATTTTAATTAAAATTTATTAATTGATTTGATATTTGGATTTAACCAAAGAATATATCTTGCTTGGATATCATTTATGTGATATTTGGATTGAACTCCGAATATTGCAAGGCCAAATTTCAAATTATGATATCTCACTATGAAAAAATCATGTATGTTGGAACTAGTCTATTTAGTTATGATCTAGTTATATCAAACACTTTCTAATTACATCAAACAACTTGCAACGGACATAGTTTTCTCATAGTGTATATAGATTAAGATATCACCTCATATATCATAGGATGTGATATCTAACATATATCAAAAGTGATATTTGGTGTGATATTGAAGTTTGATATTCCAATTTTTTGAATATTTTCTTAACAATGTTAACAATATATGTCTTCAAGCAATCAACCAAGAAGTCATTGGTTTTTTTCTCATACTAATTTAACAATTTCAATGTCATTTTGTGTGAACATGAAGGTAAAACTTTTGAAGTTTGAGGATTTAGTTAAACCTTTTGATGTGTTTGAGACAAAGCTTTTCTCGTTGCATTATAGGATCAAGAGGGAAATGGTTTAAGTTTTTGAATTAAAAAAAAAAATTCTTTGTGTTTTTTGTTGCATAACAAGCACATAATATGTTTGTCATTATGGTCAACCCCCAATTCAAGAGTCCATGTTGCATCGTGGAATATGTTGGACATGGGGCCTTTATTACTTCATTTGTAAGTTTGACCAAAAGGTTGTTTTGCCCTTGTTGATGGTATGTTTTATATATTCAAGCATTTTTTACAATGGTCAAGAAATTAATAGTTCAATAATGGACCTTGAAACAAATGAATTTATTATTACTCATATATATTTGTACAAATTAATGAAGAACATTCAAAAGTTCTTGTGCAAGGAGCAATAAACTTTTTTGTTGTTTGCCAATTTAACTTGAAGAATGTTCAGAATCTTTGGTGGTGCATTCATCAATTTAAGTTTTCAAATGTGACATTTTTAGGTTTTTGAATTGAAATTGAAGAAATGTTTATTAGTTGATGTATTAATTGTTTTGCCAAGATGTTGATTATAGGTTGAAATCTTGATTGAACATTGATAATAATCAAATAAAAAACTAGTTAAATGATCCTCGTTTATTCTAGTATTGGCATTTGTTATGTATAATATTTCATGGAAGGTGAAACAATTTTGGTAGAAGATAATTACACAATGTTAGACAAGGTAAACATGTTTGAGGAAATTTTGACTATTGATGCAAATTTTAGCATGTCGTAATGACTATTATTCCCTCATTGTTCTCATTTATAACCTTTTATTTGTATTTTTCTATTTTGACAAGCACATGCACTTCATTTATATTTAATGAACAATGTTAACTTTTTCTATGCCAACTTTCTATGGTTTATATGTAGATTAAACCTTGTTTAAACCGAAATAATTTATGTAAACAAGACAATCAAAGTGTGTATGGTAGGTTTTACAAATTTGATTATTCAATGATGTCATTTGCATAAACAATAATTGTTACATGAAATGATTACACCAACAATTTTGGATTTGTAATTTGATTACACATGATTTAAAACCTAATTTTGGCAAGCACATTCATTTTATTTCTCAAGTTAGTTAATGCATTTTTTGATGTTGTTGTAATTTAATTTGGTTTAATGTCAACATGGTTGATGTTGTGACCTTAGGTGCCTTAGGCTTAAGACCAAGGTTAAAGCATGGGAATGGGAATAGATTGGGAGAATGTATGAAGACTCAAACACACTTTCAAAGGGTTTTCCCACTATGGGAGTTAAAGTTTCATAAAGTTTCAAATGTTTGAAATCAAAATTTAGGTAGTAAGTATGATTCAAATTGGGCCTACAAAATGTCATTGAAAAGGTCTTGAAGTGTAATTATAAAAAATGGATTCACATTCTTCATTTGAAGTTGTGAACTAATAATTACATGGTCAAAAGTGTGATCATGAATCAAATTGGCATTTGTCATTTTAATATAGTTTATCACAAATTATAATATAGTAAAAGAGGTGGTGGTTCCTTTCCAAATTCAATCATGACGTGTTTTGTTAATTTGAATAATTCATGCACAATTTCGACCTTAATGTGCATTAATCAATTTTTTTTTTGGTAATTTGTGTAGATTCATTTCACTTTTAGTGTTTGCTTATGAGTTTGTCCTAATCCCATCATGAAAATTTCACCATTTCTTTATTGGGAGTTTGGGGATGCGCCTTTAATTTGCATGTTGTTGCAAACTTAGGAATTGACAAGTAGTTTTTATCTTTGATACATTTGATAAACCTAAGGGTGTGTCAATTGAAGTGCATAATTCATTGGTCATTTTTCTCTATTGTTGTTGTATAAGCATATGTGGTTGATATTTTGAATGACGTGGTTAATGGTATCGAGTTGGATCTCAATCACCTTCTTTTACAATTAACATAACCCTTTTTTTTTTCACAAATATTATTCGACATACTTTGAATAAAGAACAAGTGTTATAATAAGGATTGTGTTGTTTATTGGAAGTATATGATTATAGTCGCAAGTGCACATGAATGTTTATTTCAATTTGCATTTTTTGACCAAACCCTTTGGATTTTAACCATCATGAATCTTTCATACCAACAAATGAATTTATAACTAAAGATTCATTTCCCCCCTTGAAATTGGTAATCTTGATGTGGTTCAATGGGTTCATTTAGAATTTTCATTTATTTATATGTTTTGTCCATCTTTTCTTTCAAAAGTTGTCTTATATGAAATGGTCAAAAGTATGCATTTCTAATATGTTAACCATCCAATGTTGGTAAAAACCAATGTCTCATCCAATAGAATTTAACAAGTTACCTATGCCTACAACATTTAATTATTTTGGGGCAAAATAAAAGGTGTATGAATATATCATAACATGACCTCATTTTTAATGAATTTGAATTGTTTGAAAACCTATCCTTACTTAGCTTGTAATTAATTTAAAAGAAAAACTATGAACAAGTTGGTATAATTTAATATACTTGCTTAACATTGGTCGTTCAATTTGCAATGCTTGAAAAATAAAATTACAAGATCATTTTAAAATGTAAAGCATTTAAATAAATTTCCTAATGTAATTGGAAAGCACCTTATATCTTCAAACACCCCTCCTACAAAAGAGGTGGGATAGGCACCTATTTTTTATGAATGTGGATGATATTACATTTGCTTGTGGGCATAAGATTCCTCTTGTTCTTAAGGAATAGGTGTAAGAAGTTCAAACATTACTATGCTTGGTTATGTGAATATGTTGAAATTCATCATAACCTTCATTTCGTGCTTTATTATTAGTAAGGCCCATAGGTGGGAAACATTCCTAGCATGTGAAGGTGGACTTCACTATTGCATCAACCTAGCCCCCTTGTGTTGGGAAGCCCACAAGCTCGGGCTTTACCCTAGACTTAAATTTTTTAAAAATATAAGTTATCCATTCAAGAAAAGATGGCACCAAAACCCTTTGTTTGGTCACATAGTCAATGAAAATTTAAAAAACAAAAAATAAAATAAAATGTTGGGCATGAAATAAGGGCATGTTTTATTTGATTTAATAACATATTTGGTGATGAATTGAGTTTTCCCTATCCAATCTTTTCCTAAATGCATTTAACCTTTCTTTTCCTAAATGTTTTTGCTGCTATATGTATGATAACCATATATATTTTCAAGCCAAGTGTGCATTTAATCTTGAGTTTAAATATTTCATACCCATATTTAATAAAAATTTCATGATTTTGAAAACAACTAGGACGGTTCGATGAAACATCAAATGTGGGGTGTAACTAACGTTTTTTTAGATTTTATAAATTTCAAATAAGGTGGGTTTTGTTTTTGTTGAACTAGGGATTTACTAGTTAAAACAAAGAATAATAGATTGAAATTAATTGGCAAAAAAATGGACAAACATATTGAAATTGTGGCTACTTGTAGAATAATGAACATTTTTTAAAATGAAAGTTGGTTACATGTACATATAATTTGATATTTTAACTCATAATGAAACCAACATTGATGGGGTCACTGAAAATTATGTTCATTTGTTAGTGTCCCTTATAGGTTATAATAAAATAATTGCATGCATGCAAGTCTTGACAATTCTAATTTTCTGGCCTTTGGCTATCACTTACATGATGTTTCAAGCAACTCACATCACCAAGTTTAGACCTTAATCCTAATGTTATTTAACCACCAATCTTGTTAGTTCCTTTAATTCAACCAAAGTCTAATGCTTGAAGATATGACATCTTGTGATAAAAAATAATAATTATAGAAACCAATTTGTCACACAATTGTTCTAAATCACCAAAATGCAAATCCCCATGATGCTATTATTCATACAAATTTCCACAATATCAAATTTGAATGGAAACATGTTAATTGTTCAACAATGGTTCCAAAATAACAGTGAATGTAATTATTATAATTATCACATTGCCAAACTTTGCATCAACCTTCCAAGAGTTGTATGGGAAGGTCCAGAGGTCATAATATTTTTAGCACTTCATGCCAATTACAAGTGGTAGATGCTTAATCAATTGATTCCACAATTTTTCTTTCTTGAAACTCAAAGTACTAAATGTGCGTTCATCTTGTATAGATCCCAAGACTATAATAATTACCATTTCTATAACTTTTTGGAATTTTGACAACGTTGGTATCACAAATGAAAATTGTCATTGATCATTCACCACATCCTAGTCATTGGATTAATTTGACAAGGCTTTTGTAGCATGGTAGTTGGCATTGGATTACATTGTTAACTTGAAAAAATAAACTTACATGTCTAGTGCAACTAATGATTAGATTGAATTTAGTTTAAGAATTGGTTTAGACTTGTCCATAGATAGTTGATTAGAATATCCATATTTCTTTTTCATTACCACAAGATGACAAAAAAATGTTTTTTTCATTATGGATCCAACCAATATTGTGGATAAACCATGTTGAATGCATCCATGATGTTTGATGTTGGAAATCATGAAGAAAGTTTTGCCACCAATAATGAAGCTACATTTACACATATTGTAAATAACATTGATATCAAAACCAAACATTGCAAAATAATATAAATTGCAAGAAGAAAAAAGAAATGAAACCTATTTGTTTTCACATTTGGTTTTTGCAACAACTATAGTTAAAAGTTCATTAATTGTTACAATTTTGATCCCATCGATAATTACAATGTATATTTATTTTGTTATAGGATTTTACATCTTAGTTATTATCATGGACACCAGCATCACCCCTCATTTGCACCAATATAGTTGCTTACATCGTCACTTGCATCAATATAATTGCTTACATCATTACTTACATCATCATTAACCCTCAATTAATTCCCAATACAATTTTAGTTAATTCTTAATTAAATTTTAATTAATTCATAGGTAACTCTTAGTTAAGTCTTAATTAAATCCTAGTTAAATCCATGTCAACTTTTAATTAAGTTTTAGTTAAGTCTTAGTTTAGTTTTAGTTAACTTTTAGTTAAGTCCCAGTTAAGTTCAAGTTAATTTTAAAATAACCTTCAATTAAATGTTAGTTGATTTTTAATTCACTATTAATTAAGAAACTTCTCAAAAAGCTTCCTTGGTTGATGCACACATTGAAACCTTTATGGAAGCTTCCTTGAACTAAGTCCCTAATGGGGTATAAATAAGGGTAAAACCTCCCATTACCTTGAGTTTGTTCAACATTAGTTTTGGGTACCTTTTCTTATCATTTTTTTTTTCATATGTTATTAAAATAAAGTTATATTTGAATCATTTTCTAGCATATATCATGTTCTTGCCTTGTGTTTTTATGTTTTTAGTTTTGGATTAAACTTAGGCTTACATTTCTTGTGTTTTTTTCCCTTGTTGTGTCCTTGGCCTAATTCTTGTTCTTGTAGTTTTTTGTGCATGTGATAGTTATTGGGTTGGGATGAATAACTCAAATGTTATGATCAGGACCTGGTTCAAAACACAAATATTTTCTTCCATTTGAATTGAGATCTAGAAGATTCATCACCAATTTCATGAAAATGACATCATGTTGCATGCATGAATAAGTGTCCTAAAATCCCAAAACTAATTATAGGTGTATGTTGTTGTTAGATCCTTGTACATTGCGTACACATCAACTTGACAAATCTTAATTGAAGTAAGATATGACCACATACAAAAACATTGTATTTTTGTGCAAATTGCATGAAGTTATGCATTGATCGAAACATGGGTAGGAAACATGCCAATCCTAGCAAAATGTTGACATTAAAGAGGTGGTCAATGTTAGTATTTGTGATGGCCAATGTTGAAGAGTCTTACATTACATTTTGATGAATAATGTTTGGTACTTGTTCATGACTTTCATGGTAGGAAACAACATGGATAACCATTAGATCTTTATATTTTTAAGGATTTTCAAGCCTTGGTTTGCATCAACTCAACTAACTTCAAGAACTCCAAATGACATTAAGGTGAGTGGTGAGTGTGAGAAATAACTATAGATTGATTGTAGTTCATATCTTTTATGGAAGACATGAGTGCGAGATGGCTCATTGTTTGTACTATTAAATTTGTCATGTGTGTATGCCATATTCAACATTTCAATAACAATATCATGTTTCAATGCAAAGAAAAAAAACTTGACCATTTTGTACAATGTCATGAAAAATTGGTATGAAACACCATATTTGTTTTGTTTTTGCAAATTTTCATTTTTTTTAAAACTGAAAAATATGATTTTGACCTATACACATAATGTTATAAAAGACAAATCATGCACATCCAACATATTTTGAGAAGAAAAAAAGAATTTTCCATAGTTTTACAACACATTGTCATGTGTACCCAAGAACACATAATGTTATTTTTATTTTTTAACAAGACTAGTTATAGATTTAGAGAAATAATTTTCATATGGATGGTTGCAACTCCATTACCTACATTACAAAATTAAAAAAGTTACACTAGTACTTACCATGTAATGGATTCCTTCAAGTCACAAACTCCAAAAGCTTTGCAACTATCTAACAACTCTAATCCTTGCTCCATGAAAAACATTGATTCTATCTACACATGGTGACACAAATTAATATTTGCCTAAAAACATGCATAACAAATCATGAAAAATGTAAACATTGTTGCAAGCAAATTTATTAGTTCCAAATGACAAATGGCGTTTGGCTATGTTTTCTTTGCCTAATCCACCACCATTGCACACTATAGCCATGGTGATTTTAGTGAGGTTTTTGGAATTTTCTCCCTTTAGTACATGGTCCAAAGATATCAAGATTGGCACACAACTTCAATTTTTATGCATATATTAATATCCATGATGCATTGTCCATTGTTGTGACTTCATCACACGTTATTAATAAAAACTTTAAAGTTTGAATTGTTGTCATTGCTTTTAACAAAAATTTCTTGTACATATGTTTCACCATGATTCATCTTGCAAAATCACTCTAGTGATGTTTAATAGTCTTTTGGACATTCAAGAAATTGAAAAGTTATTTTAATGTTTCATATTCTGACATGGGCCACCCTTATTATAGGAAATGGAAAATATTCCCCATTTGTTGCCTTTTACGAGCTCATTTCCCCTTGAAACATGTGACTTGGTCTAAATTGATTAAGTTGAGAGGCATATTTGCGCTCATTTATCAAGTGCCAACATTTTTTTATCAACATACCATTCCTTTTTTTTTTCCTCATTCCGCATGTTTTTTTTCTACACGACATTTTCCATCATATTTCTTAAGTGTATCCCATTTTGGCATTAGGATTTTCTTTCATTTGTCAATGGTGTTGCGAACTTGACACTTAACAAAATCAATTAAACCATCCTCTTATTTCACACATGTAGCCCATGGCAAACACACAACCTACTTAGATTAAAATTTTCAAGTTGCATCATAAGAAACCTATATTTTCTTTATCACTCCCTTGACAACTTTGTCATTATCAAGACTGAACTTTGAATTAAAATCATTGAAAATAATAGTATGATCATCATTCAAAGTAAATGAACTGACTAAACTTGGTTGATTTAAATCTATGACCGTTGTTCCATCACGAAAGGGATTGGAATTCATGCAAGGTGGAAGTAACTTCATAATCGGGTTAGATCTAACTTTGCATTTTTGTAGTTAGTTACAAACATTATGCAAAGTTTCACAACTAAACTTGGGAGGAGGCATTTTTAACGTGTTAACAATATTGGACAAAATGACTTGTCTTTCTATAAGGGTGTTAATGCTTGAATTTGTGTTCACTCCATTCTTAGAGGTTTATCTATTGATACCATTGTTGGTTCTAGAAGGACTTGACCTAGGAATAATAGAAAAATAATGAACAAAAAAAACCTTTTGAACATTGTGTGAATTCATAAAAGAATCAAAATATTGGATCTGATGTTTGTAAGCACTAATAATCAATAATTTAGAAGTTAGAAGGGAAGGTGCATAAAACATATGGAAAAAAATATTAAAATTTGACACACAAAAAAATATAAATTGCAAACTATAATGCAAGTTGCAATTCATGTGCAATTATTACACATTTAATCAACCTTAAGCATTTTAATGCAACCATTGCAAACTTAATCTTGACATTTGAGTTTCTAATGATCAATAGTTAAGGTTAATTCATACTCCTTACCTTTCTTCGACCTTGGAAGTTGAAAGTTTGTCCACTATAAATTTTAATGGATTATGGGGCCATTTAACATTCAATGTATCCAATCCAAATGATAGTTATGATTTTTGACCCTTGACATGACAATATATTTGAACATTGGATATTGTCATATTAAAGATTATAGATCTAAAAGTAATTCAATACTAACTATAGACAATCAAATAAAATTTCTAAAAAATGCTAGTGGTTAATAAATGAATATATTAAACACTTTTGATTAAACTTGCGTGGTGTGGCAAGGAAGTGGTGGCCAAAGTTCAATCTTTTTATGCCAAGAATAAATACTTTATATTAAGAAAGAAAGAAAGAACTAAGGCTTATATGTTACCTAGAAGCTACTATTAATTATTTGGTGATAGGGTGATTCACATTATGGATTTTCTGGAGTCAATATTTTGTGATTATGCATTAATGGGGGCCAACTATCTATGACATGGTGGACATAAAATGATATTTTATCAAATTATTTAGCGACATGAACCCATTTGATAAAGGATTCGAAATAATGAAAGTTAGTAGCCGATGTGGAAGCATAGTAAAATACTAGAAGATTTTGCATTTGTATGACAAGCTAAAGAAATTATGCTAGTAGAACAATTTGTAAAGGCCTCATGGGCAAAGAGAAAAAGATGATCCTAAAAAGAAATATGAAAAATACTAATCAATGTTCAAATTGTAGAAAATAAAATGAGCTTACATCACAAGTGAAGCACATAAGGACTTGATGCAACTTTTGAAAAACATTTGAAATAAAAAACTTGCAAAGTTGCACTCCAAAACACCTTGATATGCAATGAACATTTGGAGCAAGAGACTACAAAAACATGCATAAAGAAACTGAACTATTGAAAGTTTAGAAAATTACGCACAAATGAGTGAAGTTTTCAAGCATGGGGTTTCTTGAACCACAAGTCTACACCAAATGATGAATGCATAAAACAAAAAGAGTAATGTAGTGTTGCAACTTTTTCTCCAGGTCATATTCCTACTTTAATTGCTCCTATTTGCATGTGTGTTGCTATTTGAGAGTTTAGGGGATGTAATTATCAAGTGAACTTAGTACTTATCATAATGATAAGCTATCTACAAGTGCAGGCTGACCTTTAGAAGGAAAAAAAACTACTATTGTGCGCGTGTTGGTGATTCGAACCCAGAACTAGTGGTGTGAGGGTTTAGGGTTTAGGGTTTAGGATTAGGTTTCGCCACTAGACCCTCGGACGATGCCGATCGAGGACCACACATTCGTGAACAGTCGGGAAAAAAGGGATGTAATTCTCGTCCGCCCATCCCATCTCGTCCCGTCCCGTCCCGTCACGTCTGGAGAAGGTTCTAGGTCCACGGGGTCTAGAACCTTCCAATCGGTGATCGTCGGGGTTTTAGCCTCGGGTCGCGTGTTTGTTTACGGTTACACTCTCTCTCGGTTGATTCTCGTCTCCCTTGTTGCGCTCCTTGCGGCCCGTGCCCAGATTTTGTCTGCATCAGTTCGCTGTGCGTACCATAACATTCATGCAAGCGTGGTCTGTTGCAAGGTCCTTGCGGTCGGCAGTTATGGCGCCTGCTGTTTCACTGGCGGCTGCACGGAGTCTCTCCGCGGTGGTGCTTTCTTCCTCCTCCTCCTCCTCCTCCACTGCTCGTTCCTCGTCGGATAAGGTAGGCTGCACTCTTGCCTCGGTCGCATCTCGCAAAGAATTTTGCCTACCAAGTTGGTTTTTATCTTCAAGAATTGGATTCCTTTTCTTGTCTTTGAACAGGCAGTGTGGTTTTGTTTGTCAATACCACGCTGATTCTATCTCGCTATTTATTAGGTTTAATAGACATGTGTGCGTGTCTAGAGGAATCATCGGTTTCTTTATGCTTCCGTCGTGCGGTAGTCCGAAGGGCAGGGTTTTCGTTTCGTTCGTTGCAGACAGGATCTGCTAGACTTGTAGCTGTTGTATATAATGCTCAACTGATTACCTGCCTATTCGCCGCCCTGCACTCGAGTATAGCGGCATGAAGCTTTAACGTTCTCGCACTATTTCAGTGACTGCTGTGCACATGACATTCTCATCAGGGTTTAAGGATTTTGAATGGCCTGAAATGGTGGGTGTCCGGTGAGGTGTGCTGTCTGGTACTTAGTTGAAGAATTAGTTGGTTAGCTTATTGATGTTAGTGATGTTTTTCTTCACGTTTTTCACCTTTCTTGGTGTTGGCAGTCTATAATAATCAACAATTGGAATGTCTCTGCCTGTGTGTGGCTTAGGAGGTTAGGTAAGGTGTGAACCTATTGCTTCCTGATAGGTCATGTATGGAAATGCATACATGCATGGAGTGCATGGATGCATGCCTACATGGAATGCATGCATGAAGGTCATAGATAGAATGCATATTCCTGTAATTTGCAGCTTATGGAGAACTAAAAATTTTGTCATTGAAAAACATTGGGACGGTCACTTGTCCTCAAAGTGAGTTGGTGACAAAATGTAAGTAGGAAGTTTGGGTTTAGGTATGATGAGTTCCTGCTGGTGTTATCAGCGGTTTGATGCTAATGTAAGCAATCATTTGTGTCCTTGTGAGCAGTGTGCAGTTTCAGGAGCAGTAGTGAAAGCCAATGGGAATACTTCAGGGAGACGATCAGCATTTTTGCCACTAGCAAGTCAGAGCACATCCTTGAGATCAGTGAGAGCCATTTCAGGAAGGACATCAGGATTTGCCCCCCAACTTGTGAGCCAATCAAAGGGGAGCCTTACCAGGGTTAGATGTGAGGCTACAGTTGCTGAGAAGGAGGCCCCTGTGGAGAAGTATGAGTATCAAGCAGAGGTAGTTATATGCTCCTTGTTCCCACCAAAGAATGACTCTGATTTGAGTGTTAAGATTCTTATTTGAAGGATAATTTCTAAAGCCCTCTTTGTCCGTAACAGATCATGCTATCAAGTTTCTATCTTGTTGATTCCATATTTTTATGTTGGCTTCTTTGTTTGCTTGTCCTAATTTCTCTATCTCATGTTTTGCTTTCATCTTTGTTCTTTGTACCCTTGGTCATCTCCTTCTCTTGTTATGTTTTGTTGAGCCTCAAGCATCAGGGGTGAGTCCTCCCCTCACTGCTGATCTTAGTTTTTCTTGGAAGGTGTAGACTTGTGTGGTCTTGGATTCAGTGTACTTTGAACTTTGCAATGGACAACTATATAGTTTCGTACTAGAATACCTGGAACTTAAGGTGCGGATGTTTGTAAAATGGTTTGCCTCAGACTTTGGGCAGATAATTTTATACTACTCAGCACCCACTGCTGGGAGTTGATGTGCCAGTAGGGAGTCATGGTGTCTCTCCTATGTTATTTGTGATGAAGTTGATAGTCTGACTTCATTCTTTTTGATTGGACAGGTCAGTCGGCTGCTGGATCTTATTGTCCACAGTCTTTACAGCCATAAGGAAGTCTTTTTACGGGAGCTCATCAGGTACATATGACCACCTCCGGTTTGTAGGTTCGAAACTTTTGCTCAGAGGAGGTGCTTGCTATGGAAATAATATGTACCTGGAGATAATATGGAGTTTTATTGATTCTCACAAGAGTTCTCAGTATGTCAGTGACTGGGCTATCCCATTGAATCCAAGATTGGATCATCTATTGTTATGTCATGGGATTCTGATGTGGCCATGTTGAAGGTTCAAAATTGATTTTTTATTGGAAAGCCTTGGGATAAGTTGAGAGGTCAAGGCCTCTTTCTATTGAAATAGACTCTTGTGATTGATTTTTATGGCTGCTACTGGTTTTGGGTTTTTTCCCTTTTTTGTTAAATTCCAACCCATCAACTGTGGGTTGTGGTGGGATCCTGCAGCAATGCAAGTGATGCCCTGGATAAGCTGCGGTTTTTAAGTGTCACAGATCCAAGTTTGATGGATGTGAACCCCAACTTGGATATTCGCATCAAGACTGATTCTGATGCAGGAACCATTACAATCACGTGAGCTCCCAACCTCCTTGTCTGTTTTACTGAAAGTTGAACCTTTGGGTGATTTGAGGACTTATTTATAATGATGTGAAATGCTACAGCAAAAATTTGAAGATGTAGTGAAGTGTTCTTCTCCCTTGTGGATGTGAAGTAGGTATTCACCTGGAGTTGATTTGGGTTTTACTGTGGTTTGTGGTGTTGCCAGGGATACTGGTATTGGTATGACACGTGAGGAACTTGTTGAGAGTTTGGGCACCATTGCACAAAGTGGAACTGCAAAGTTCATGAAGGCTCTGAAGGTGAGTTAGGAGGATACATTAATCCATAAGCTAGTAGCCAAACTCTTTTGTTAAGTCTATGGCTTTCATGTAGTTTAGAGACTCTACCATAGTGAAAAGTCCTGTTGATGGAATCCTGGAATCTATATAAAAGCTAATAATCATCTTTCATGTATACATCAAGGAAGTAGTTTCATTTCATGTATGATGTCTGAAAGAGCTTGTTGCTGAATTGGGTTGGGTGGATCCACCTATTGCAGGAAAGCAAGGAAAACAATGCTGCAGATAACAACTTGATTGGCCAGTTTGGTGTTGGTTTTTACTCTGCCTTCCTGGTTGCTGAGAAGGTATTCTCTTGGTGAAAACCTGGGAGCTTTTGATGCCTAATTTGCAACTTCAAGTCCTTTGCAACTTTGTTCCAGCATTTTGCAACTGAGTTCCAATCCTCTTGCCCAAGTCCATGGATAGCTATGGCCTGTTATGTTTCCTTATGTTTGGGCTTTAGATCTGATGGGGAGGTTCAGTCAATTCTTGACAGTTTTTGGGTTGGGCTTGTACAGGTGACTGTCTCTACCAAGAGTGCAAAATCAGATAAGCAATATGTATGGGAAGGAGAAGCTGACACAAGTGTATACAGTATCCGTGAGGAGACAGATTCGGATAAGCTGCTTCCTCGTGGGACTGTCATCACTCTCCATCTCAAGGTACATCTTGAAGAAGATACATGTCATTTGTGACTCAGTTTCTCTAGTTGTAGCAAATTACATTGTAGCCTGTCTGTGCAAGCATCTGTCATTACTGGTTGTTGGTTTGAAGGCAAATCTATTGGTTGAGTATGTCAGGACATAAAGAAGAGAGGTCATGATCATAAAGTCTTTACTAGTAAGCCTTTGAAATGTGTCAAGGTTTTAAGTAAATGCCTTGGGGTGTGCAGGCAGATGATAAGTTTGAGTATGCAGATGCTGTCAGAATACAGAACCTGGTTAAGAATTACTCGCAGTTTATATCTTTCCCCATCTACACATGGCAGGAGAAGTCTCAAACAAAGGAGGTATAGGCTCTCTCTCAGCTCCCTAGATTGCATTGTCATTTTCTCAGGCTCCTGGTTTATAACAAAAGTTCAGATTAAAGTGCAAAGAACAGATTGTGATTCTGATCATAATTTTCATATTGGAATCTCATGTGCTTATTGCACTGGACAGGTAGATGATGATGGAGAAGAAGTGAAAGAAGAAGAGGTGAAAGAGGGAGCTGATGAAGAAAAGAAAGAAGTATGTGCTTTTGGCTTTTGTTTCCTGCTTTGTGATTTTGACTTATTTTTACTGTTTGTTGGATATGTATCAGAAGATGTGCTGTTCCAAGCAGGGTATGAACTATGTGCATGGTTTTTGTAATTTGGTCTTTGAAAATATGCAGATTGATAACTTGCTGATTGTCATCTTGCAGTACAAGAAAAAGAAGTCTATTACAGAAAAGTACTGGGATTGGGAGCTTGCCAATGATACCAAACCTATTTGGGTATGTATGTTTGTACTTCAAAGCTGACTATCCTTTGCAGAAGCTAAGATACTTCACATGCCTGGATTATGTGCTGTTTGGCAAAGTCAAAGTTGTCATTAGAGTTTTGCATACCAGGAATTCTGTTTGCTTCTTGAGTTTCTATATGTGGTATTTGTGCTGGCAGATGCGTAGCCCAAAGGAGGTTAGCAAAGAAGAATATAATACATTTTGCAAAAGCACATTTAAGGAGTTTATTGACCCCCAGGCCTACACTCATTTCACCACTGAGGTAAGAACTTGATAAGTTGATGATTGCAGGAGAAATCACTCTCTCTTTCTTTGATGGGAAACTTATCTTGTCTTTGACCTTGTAATAAGGAGGAAGCCATATTTCTCCTCTGACACCTCCAAAAATCCCTAGTATTGGTTCTGGAATCAGCTGTTGGGATATCTTAGAATGAGGCATCTAACTAAGTTTAACTATTTAGACATTATCTGATGCTGTTTAGCTTTTTCACAAAATATGGAGTGCAGTTACTTTCTACAGCAATATTAGGAGTTCAGAATACTGTTCTTCTTCTTACAAATAGTTTCAAATTCTCAGTGGAATATATTTGTTTCGATATCAATTGTGTTAAAACCAGGAATTTCTCACTATTTATGTGATTGGCATAATTGAAAAAAAAAATCTCTTTGGCCAAATAACCTGGGAAACTGAGAGTGGACCCTGAATTGTGCTTACAGGGAGAGATTGAGTTCAGAAGCCTTCTTTTCATTCCAGGCATGGCTCCCTTTAACACAGATGAAATGTTGGGTGCCAAGACCAAAAACATTCGCTTGTATGTCAAGCGGGTTTTCATCTCTGATGAGTTTGATGGAGAGTTGGTAAGTTTACAATCTCCTGTAATTTTGGATTATTTTGCTTGTGCAATTCATATGAGATAATTTTTTTGATGGTGCAATTGGGCAGTGAGCTGACTGGCGATATTTGTTTGTGCAGTTCCCACGGTATTTGGGTTTCATTAAAGGTGTTGTGGACTCCAATGACCTTCCTTTGAACGTCTCCCGGGAAATTCTTCAGGAGAGCCGCATTGTAAGTTGAAGATTTGGATTGCTATTTCTCAAGTTTGCTCAATTTGAAGATTTGATTTGTTGTTTGTTTTCAACTCATCAGTTTCCCTTACAAATGTAGGCAAAACTGTACCCTTTTCGCACAGTAAGGTGAAATAGTTTCTTTATGGGTGCAGGTCCGTATCATGAAGAGGCGACTTGTGCGGAAGACATTTGACATGATTGATGAAATTGCCAATCGTGAAAACAAAGAGGTGTGCTGAGAAAATCTACTGGTCTTTTTGCTGTTACTCATGAATCTAGGAAGGAATTCGTGTTTGATAGAGAGACAGTATCATAGTATCATAACTGTATGGTTTTAAGTCCAGGAAAAGCAATAAGGCCTTGAAGAGTATAAATGTTTTTGGTCAGTTAGTCCACGAATATGCAGATATAAATTGTAACTGCTGCAGTATGAATATTGCTGGTAGATGTCTTTTCTTTTGACAGATTATCCATTTGCTATCATATACTACTTTATCTGGATTCTTTTTTTGAAGATATTTGCTGGTATATTATTTGACCTGGAATCGATATAACCTTCTTATCATGTGATTCTCAATTTTATTCAGGTTGACTTAAAAATAAGAAAATTTAGTTTGGTACTTATAATGATGCTTCCTCATGTGAAACAATTTGTTCTCATTGATTTGAACTTGACGGGGGTTTTCCTTTTCTGTGCTGTTCAACAGGACTACAAAACATTCTGGACTAGTTTTGGGAAGAATTTGAAGCTAGGTTGTATTGAGGATTCTGGCAATCATAAGCGGCTGGGACCTTTGCTGAGATTTCACTCAAACAAGCATGAAGAGGATTTGATTTCTCTTGACCAGTATGTGGAAGGCATGAAACCAGATCAGAAAGCCATTTACTATCTGGCTGCTGACACTATCAAAAGTGCTAAGAGTGCACCATTTCTTGAAGAGTTGGTGAAGAGAGACTTGGAGGTAAGCTAATTGCCATTCAATACATGCTTGCTACTGTTCCTCCCTGGAAGTAGTAATCATTTGCTCTAGGAGTATGGCACTGGTGTTCATCTCTTGCTGTGATGAGCTTGATTGGTGGTTTGCTATTTGATAAAATGTCATGGGAGGAAAGTGTTTTTCTGAAGTTTTCTGAGAGATTGACAAGGCAGCTATGGGTTTTGGCAGGTTCTATTTCTGGTTGAACCAGTCGATGAAGTGGCACTAACTAATTTGAAAGAGCACAAGGAAAAGAAGTTTGTTGACATCAGCAGGGAAGATTTGGAACTTGGTAAGCTATGGTCAGCTTTATATCTTGAACTAAGGTTTTCTTCAGTTTCTGCATCTCTGCTGTTTTTCTCCTTCTTAAACTCAGCTATTTGCAATAATTTTCTCCATAGATTCACAGATATCCTGGAAGACCTATATTCATGATAAAATTGTGTGTAATTCATCTGGTGGCTTCCAACCATTCACAAAATTGTACTTAGTACACTGGTTAATAATAACATTGATGCTGCTAACCAAATCTTTCTTACAGGGAGGTATACATGGTGAGTAGTGGAGGCTGTGAAATGTTTTTGAAGCTAAAACTACAGCTAATGGTATTCATGTCAGGAGAATAATCTCATTGGTTTGCATCTGATTAGCTTTCTGGTTATGGGAGACACAGATGGCCATCTATTCATCCTGACATTTACTTTATGGTTGTAAAATCCTAGGTGGAGCTGAAGATGAGGAGAAGGAGAAGGAGGTGGAGAAAGAATACAAGGAACTTTGTGACTGGATGAAAAGAAATCTTGGTGACAAGGTGGCAAAAGTTCAAATTTCCAAGCGAATTAGCTCTTCACCCTGTGTGCTTGTTTCAGGAAAATTTGGGTGGTCAGCTAACATGGAAAGGTACATGAGATTAAGTTGAACTTTGAACAGTTGTGCCTCCCTCTCAGGAATTTTGATTAATGAAACCAATCAAAGCTAGCATTGTTTCTTTTTTTGTGGAGGTTTGGCTGTGAAAATGGGATGTTTTGTGAGAAACTGGGAAAAGTTGCATTCAGGGAAGTTTTCTACAATGTTCTGCATTTGCAGTTTTAGTAACCTTGTGCATACTAATATGTACAGGATAATGAAGGCCCAAACACTTGGGGATACTTCACAGATGGATTTCATGCGAGGACAGCGGATACTGGAGATCAACCCTAACCATCCAATAGTCCAGGATCTAAAGGTAGGTGTACTTATGAATAATCTTTGGACATGAAGTTCTCATGATGTGTTTTCTGGTTTGGGAGGAATGATTTGTCTATTTAATTCTGAATTTGTCTACCTTGCAGCACACAAGCAAGAGTAATCCACAAAGTGCCCAATCGAAGCAGATGTTGGATCTTCTATATGAGACTGCACTACTTTCCAGTGGTTATACGGTGAGCTGGATTTTAAACTTGCTTTGTCAATTTATCTTTTCCTTGTTTAACATCAACATCAATCTGGGCCAGTATTGCCAGAGCTTGATTAGTGTCTGATGACACTTGCATGAAATTTGAACCTCTCCACCCTTGGCAACCCTGTTTATTTAGACTCAATTATCTATCTTATGTGCATGGACAGAATCGTTTTTTCTTTCTGAGATTTGAGATCTTAAAACAGGAGTTTTGTTTGGGTCTCTCTTCAACAAAATCACAGAAATAACTAAGTTTTGGATTAATAAATTGATACTTTACTAAATGTGTTCTTTTGGTGACCTGCCGTGTGCAGCCTGAAAGCCCAGCTGAATTTGGAGCTAAGGTTTATGAAATGATGTCGCTGGCCTTGGCTGGCAAGAGTGAGAGTGCAATCGAGGAACCATCTACAGGTGATGCCGAAGTTATTGAGGCTTCTGAGGTTATCACAGAGAATGATCCATGGAAGAGTTAGGACATGGCAATTCACCAGTAGATTGCAGTTTTGACTTCAAAGAAAAGAGGCGGAGTTAGGTAGTCAGAGGTAGTGAGTTAAATCTCATGGGGGTTGCTTAGGACAAACACATATTCAAAAATTACAGCAATATATGTGTAGTCATACCTTTGGAAGAAGGTTTTGATTCTAATAGAAATGAAATTAGGTGGGTTTTTGATTCTAAGGATGGTTGTATGAGAAGGAAGTTTCATTAAAATACGATATATTTGTTTCTGCCATGCTTTTGAGAATTTTGAGGATGTGGTTCCAAAGAAAGAGAGTATAGAGTACAATTGTTGGGTAAGGATAAATTGTGTCCAGCATGACCGGTGTCCCCATCTCTTCTGACCTGTAAGAGGAGTTTGGAAAGTGATATAAGGAAAGGACACATGAACTAAGTGTGCATATTGTTGGGTAAAGATGAACTGTGGCCAGCATAAACAATGTACCATCTCTTCTGACCTGTAAGAGAAGTTTGGAAAGGGATATATGGATGGACACATGAACTGAGTGTGCATATTATAATTAAGCTGGTCTTTGTTCTTCCCTAGTGTCCTTTTCTGTGTGTTTTGTCTTTCTGTTTTTGGTATTTCCTTGTGTTGTTTGTTGCCAGCCAGTAGCAATGGCTGAGTCTTCCCAGTGCTTCTAAATTTGCAGCAGAAACTCAGTACGCAGGGCAGTGTACTGTAGGGAGCTGCTGATGGCAGTGGGAAAGTTGTGACAGAGAAGTCAGTATTATACATGCCACCATTGGACAGTGAAGAGGCGTGCGACTGGGACTGCTGGTACTGTTGTACATACTGCTTTAGTGTTTTATTTTGTTTTTTGATCTTTTTGGAACTACAATTAAACCTCCAAGGGCCAGCTGCAGTTCCACCGGTGGATGGCTGTCTGTATCACCTACAAAAAGACCTGGCTATACCTGGCTAAGTGACTGAATAGGACATGCAAATTGGTTTATGAATGAGAATCTGCACTCACACTCTTGTTATAAAGACTGGTGTTTACGTTCCTTTGGGTCCAGGGCTTGACGTACCTTGTAAATGGAAGTTGATGTAGCAATCTAGTGAAGCAGACGCATCAATGAAGATGTTTTGGCAGAAATTATGGCAGAGTCAGACATGAGACTTACATTTCAAGCAGGAGATTTTAAAACCATTGTCCACAAATTGATGAAAAGATTCAAAGACTTAATAAAAACATGAAGGGAAGAATCTGAAACATAATAGCCTTATAATGACAATGCTAAAATATTAGACATGCCTTTGTCAAACCCAGACTGTCTGTGTCTGGGTAATGTTTGTGCCAATATTATGTGAGCTGCTAACTTTCTGCATAGAACATATGCAGAGTAAAATAGAGAAAACTTCAAATTCTCCTGTTCCTGTAACACAGAAACTCTTGGGTTGTAAGATAATGTTGACTTTTGACAGCAGAGGAAGCACCTTTCCCTTTCCCAAAGAGCAGCACTAAGGTGGTAACACAGAGTGTCAGGCAAGATGCACAAGGCCTTTTGCTCACTTATTCCCTGAAACTATGACTTCCCTAAGATTTTTTTTTCGTCTCTCTGTAAGCGTAAAAATAGTGAGAACGTCATACTTTCCCACACATAAATGGGTAAGTCTAACAATCTCAATGCCAATACCTCTAAATGCTGAAGACTATGCTGGAAGATACAGAAACCTGAGACCTGAAAAGAAAAAAAATCTAGTGTGTGACATGATGGTACAGCTATACAAAACCCGCCAAACCAGAAACACAAATTTTAGCCCACAAACTAACTAATGATCCAGAGGCCATCCATAGTACAATAAAGGAATCTTTGATCTTCCAATAGAATTTTCCTAGATTCAATTACACAGAGGTACTATGAGATTGAATGGCGTCGCCTCCTACCAAACACTCTGGGTCGGGAATTGGGTGTTGGTGGCGGTGGTTTATCAGTACTGATATTCTCTTTGGAATCTTTGCGGGCAAAGGGGTTTAGTCGACTAATCTTTCTAGACACAGATGATATGATGTTGTTTTGTTTGCTGGGCTGCTTCTCTAACATGTCCTGTTTCATGCTAGCATGGTCTTTCTCCAGATCAGTTAGTCGCATACGCATACGAGATATCTCCAGTTTGAGCTCTCGATTTTCTCTCCGAACTGAAGCATAGCTGTCTTTGGGTGAGTGTGCTGCGCTTGCGTTCCCGCTACCTATCCCTTGAGCATACTGGTTTCCTCCATCTCCGTGATCTGCAAAAGCCCCTGCTGCCATGGCATTTCGCATACGCAGCTGCTCAAAATAAAGGATTTGAACCACCAATTGGACTGGAAGTCTTTCATTTTGTGCAGCATGTGAGCAGGCCTCTTGTGACAATTTTTGACAGTCCATTAATTTGCACAGCTTCTTGCGCTCAAGCTCTGCTAATGCTGGATGTGCCTGAACAGCAGGCAGCAGGTCACCACTTTATTGAGACAAAATGCAGCCAAAAGAAAATCTACAAGAAACAAGAGGCGAAAAAAAAAAAAACTCCATACTGAATTAAGCTTTAATTTAGAACAGGCAGAATCCTCCCTTATTTTAGCATCACCGTAAGGAAGAAGTCTGCCTGAAAAAAAAACTCCTGATGGCAATTCCCAAAGCTCCCACCAAAGTTTAGAGAGTGCTTCTTCTACTGGAGCAAGAACTTTGAAGTAAAATGTGGCAGCAATAGCATAGTGTGGGCATTACCTTAAGGTAAATATCTATGGCTCTGTACAGTCCATCATCTACTACTCTTGCATACTCTGGCAAAATCTCAGCCAGGGCAATGAACTTTGTCAGCTTCAGATTTGCATCCGGTGCAATTTCAGCAAGGTAATTGTCCACAAGTTTGGCCACTTTCATCATGGCACTCTGGGAGGGGGACCCAACACCATCAGAATCATACATGAGGTGTGGCACCTGCTGTTGTCAACCCAACAGTTCTGATATTATCTTCAGCAGAAAAGAATTGTGTTGTGAAACAAGACACCCAAATTCATACCTTGCAGTACTGTATGATCTCTTTATCATATCCAAGATTCAAAATCATCATGATTTCAGCATTAAACACAAGAGGACCAGAACAACAACTGGAGGTCGGTCAGTTGGTATAATACCTGGTGATCATCACTCTCATCTTGTTGAAGAAAGTTGACTGCAATACGCTGCACGATATCCACATCGAAAAGTGTGTCACCAGTGTAGGAGAAAGAGGGGATTAGCAAGTCATCCAAAGTTGCCTGCTCCAACTGCATACCAATACGTGTCTCCACGTCCAGACGGCATGCTACTGTGGTATCCAGTATGATAGCTGTCCTGAGCAAAGAGAACAAGAAACTGCAAGGTACTGCAGTTTTTTCAGAAGGAAGAAGGCTGACGATTGTCTCCAATAGGATTCGCTGTTCATGCTCACTACTTGTTGCAGATTCATGGGCCTGCAGAAAAAGCAAAAAAGAACCATCCAAACAAAATCATGAGCACAAAACACAGTAGAATACCCACAAGGTCTCTGAGGACCTAAAACTAAATGTGATTTTTATCACTCCAAACACTGTGGGTCCACTACTTGAAGGTGGTCAAGAATCAGGATGTGTGAAGGATGTTTCTGATGGGTAGCAGGAATTACTTTGATTCTTGGTAGCCTTGGATCACCACGTCCATTTTGCTTCCGGTTCAGGCCTTTCAGTGAACGGTGGGCATAATGCATCAGAGCAGCTCCAATGGTCTCAACTGGTAAGCCTTTAGATCTCAATACTGATAATACCCGCTGATAGAAATCAATGCGGAGAACTGCAAGATCTTCCACCCACCAGTCCGCCAGGGAAGCCTTGTATGGAGTGTTAGAGCTGAAGGAGAGTTTGAATTTTTCAGACTGGCCAGAGCCACCAAAATCTGAGTGATTCATGCTGTTAGTTATCTGTTCCCTGCAGAAGTTCAATTTCTCAATTGTCTGGCCAAGAAACAGCATGGAGATGCACAAGTCAAATTGATAGAAAAAAATCCAGCAACTCTTACAAAATGATTCAGCTGGTGAGGATTATATGGTGATCTCGAAGCACAAGTTTTCGAAGTTATCAAGTCCTCAAGAACTCCTTCTATAGTTGCAAGATGATTCAGAGTTTGCAAAATTTTACCTGCATGCTTTGGCTGCTGCTGCCTCAATGCATCTGCTTACTATCAGAAGGTCTTCGGCAAGAGGGAGAAGACTCTCGCAGTTATGGAGCACAGCAATAGAGTCGGCTAGATTTTTCAATATGACTTCAGAGAGAAAAGCTTCTGTTCTTGATACCAAATTATTCTCTCCAAATGACTCGGTCATTTCTAGGTACTCTGCAGCACATCTCAATACTGCTACATTGGAGGGAGTAATTTCAAAGTTGATGCCGTAGCAAAACTTGGCAGCCAAGTCAAATGCTTCAGCTCCACCTGGAACATCTGGGAGTTGCAGCTGGTTCACCTCTGTGTCTTCAGAATTTGCTATCAGCTTCCTGATGCGCCCACTTCGTGCTACTAACGGAAACTAGCTCACATCCAGAAGACGGTGACAGAGAGAGAAACACAAAAAAAAGGAATGTTAGTCTTCCATGTGCAAACTTGCAGTCAAATCTGACATAATTTGTTTTTATCTATCTTGGATGTTGTCAGCTCAAGGATTTCTCTATAGAGCTCTTGGACTTTCTCATTGATGACTTTGCTTGGTGATGTACAAAGGCTACAATGCTTATAGAGCATGTGCAGAGGAATCCAAACACATTGCACAAAAAGAAACCCGTTCCTACTCCACTAAGGTTCCAGTGGGTGTGTTTGGATCAGGCTGAGTTCCAGATGCAAACTAACTATCTGGTCATAGTATCTTGTGTCATGATTTGACAACAATACAAAAATAAAGCATGAATGCTGGTGCAAGGGCATTTTGTGTCCACATTGCAACTAGTCAGTCATTCATGTGCATTGAAAGAGAACCTACAGCAATTATTGGGGAAAGTTAAGTTGGAGAAATAAACTCTCATCAAAATCAATGAATCTCAAGCTGTTGTATTGGAGAAAGTATGGGAATGTGGACTGTAGGTACCTTGTGCAGGGAAAAGTTAAGCCCGCCTGCTTCGACCACAAGATCACTGGGGACATCAGTAGTCAGTACCCTGCATGATGCATATAATCCAGGGGGGTTCCATTATCAGTGCCCACAAGAAACACCAGTACCAGATAAAGCAGCACAAACAAATTCTAAACTAAAAACTTTGCAAATTGAAGTGCTGGCTTGAGATTCTGCCTGCACTTTGTGCATTACAAGATCTTCAAAGAAGCAGAGAGATCATTGAACTCTGTTTCTGTTTTCTCCAAAATTGTTGCCATCAAGGAACATCTATGTCATCATCATCATCATCATCATCATCATCATCTCCCTCAATTTTCCTCACTTTCCAGAAGGCTGAATTTTTTTACTTCCAAGACTTTATTTGCCTTCAACATGAGCCAAATTGACAGCTCTAGAATGGACCTTGCACCACAGTGAATGAACGAATGGCCTCATTCAGATTGTTCAATAGAACATGTGAAGGAAGGTCAATGTGGAACACTGTAAAATTTGCAAAAGTACGTTATGAAGGTTGTCTTCCAAAATTCACATTTGCAAGAGCACTAAGACATGCAGTGAAGCTCATACAGAATTCACTTGAGACCCACTACTACTGATGTAGAAAACTGTGAACTCATGCAGTAGTGGGTGCCTGTGGCTCTATCTCTGAACATGTCTTTTATGTTCAATATTCTCATTTGTAAACCAAAGAAGCTTGATCAGACTACTGGCTTGGATTTCTCTTTTTTTGTGCCTCTAGAGTAGACTCTTTGAATCTCAAGAATAATAATTTCTTCACGAGACTTGAGCATTATGGTTTTCTGTACCATTGTTGTCTTACCAAATTCTCTTAGCTCTCAGATTCCCCCCCCCCCAGTTTCCATCAACAAATCCAAGACTTGGATGTTTCTCCATGTGTTGGCACCAAGCTGGTGAGACAAATCCATGAGTTGGGTGATCCAAAAGAGTCTAGAAACCGCTAATCTCAAACTGAAGACTCCTGCCGGACCTCTCCATGCTGAGTTGAGCTGAGCTGAGCTAGCTAACAACGACGAAAGTTTCCTTCCCAGAGCAACAAAATGCGAACACTCACTCACTCATCTATTTCCAACACAAAAACATGGCAACAACAAAACAAAAAATCAAACACTAGAGTGGTACAATCTTATCTTTCCCCGGCACACACACAGCAAACAAAATTCTACAAGGACTCTAGAAGCGCAAGGAAAAAAATAAAAATAAAATTCAAAATCTCAGACAAAAAGCCGAGTGAAAGAAAGAAAGATAGATCAACTAGATTGCAGAAGCAGCAACACCCATTATCACCATTGCAGCAGGTAAGATCAGAACAAGTGGAGAGAAGATGATGAAAACGAGAATGTCCCATTGGTTTTGTGTGTGTGTGTGTGTGTGTGTGTTTTGCGTCTTCTTCACTCACCAGTCGTTGGTTCTCATCCTTGTGAAGCTGGAACGCGAGGTTCTTCTACCAGGGACGATGTCAAGCGAATGCCGCCTGGCAGGAAGTTGAGGTTTGTTATCAGACTTTGGCGCCACCACCGCCATGTCTGACCTCCGCTCTAACCAATCCACTGTTGCCTAAGCTTTCTTACTCAAGCTCCTCAAGCTCACCACCACCACCACTACCCAGCTCTGCTACTGCTGTTGCTCCTGTTGCAAAGCTTGCGTCTACACTTCTTCTTCTTCTTCTGCTTCCTCGCAGCTGCAGTGGGAGAGAGCGAGGAGCGCATGGAAAGAAATCAATGCAAGAGAGAGAGAGAGAGAGAGAGAGAGCGAGGAGCACATGGAAAGAGAGAGAGAAACAAAAAAAAGCTAAAGACAACAACCAAAATAGAAGCAGATCAATAAAGTAAGTAAAAGAAAGAACACACACACACACACAAAAACTCTTCTTCACTTCTTAATTTACTTATTATTTTTACTGCACCAATTTTTTGGGTTTCAAGGTTCTTGCTGAAGAACTTGAAGGTGGGAAGGCCCAAAAAAAAAAAAAAAAAAAAAAAAAAAAACCAACATTCCTTCCTTATATAACAAAATAGGTACCAATTCTAACTTTTGCACTTTACAATACAAAGACTAACTTACTTGGTGGTACCTTCTGCAAAAGGAGAGAAGGATTGCAATTCTGCAATTTCACCTCCCTTTTGTTTTGTTTTGGATTCTGTTTTCTTCTTCCCTTCTTCTGCTTCTTCTTCCTCCTCTTGGGTTTCCTTCTGGATTGGTACTTTTTTCTTTGAATAATAATAATAATAATTTAAAAAAAAAACACTATTCTCAATCTTGGGTTTGACTCTTCACTTTCTCTTTATTAAAATTGAAACTTTGTCATGGGTTGGTTGTTGTTGTTATCTAGTAGCTGATATTCTGTGATGATCTGATCTATCCCTACCATTTAATTGAATTGAATTGAATTGAATTGAATTTAGTTTTTTCTAAATTTGTGCAATTTTTTTCTCTTGTGTGATGAGAAGCTAAGCTTAGCTGTTGGAGTTTCATAGGTAGGCAGGATCTCCTTCACTATTAGTTTTCCTTTGGGGGAGAGGGGGAGGGGGAGGGGGAGGTGGGGAGAGAGGACCAATCGTAAATTCCAGAAATTACAAAAAAATAAATAAATTACCTATTTTAGGTAGCTGCAAGCAGAGAAAAGAGACAGACAAGACACTCTTCCTCTTTTCTTTCTTTCTTTCTTTTTTTGACTCTCTTCTTTTCTTCCTTTTTCTGACTCCAGGCTCAGGCTTGCTATATTCCCCTCAGAGTCAGAACTTCTGAAAGCTGCAGACTTCATACCCTACTTACAACTTACTACCTACATAGCTAGCTAGCTAGTGTCAGTTGCACCTTCCATTTACCTTTTTCTCTCCTCTTCTTTAGAAAAAGAAAGGAACACAAACACAACACAACACAACACAACAAACACTTTGCATTTAACTTTAAAAAAAAAGCCTTGTAGCATTTGAATATGGTAGATCAGTAATTAAGGGTGCTATATATTATTCCCATTCTGCTATATCTTCTGCATTGAAGTCTCTACTAAAATCTAAGGACATTGCTAGTTGTTACCACCCAACTAGCTAGTTGTCTCCACTCTATCTAGGGGCATTGCTGCTAGATCCTGGGTTGGCTCAGACTAAATAGGTAATGATTTCTCTAGTATGCTAGTTAGTTTTTAGAACCAGCACCTAAACTGGTAGCTAGACTACCATGGTAGAAACTAAAAAACCCCCAAATTTTCTTTCAAATCTAAAATTTATGGTGAAAATGTGAGTCTCATATAAAACACTTCCAATTGCTTGCAATTAGTGTTGCTTTCAGCTAAGATGACCAACATGGTTAAGGTTAATTATAGGTGGGCATGTGGATACTTAGGAGTAAGTTAACTTAGTAGTGGTTAGCTAGCTGGCTAGCTGATCTAGCTAACTGAGACTTCATGATTTACTGGTACCTCATTGATTATTGGGTATTCCTGTAGAGTCTGCAGAACTGCAGTGGAGAATGTGTGACAGGAAGCTCACATGGGAAGACTCTGTGCGTGTGTGTGTGTGTGTCCTCTGGAACCAATTTCCCAAAAAATAAGTGCCTAATCTTGCATGAGCTCATGGTCATCTTTGTTTGATTGACAATACCAATCAAGAACCCATGTTTCATAGAGAAAAAATTTACTTCTCTCTCTGCTCATGGACAATCTCTGTCTAAACACCATCAAGAAGGTAGAACCCATTTCTTTTTATCAGAGTTTTTGGTGGTGGAAAAAACTAGTTTGGGTCCCAGTTATTTCCTTTTTGTAAAATTTTCATTCCCAGTTAGTTACACGTTTGATGCCCTATTATGCCAAAACTGGCTGTTCTCATCCCCTAATCGCCTGACTTTACAAATAATTTACTATATGAGGAAAAGAAAAAAAAGTGTACATCCCTACTTAACAAAGAGCTCATGCAATGAAACTCCTCATCGTCTTTTGTCTATAATAATTTCCATGTTTTTATGTATGTGGTGTTCACTATTACGGGATTTTGAGTCATAGTGTCAAAAGGCCTTGTAGCGAGCCTATGAGCTTGGGTCCTTGACATGTCCAACAACTTAAACCAAACAAAAAAAAAACACCCTAAACCTGGATTTTTTCCAGTTTGTTTTCTCACAAAGAGACATAGCCAGATGCATGTATGTCAGATGTTAGGAGGAAGAGGCCAAGATACAGAATGGCAACTGACTTGGTTTTTGCAAAGTTCTAGGAATGCTTTGAAGTTTGAGACAAAATTGGGTTCACTTTTGGGTTGGAGGTCCATTGTCGGGTATAATATTTGCCAGGCATTTTATGCCGTGGACAAATTCTTGCCGCGTGCAAGGTTCATGCCATCTCTGATCTTTTTTTTAATATTTAGTTCTGAGGTTTTCTTTCTAATCTGTTCAGACGAATGCAAAAAATTGCCCATTCATTCATTATGCTAGTTTCATAATGCTGGATCATGGCAGGTCTAGATTCAGGCTCTTCCACTTTTGAAGAGAAGAGCTTCTAGGGATGCCATTATTGTGCACTTAATTTTTTTTTAATTTGCTAGTGTTAAGTGCATAAGTCACTGGCTTGGCTTCGTGTTGTGCCTTCTCTGGATCATTAGCCATCATCCCAAAAATAGATTCAAAATTAATTGGCTCCATTTTTGTAAAAAAAAAAACTGGTGAAAATTTCCCCAAAAACTAAAAAACTGTGTAAGAAAATCTGTGTTGCAATTTGGTGATTTTTCTTTTCCAAATAGCAATAGGGAATTTGGGTCACAGAATAATTCCTTTGTAGTTTTTGAGATTAAAATTTTGCAAAAATTCACCAAATAAAAAATCACTAGTTGACCTAACATGAACAAAACTAAGGATTGTAATACTAACTATTATGACCCACCATACAAAAGTTACGTAAGTCTAAATCATTCATAAGTGTCAAATCTCAAATACTAGAATGAAACTTGCCTTCTAAAACATGCCTTAATTTAATTATTTTAATTTATTGGCCTTGACTACCAAGGCAAGGATATTGTGTTTAGATTCATTATAGAGTATAGTAGCTTAATGGATTTTGGCCCCTAGGTAATAATAATAGGTCTATTTTTATTCAGAGATTTTTGAAAGATGATATTTTGGCTTGTGTTGAAACTTGAGATTAGGTGTAGAGTTATGATATCTTGAAGGATTTTGGTTTCTTTGAGAGGGATTTTTATGAAAAGTTATATTTTCACATGGTGAAATATTTGGATTTTCATAATTCTTCTTTTGCATTAAGATACTTTTTAATGTAAATGGCAAAGCCACAGAGTGATACACCCCTTGTTAGAAATGCACCAAACAAGAAGGAAAGGAAGGAACAAAAGGAGAGGACCAATGTCGAAAACCAAAAAAAAGAAAACACCCAGAAACAAAAGGGAGGAAAAAACACCCACTCAAATCCGAATCCCAAGCCTAGCTTCTAAACCCTCCCTCACCGATTGCATGAAGCAAATCAAACAAAGAGAGGGAAGGGAAGGGAAGGGAAAGCGGGAAGGGAAAGCTCACACTTAAAACAAGTCCTCAAAGAGCAATCTCTCACCACATGTTTGTTGTGTGCAACCGAAGAAGTAGCCTTATGGCTACTAGTA